>OQVT01002821.1_pt1 | contig 11238 bp, 13 predicted proteins | sample 1691561 | NCBI WGS metagenome assembly OQVT01 (sample SAMN03418260, study PRJEB22391) | human gut metagenome | biome: human-gut; feature: organic feature; material: feces | host: Homo sapiens | place: Tanzania | collected 2013-01
ACCATGCAGCCGAGCGCCGCCGCCGCTGCGAGCAGCGAATCCATCAGCACCCGGTGCTGCGCCTCGCGCAGCGATGTCACATACCGCAGTACGCCCACCACGCGGTAGTTGAAGTACAGCGGGTAGGACACCGCAAGGATATTCTCTCCCGTCTGCGGGTCACGTCCCTGATAGGACGCCATATTCCCGCCGACGGCCGCGTCAATGTCGCTCGTGCCGGGGAGCGTCCCCGCCGTGAGGCCGTAGGACGAGACCTGCACGCGCCCGTTCGTGTTGATGAATTGCAGCTCGATCGTATCCTTCTCCTCAAAGGTCTCGGCGGAGTAGGAGGCAAGGCGGTAATACTCGCTGTAGCTCTTCACGCCGTAATTGGAGAAGGTCTCCGCCGCGATGCGCGCCCTGCTTTCAAGCCCTGAGCGCATGGCGCTATAGTAGTATTCCTGCACGCCGACGCTGAACATCGACACCGCCAGCACCAGCAGCAGCAAAATGGGCAGCGTGGCGCTCAGAAGCCAGCGCTGGCGCAGCCCGCGGATGTGCAGCGCCGCGGTAAAGCCTTTTCTGTTTTCCGGCACGGCGCTCCCCTCCTTTTCGTCCTTGCCCGCGCTCACACGGTCCATTTATAGCCAAAGCCCCACACGGTCGAGATATACTTTGGCTCCTGCGCGTCGTCCTCGATCTTGATGCGAAGGCGGCGCACGTTTACATCCACGATCTTCAGCTCGCCGAAATACCCCTTGCCCCACACCGCGTCGAGGATCTCCTCGCGGGCAAGCGCCTTGCCGCGGTTTTCCATAAAGAGCTTCATGATGGAGTATTCAAGCTGCGTCAGCTTCACGCGCTCGCCGTTTTTTTCGAGCGTGCGGTTGGTCATATTCAGCACCGCTGCCACCGCCATGGCACCGAACGCCACATGGGAAAGGCCGTCACCGATGAAAGAAAACCGCTTGAGCACCAGGGTAACACCCAGCAGGGAGGCGCACAGAGCAATCAGCACCCCCACAATCAGGGCGTAACGGACAAAGGGATAGCTGAGGTAAAGCATTAGTGTTTCCATCATTTGGGTTCCTCCTCGCTGAGAAAGGCCTGACCGATGCCGCTGTGCAGGTAGCTTTCCTTGGTGCCGAAAAACAGATGCTTGCCGATGTGGAGAATGTGGGTGGCATCCGCCAGGGCAACCCCCACGTCATGAGAAATCATGATAATGGTAATGCCCTCCCGGTGCAGCTGCTCGATGATTTCGTACATCTGCGCCGTGGCCTTGGGATCCAGACCGGAAATGGGTTCGTCCAGCAGGAGGCATTTCTGGGTGGCGCACAGCGCCCGTGCCAGCAGCACCCGCTGCTGCTGCCCGCCGGACAGCTCCCGGTAGCACCGGTCCTTCAGCTCCAGAATGCCCAGCTTGCCCATGTGCTGCAATGCCTGGGATTTCTGAGCCGGTGTGTAGAAAAATTTCCAGCCCCGGGCGCTTAGGAAGCCCGACAGCACCACCTCGCTGACGGTGGCAGGGAAATCCTTCTGCGCCCGGGTCTGCTGGGGCAGATAGCCGATGGCCCCCCGGCGCACACTGTCGTCCAGGTGGATTTCCCCGGACAGGGGCCGCAGCAGGCCCAGCAGACTTTTCAGCAGGGTGGACTTGCCGGAGCCGTTGTCCCCCACGATGCAAAGATAATCCCCCCGGCGCACCCGGAACGACAGATGCTCCCAGATGGGGCGGCCCTCATAGCCCAGGGCCGCGTCACGGCAGTCTATGAGTATCTTGGGTTCGCTCATGACAACCCCTCCTTCAGTACGTCCACATTTTTCCACATCAGGGAGAGGTACGTCTCCCCCCGGTCAAATTCCTGCCGGGTCAGGGTCTGGCAGGAGTGAAAGGTCAGGATCCTGGCCCCGGTGGTCTCGGCAATGGCGGAGGCCACCTTTTGGCTGCTGAGCTCGATGGTGTACACCACCGGAATCTGCTCCGCCCGCACCTTGTCAATGAGGTACTTCAGCGTAGCCAGAGACGGCTCCGTGTCGCCGGAGCAGCCGTGGAAGGCCGCCCGGTAGTCCAGGCCGTACTCCCGGCAGAAATACAGCAGCGGGAACCGGTCGCCGAACACCAGCAGGCGGCGGCTGCCTCCTTCCACCGTGTCCCGGAACGCCTGGTCCAGGTCCGCCAGCTCCTGCACATACGCCGCAAGCCGCGTCTGATACTCCGCCGCGTGGTCCGGGTCCGCCTGGGACAGGGTATCCGCGATGACCCGGCACAGGTCCATGGCAATGCGGGGTGAGGTCCAGATGTGCTCGTCGTATTCGATGTGCTCCTCGTGGCCGTCATGGTCATGACCATCGTGGTCATGGCCGTCGTGATCGTCGTGGCCGCCCTGCATGCCCTCGGAAAATTCCTCACCCAGGGCGTCCACGTGGTCCATCATACGGACCACGGAGCCGATGTTCTCCCCGGCAGCGGACAGAATGTCCTCTACCCATTCCTCGCTTTCGCCGCCGTTGCAGAGAAACACGTCCGCCTCAGAGATGCGGATCACATCCAGAGGCGTAGGCTCGAAGCTGTGGGCCTCCCGTCCGGCGGCCACCAGCAGCCGGGGCTCCACCCACTCCCCGCCGATTACCCGCACGAAGTCGTAGTAGGGAAACAGGGAGCAGACCACCGAGAGCTTGCCGCTGTCCTCCTCCACCGGGGTGCAGCCGCAAAGCCCCAGAGCCACGGCCCCCGCCAGCAGCAGAGCTAAAAAGCGTTTTCTCATTTCTCCGCCTCCCGGCACTCCCGGCACAGGCCGTAAAACATCGTCCGCCGGGGATTGATGGCGAAGCCGTGCCCCTCCAGCAGATGGTCATACAGCTCCCCCAGATGGGAGCAGTCCATGTGGAAAATAGTGCCGCAGCCCTCGCACTGGAGCAGGAAACAGTCCGTGTGCCGGGTCTTGTCGCAGTATTGATAGCAGGCGCCCTCCTCGGTGAGCAGCTTGTGGACCTTGCCCTGGGAAACCAGCTTTTCCAGCTGCCTGTACACGGTGCTCAGCCCCACAGACTGACCTTCCTGCCGCAGCCTTTGGGCCAGCTCCATGGCCGTAGCCCGTCCGCCGGGACAGGAGGCGATGCACGCCAGCACCGCCCCTTGCTGTCGGGTCATATAGGACATAAGAATCCCTCCGAATTTGAAAATGATTATCGTTTTCAAATTATACCGATTTTTTGACCGTTGTCAAGGGGAAAATAGGGAGGGAGGCGGTGAAAAGACGGGGATAATATCGTAGGGGCGGATGCCTCTGCCCGCCCGCCGGTTTGCACCGTACCCCGCTAAAAAAGCCGCTTCGGACCTCCGAAGCGGCTTTTGCTCTGTATATTCTGTATATATAGTATTTTGCGTCCGTTACCGGTCCTCCTCCGGCCTGCGCACCAGCAGCTCAATGGCCCCGTGGCAGTTGACAATGTTCACCACCGGGGCACTGGGGGCGTATTCACCGTCCAGGGACCAGGGGATGTCGTCCCGTGTCTCCACCGTCACATGGGAGGCGTGGCGGAAGAAAATGCCCGGGTCATCGTACTGCATCTGCTTCAGCGACACCAGTAGGTTCGTCAGGTCCAGCACCGTCCGGGGCATCCGCAGCAGCACCAGCTCAAACACGCCGTCGTCCATCCGCACCCGGTTGGGGTCCAGCTTCACCAGGCCGGCCAGGGAGGTGGAGTTACACACGCTGCCGAAAATGAAGTCATCCTCCACGGTCTCCTCGTCGGCGGTGACGCGGCAGTGGTAGGGGCGCAGAGAGTCCAGATTCTTCATGCCCTCCAGAATGTAGGCGAAGTGGCCCAGAGCGTTTTTTGTCTCCTGGGGTGCGGAGTAGCTGGCCCGGGTGAAGGCACCGAAGGAGGCCACATAGGAAAAATACCGCTCATTGTGCCGCCCCACATCCAGGGCAATGGGCGTACCCTGGGCGATGATGTCCGCAGCCAGGTAGGGCGCCGCGGGGATGTGCAGGGTGGCGGCAAAGTCGTTTGTGCTGCCGGAGGGCAGGTAGCCCAGAGGCGGCTTGCGCTCCAGCTGCATAAGGCCGGAGATGGTCTCATTCAGGGTGCCGTCGCCGCCGTAGCAGACCACGGTGTCAAAATCCGGCCCCAGGTCCCGGGCGAAGCGGGTGGCGTCGCCGGGGCCCTTGGTCTCCCGCACATATACCAAATAGCCGCCTGCCGACAGCCGGGCGATGGCGTCATACAGCGGGCCCAGGGACTTGCTCTTCCCGGCCCGGGGATTCACGATCAGCAGCAGTCGTTTCACAATCATCCTCCATTCTGTACATAGGGAAAATCGCATCGCCATTATACCCTATAAAGGCGAAAATGGCAAGAGTGAAACCGATTTTCGGAAACATACACCCCAAGCCTTGCAAATATGGAAAAAATTATGTATGATAAGTTAGAATTGAAATAGCTTCGCAGCCTTTGGGTCCGCAGACGATGGGCCCTTCGGAATAAAAATCCAGTGGATTTTCGGCAATATATTGGGGGTTCCGTATGAAGGATAAAGCAAAATATGTGCGCTGGGGTCTCACAGCCTTTCTCGTGGGCTGCGCCCTGCTGATATTTTATGATGTGTTTTACCGGGATAATGCCGGTACCGTCCAGGCCTTTTTCGGAAAGCTCTGGTCCATCCTGGCCCCGGTGCTATACGGCCTGGCCATGGCCTACCTGCTGGCCCCCCTCGTAAACCATTTGGAGCGCTGGATCCTCCGGGCCAAGGATGCTCTGGAGAAGAAAAGAGGCCGCTCCGCCCCGGTGCGCAGGGGCCTGCTCCGGGCGGTCAGCATCCTTCTCACCTGGGCGGTGGTGCTGGTGGTGCTGTACCTGCTGTTTGCCATGCTCATTCCCCAGCTGGTGGACAGCGTCACTACCCTGATAAGTAACCTGGAGACCTATTATAACCAGATCTACGCCTGGGTCACCAATCTTCTGGAGAAGAATCCCGTCGTCAGCACCTGGCTTTCGGACCTGGTGAACCGCTATTACAGCGAGGCCACCAACTGGCTCACCACGGAGCTGCTGCCGGGCCTGCAAGCCACCCTCACCAGCTTCACCGGGAGCCTTGTCACCGGCGTGTGGAGCGTCATCACCTTCGCCAAGAATTTCATCATCGGCATCATCATCTCCGTTTACCTGCTGGCAGCCAAGGAGAAGAGCCTGGCCCGCTGCTGCAAGCTCCTCTACGGCGTCCTGCCCGAGGATCGGGCCATGTTCGCCGTCCGGGGCTTCCGCCGGGTGGACTATATTTTCAGCGGCTTTGTCCGGGGCAAGCTCCTGGATTCGCTGATTATCGGCATCCTCTGCTTCATCGGCTGCTCGATTTTGAATATGCCCTATACGCCGCTGATCAGTGTGGTGGTGGGCGTCACCAATGTCATCCCCTTCTTCGGGCCCTTCCTGGGCGCCATCCCCAGTGCGCTGCTTATTTTGCTGGTGAGTCCGCTGCAATGTCTGTATTTTGTGCTGTTCATTCTCCTGCTCCAGCAGCTGGACGGCAATGTTATCGGCCCGAAGATCCTCGGCGGCTCCACGGGCATCTCCAGCCTGTGGGTCATCATTGCCATCCTCATTGGCGGCGGCTTCGGCGGTGTGCTGGGTATGTTCCTGGGCGTGCCCATCTTCGCCTGCCTGCAGGTGCTGGTGCGCTGGCTGGTGAATACAAGGCTGCAAAAGAAGCATATGCCCCTGGAGGCCTCGGCTTATGTAAACCGGGACCGCCAAGCCTCCGAGACCCCGCCTGACCCGCCGAAAAGCGAAAATAAATAGTAATATTTTCAGATAATTATACTGTAAGGAATTGAGGAATCCCGCCCATGACCCCGGAACTGAAAGAAAAACTCCTGCGCTATGCCAACGAAAAGGAACCCTTTACCGCACACAATCATATTCGCGTCTGCGATATTGACGAGGGCAGCTCCCGGCTGGAGCTGGATCTGACGGAGCAGAGCCTGAACCGCTGGGGCCAGCCCCACGGCGGGGTGCTGTTTACCCTGGCGGACGATGCCTGCGGCCTGGCGCTGTCGGGTCTGCGGCAGGAGACCTGCGTCACCGTCAGCGCCGGCATTGACTTCCTGGCCCCTGCCGGGGAGGCCCGGCGCCTCATAGCCCGGGGCCGGGTGACCCGGGCCGGACGCCGCACCTGCTTCTGTCAGGCGGAAATAACCACCGCCCAGGGAAAGCTCCTGGCCGTGGCCCACAGCGTGTGGGCCTACACGGGTAAACCCCTGCCCCTGGGAGATTGATTCTCCGCAAAGTGCATATAAAAAGTGGATATAAGATATAAAAAGTGGATATAAAAACCGTAAGGGCGGCCCGCCGGGCCGCCCTTTATCTGCGCCGCACCTCATATAACGCTTTCGTAGGGGCGGGGTTCTCTTGCCCACCGTCGGGGCCGAAGGGAACCGACGCAGACGGCACTGCTGTAGGGCGGGACCCATGTGTCCCGCCGCCCACCGCACGCCTTGTATGCCCCCGTAAGGGCGGGCGAAAATTATATCCCCCTTTTCGGAAACGAGGAAAGGAATTCCACTTACGCGAAACAAGAAAAGCGCCCTTTCCGAATCCGGTTTTAAGGCAGATTCCTTGTTAAGAAACAGACGGGATTGTTTGTTTCTTAACAAGAACAATATATTGCTGTTCATAAAATGTTAAAAAAGACAAAGAGCCCGCTAAATTTTTATTAAAAATGTCTATTGTGGAGTTTCCGGGAATCCTGTATACTTTTAACATAAGCTTGTGTCGTTTTTTTGAGGATACACAGGCAAAATTTTACCCCATTCGGGGACGAGTTTCCTGAGAGTAAAAATTCTTAGGAGAGAAACTTATATTTAAGGAGAGAAAAAATGGAAGAAAGAAAAGGCTTTGGGTCCACATTTGGATTCCTCATGGCTGCCGTCGGTTCGGCAGTGGGCCTTGGCAACATCTGGGGCTTCCCCAATAAGATGGGCGCCAACGGCGGCTTCACATTCCTCATCATCTACCTGATCCTGGCGGCCCTGTGCGGCTTCATCGTCATGGTGGGTGAGCTGGCCCTGGGCCGTCGCACCGGCCGCGGCGTGGTCAGCGCGTACTATGTCCTCAGCAAGAAGTTCAAGTGGCTGGGCTGGCTGGGCATCATCGCCCCGTTCCTGATCCTGGGCTTCTACTGCGCTCTGGGCGGCTACTGCATGAAGTATGTGGTCCTGAATGTGGGCAACATCTTCGGCGCCGGCTTCGGCAACAACGGCTTGGGCAGCGGCGAGGTCTTCGGCAATATGCTTACCAATCAGCTTGAGTCCGTGATCTACGGCCTCATCTTCGTGCTGCTGACTTTGGTCATCGTCATGGGCGGCGTGTCCAGCGGCATCGAGAAGTTCTGCTCCATCGGTATGCCCTGCCTGTTCTTCATGCTGGTCATCGTTATCATCCGCGCCTGCACCCTGGGCGGCAACGATTTTGCCGTGGCCGTGCTGCAGCCCGACGGAAGCACTGTGGAGCAGCTCATTCACAGCAGCTCCCTGGACGGCCTCAAATATATGTTCCAGCCCGGCTATGTTACCGGCACGGGCTACTATGTGCCCGCCACCGCAGAGGTGGCCGGTCAGGTGGTCAGCGCCATCAACGGCGTGCCCGTTGTGAAGTTCATCAACGAGATCCCCAACTTCATCAGCATCCTTTCCACCGCCGGCGGTCAGATGTTCTTCTCCCTGTCCCTGGGCATGGGCATCATGATCACCTACGGCTCCTACCTGGATAAGAAGCAGAACATTGAGAAGAACGCATTGGTCATCGTTATCTGCGATACCCTCATCGCTCTGATGGCCGGTCTGGCGGTTATGCCCGCCCGCTTCTCCCTGGACGCTACCGGCGCCATCGGCGGCCCCAAGCTGCTGTTCATCACCATGCAGAATGTGTTTAACTCCATGGGCACCGTGGGTTATGTATTCGGCATTATCTTCTATCTGCTGGTCATCCTGGCCGCCGTCTCCTCCTCCATCTCCCTGCTGGAGGTCATCGTGGCCCACTTCGTGGACAAGGCCCGTGACGCCGGCAAGGGCGACAAGCGCAAGTCCTATTCCGCCATCGCCGCCGTGGCCGCAGGCCTGCTGTGCGTGCTGGTGTGCATGGACGGCCTGGGCTCCAACGGTATGGCTCCCTTCGACATCCTGAAGATCGAGGCCAACGGCTGGAGTGACTGCTGGCTGGACTTCCTGGACATGGTCTCTGAGGGTGTCCTGATGCCGTTGGGCGCCCTGCTCATGAGCATCTGCATCGGCTATGAGCTGAAGCCGCAGTTTGTGGACGAGGAGTGCTGCCTGGAGGGTAATGCCTTCAAGTCCAAGACCTTCTTCAACATCTGCATCAAGAGCATCACCCCCATCCTGATGGTGCTGGTGCTGCTGGGTCAGCTGGATTCCTTCTTCAGCCTGGGTCTGTTCTCCTGACGAAGAGCGCCGCTGGGCGCAATGAAAATAGAATACATCAAGAAAGCCGGAGCAACCGCTCCGGCTTTCTTTTGCAGGGTGCGCCGCTCCATAGCCGCGGCTTCGTCGTGCCAGCCCCCTTATAAAGGGAGCTTTTTTATTCCCGATTCAGTGCCAAAAGTTCTCCGATCACTCCATCCAGGAGGGGAAGATAGCGGCTATCGATGCGCCCTATGCGCTGGGCGCGCTGCTCATCGCCGCAGCGTTTTTCCCCGAAGAGCACATAGTCAGCACTGAGCCCCAGCACATCGCAGATCTTAATGAGCATCTTCACCGAGATTCCCGTGCGCCCCCGCTCCACCTCGGCCATATAGGACACACTGACATCCAGCAGCTCCGCAAATTTCTCCCGCGTGTATCCGGCATCCTCCCGGGCCTTACGGATTCGCATATACATATACTATCACCTCTACATACAGTATCAGTGATAGTTTGCACAAAAAACATCAACTAATCTTGTATATTTAACATCTTGCATTAGTTTATGTTCCGCCTTATAATGGGCACACAGTAAAAAATGAACGAAGAGAAAGGAGAAAATCATGAAAGCAAAACGGGTAGGGGCTATCGCCCTGCTGCTGGCGCTGGTTTTGTCGCTGGCTGGTTGCGGCAAAAGTGTGGAGAAGCAGCTGGTGGGGTCGTGGTATTTGGAGGGAAAAAATAAGCCGAATTTTACCCTTTATGACGATGGAACCTGCGATATTCCCAATGAGTATGGACACGGCACTTGGGCCGTTGTGAACGACAATCAACTGAAATTGACCACCTTCTATGGCGAGACAGAGGTTATGACCATTGAGAGCTTGGAAAACGGATGCCTGAAAGGCACGGATAGTTACGGCAACACGGGTACCCTTTGGAATACACCCCAGGGAAAGGACTGAGGACTGTCAATGGATTTAGGGGAGCGACTCAAGGAAGCGGGCTATGTCCATCGAGGCGATGACGCGCCCTACACGGGAAATCAGTGCGGATTTAATTGCGACCACAGCAAGCTGATGAACAACGATGATTCGCCCCGGCCCTGCTACCGCGTGTGCAATAAATTCAAAATACGGGTATCTGACTATGATTCCTGCAAATATTATTGCGATGATGAGTTTATTGCCAACTGCGCCGGAATGATGAAGGCCCTGGGTTATAAAACCGAGGCGGAGAAAAAAGCGGCTAGCAAAAAACAGCCGGAAGTCGAACGATCTGGCACGGTTTGGTTTTTCCTGATAATCGCCGCGGTGGTTTATATGATTGTGAAAATATTTTGAGAAAGATAACACAAGGGAGGAAAAAATCATGGCTTACAACGAAGAATGCTGCAACTGCACCTACGCGGTGCGCGACCCGGGCTCCGGCACCGGCTGGTACTGCAACTGGCGCAGCGAGCATGTGGACCCGGAGGACCACTGCTACAAGTACGACCCCAAGCACTGAACAAAAAGAGAGAGAGAGGACAGTCCCCTCTCTCTTTTTTTACATCATTTCAACCCCGAATTTTCCAACCTTAACGCCCTGCATTCTCACCGTCCGACAGGATCCCGTCGCTGTCCCGGACACGGCCGTTTTCCACCCTGTCCTCGTAGGGGGCTTCGGGGCGGTCCGCCGCGCCGGCTGCAACATCGCCGGTGCCGTCGTATACCGTAGGTGGGAACTGCTCCGCCTGGCCGTCGGGCTTGTCGCTGCAGGCGGATAGGCCCAGCAGCACCGTGGTCGTCAGCAGCAGCGCAAAGAACTTTTCCATAGTCTTACTCCTTCTCACCTTCAAAAAATTTGCAATACCCATCATAGTATCTGCAAACTTTTCGCCGATAGCGGCTGCAACATTTGCCATTGGCGCGCGGCGGTTGCATTTTGCGGCAAAACAAGGTATACTACTAAATAAGTCACAAAAGGAGGCCAAGCCCATGCAAAAATTGGAAAAGCAATTTCACATTCACTGTAAGGCCGGCGATGTGGGACGCTATTGCATCCTCCCCGGCGATCCGGGCCGCTGCGAGGCCATAGCGGCACTGTTTGACGATGCGCAGTTTGTCTCCAGCAATCGGGAGTTCACCATCTATACCGGCACACTCCTGGGCGAAAAAGTTTCCGTCTGCTCCACCGGCATCGGCGGGCCCTCCGCCTCCATCGCCATGGAGGAGCTGCACAACATCGGCGCTGACACGTTTATCCGCGTAGGGACCTGCGGCGGAATCGAGCTGGATGTCCGCAGCGGTGACGTGGTGGTCGCCACCGGCGCGATCCGCTTTGAAGGGACCACAAAGGAATACGCGCCCATTGAGTACCCGGCAGTTCCGGATTTCGATGTCACTGCCGCGTTAAAAGAAGCTTCTGAGGAAGAAATAAGCAGTGAAGAGGAAAACTCTGAGGAAGAAGAGGGAGAGACCTCAGAGGCAGCTCAGGAAGAAGCAGCAAATAAGGAGTTCTCTGAGACAGAAGAAGAGGCAGCAAATAGAGAATACTCTGAGACAGAAGAGAAAGAGGCAGCAAATAGTGAGTGCTCTGAGACAGAGGAAAAAGAGACAGCAAATAAGGGAGTTTCTAAGAAAACAGAGAAAGAAGCAGAATACAAGGAAGCAGAATACATTTCTGAATCAGAAGACACAATTCAGGTAGAAAAAACAAGACCGGAAAAGGCAGAGAGGACATCTTCACAGACGAAGAAGCCTGTACACAGTGAGAGAACATCACATTCCAGAAAACACAAGAATATTGTAAAACGTAAGGAAAAAACAGCTCCAGAAAAAGAAGAAAGAGAATTTAG
>OQVT01002823.1_pt1 | contig 11234 bp, 11 predicted proteins | sample 1691561 | NCBI WGS metagenome assembly OQVT01 (sample SAMN03418260, study PRJEB22391) | human gut metagenome | biome: human-gut; feature: organic feature; material: feces | host: Homo sapiens | place: Tanzania | collected 2013-01
CACCGAGGCGCGGGAGGGGGGGGAGGCACGGAGCGCGAATGAAACAATTACTGCAGAAGAGATTAAAGATGTTCTTGATGGCAAATTGGTTGTTGTGGATAATCGTTTGGTTAAGAAGGAAAGTTTAGAAGAAACTAAGACTGAAGCTTTGGGCAATGAATCTGAAGCTGAAGTTAAGGAAGAACCTGTAGTTGCGGAAGAAACAAAGGATACAAAAACTGGGCACGAATCTTCTGGGCACGAATCTGAATCTAAGCCTAAAAAGACAACTAGAAGAAGAACTACTACAAAGAAGAAGACAGATGAATAGTATTGATAGTTTAATTCTTGGTATTAACAAGTTTATTGAGGATGATGTTCAATATAACTCATATGAATTTCTTGCTTGGTATTCTGATGTTGATGCTTTCCTTGAAAAAGAATATGGCAAGATGTCTTTAGCTTATAAAGAGTTTAAGGATATCAAGTTCGCTACTAACATGTATGAGGATGTTGACTGTACAATGGTTAACAAGAAGGCATGTAAGGATGGACTTGTAGAAGCTAAAAAACTTTTAGAAAAATTGAAATAGGAGCTTTTGCTCCTTTTTCTTTTGGATAAACATCGTCGAAAGATATTAATAGTTAGTTCTTTGTTTGGTGTCATTGTTTAAAAAATCGAAAAGTATTCTTATTCTAGAAAGTTGAATTGCGATTTTTTTCATGATGATATAATGTCATAAAAGGGGGCAATTTATGGTTGAATTAAATCCTTACAGGTATCGAAACGGAGACTTTTATAAGCTTATTTGATTATTGAATAATTTTGAAAAAGGAGTTTATATATGAAGAAAATATTAATTATTTCACTTTCAATTGTTCTGATGTTTGGCTTAGTTGCTTGTGACAAGAATGTTGAAGGAGAAGAATCCATAAATAAAGAAGAACCGGTTGAGACCCATCATCCAGATGCACATCACACAGATGAACATCATTAATTGGGTTTATGTTTCTAAAATAAAACTAAGGCTTGATTTTTGATCAAGCCTTAATATTGTCTATTTTTTGATTCTAACCAAGCATCATAGAATCAGATACAACACCTCCTGCTGTATCGAACTTGTTTAGTAAATCTTGGACGGTTAGCTTTTCTTTCTCTTTACCTTCTGCCTCAAAGATGATTTTACCATCGCACATCATGATAATCTTATTTCCATATTTAAGGGCGTCTTTCATATTGTGAGTAACCATAAAAGTAGTTAGATTGTTTTCTTTGATTAGCTTATCAGTAATCTCTAATACTTTATTAGCAGTCTTAGGATCTAGGGCAGCTGTATGTTCATCAAGCAGTAATAGTCTAGGAGGCTTTTGCATGGTTGCCATAAGTAGGGTTAGAGCTTGTCTTTGACCACCTGATAATAGTCCTACTTTAGTTGTTAATCTGTTTTCTAGACCTAAATCTAATTGTTTTAATAGTTCTTTATATTCTTGTCTTTCTTTGTCTTCGATGCCGATCTTTAAGCCTCTACTTTTGCCTCTTCTTTTGGCAAGAGCCATGTTTTCTTCTATCCACATAGTGGCAGCTGTACCAGTCATTGGGTCTTGGAAGACTCTACCAATATATTTGGCTCTTTGGAAGTCTTTTAATTTGGTGATGTCGTGCTCATCAATCATGATTTTTCCATCATCTATTGGCCATATGCCGGCAATAGCATTTAATAGCGTTGACTTGCCAGCACCGTTAGATCCAATAACAGTCACAAAATCACCATCGTTTAATGTAAGAGAAACACCATTAAGTGCTTTCTTTTCATTGATAGTATTAGGGTTGAATGTTTTATAAATATTTTCAACTTTTAACATGATTTTGTTCCTTTCTTTAAATTAGGAATAGCTAAGAAGATAGCTACTACAATGGCTGTTAACATTTTAAGGTCATCGGTTGATAGACCAAGTTTTAAGACAAATTGAATTACTAAGTAATAAATAATAGCACCTAGTACACAGGCAAATAATTTTAGGGCAAAGTTTTTAAATACTTTGTCAAATATTTGTTCACCAATAATAACGGCTGCTAAACCGATAACGATGGCGCCTCTTCCCATATTGATGTCGGCAAAGCCTTGGTATTGAGATAATAGGGCACCAGATAGGGCAACTAAGCTGTTAGAGATTACAAGGCCAATTACTTTAGTTTTGTCGGTATTGATACCTTGTGATCTTGCCATGAATTGGTTGGCACCTGTAGCTCTTATAGAACAACCTAGTTCAGTTCCAAAGAACCAATATAGAATAGCTATTACGATGGCAACAAATAGAATAACCACAATAATAGGGTTTCTTAATGATAATTCTCTAACGTATCTTGATGATACTAATAGGCTATATTTATCAACACTGATTGGTAAGTTTGATTTAGAGAATGATGTAGTACCAAAGCCCATGATATGTAGGTTGATAGAATATAGGGCTAATTGTGTCAAAATACCTGCAAGGATTGCGGGTATTTTAAGTTTAGTGATTAGGATACCTGTTATAAGTCCTGCAAGCATGCCTACAAAAATTGAACAGATAAGGGCTAGCCACATCGGACAACCATTTACTAAGAGGATTACGCATGTTGCACCACCTGTGCATAATGAGCCATCTACGGTTAAATCAGCAATATCTAATATTTTATAAGTGACATAAATGCCAATGGCCATTATGCCCCAGATGAGACCTTGGGCAATGGCACTTGGCATTGAATTAATTAATCCTAATAACATAATTATTCTTCGATAGCTGTGTAGTCTTCAGGAATAGTGATTCCTAGTTTTTCAGCATTAGTCTTATTGAATTTCTTAACGAATTGAGGTGCAGATTCAATTTCCATTGTAGAAATATCAGCTCCATTTAATAGAATATCAGCTGCCATTTCACCAGTCTTGAAACCAATGTCGTAGTAAGAGATAGTAAGTGTAGCTACACCACATCCTGCACAAGGGCCTTCTTCACCCGTGAATACTGGAATACCAGCTGGAAGTACAACGTTGGCAATAGCTTGAGTATTAGATGCTGCTGTATTATCAGTTGGAATGTAGATTACATCAACCTTATCGTTTACTGCTTTTTCAGTTACGGCTGTAATATCATTTGAATCATTGAATACGTAGTTAACAGTTTCAATTCCATCTTCATCTAAGAATTTAGAAATCTTGTCTACTTGGTATTGTGAATTAGGTTCTGCTGAACAGAACAAGATACCAACTTTTTTAGCATCTGGGAATAGTTCTTTAATCATGCTTGCTTGTTCATCAAGTGGAGCTAAGTCGGTAGTACCAGAAACGTTCTTAGGTACACTACCACCTAATACTACATCGTATACAGTGATAGATGTTCCAAGTACTGGGATTGTATCAGTTGCAGCACTAGCAGCTTGTAGGGCTGGGGTGGCATTTGCCATGATTAGATCAACACCGTCAGCAACAAAGTTACCTACGATTGTAGAACAGTTTGCACTTTCGCCGCTTGCATTTTGAACATCAACGTCTGTGATACCGTTTTCCTTTAATGCATCTACAAAACCTTGAGTAGCTGCATCAAGCGCAGGGTGTTGTGTTGTTTGGACTACGCCTACCTTAAGATTCGAGCCCGTAGGATTCGAGCCCAGGTTCGAGCCCAGGTTCGAGTCCGAATTACATGCACATAGTGCAAATAGACAAATAGTAGCTAATAGAATTGTTAATAATTTTTTCATATGTTTTCTCCCTTCATCGATTAGCTTGAGGGACAAAAAAATCGTCCCCAATAAGGACGACTTATAATCGTGTTACCACCTTAATTTATTATTCTATTACTAGAATAACCTCATAAACCTCCAACAAGGTCCTAAGCTATAACGGGCTTTCCCGTAGTTTCCTAGCTCCATAAAGTTTTCTTATACCCCCACATAATCGTTTGCACCTACCACGATCTCTCTTTAAATGCCAAAGTAGAATACTCGTTTACTTCAACGCAATTTCATTCTAAAACTAGTGTCAACTTGATGTCAATAATATTTTAAGAAAAGTTTTCAGATTTTATGAAAATATTTACATTACTTTAAATTTGATATATCAATTGTCCACCTATTTACTCGTTATATAATGAGGTAATGAAAGAAATAAAGGTAAGACATGAGGGGACATTGCTTGAATACTTGATTAATGATTTACATTATTCAAGGAATGTCGCAAAAAAGATTTTAAATAATAAGGTCGTTGTTAATGGGGTGGCTACAAGTAAGTTTGATTATAAGCTTAATGTGGGTGATGTAATGCTTATTGGAGATAGTGCTAAGAAGAGTGACTTAGATATTATCTATGAGGATGATGACTTTGTTTGTATTAATAAGCCTGCTGGTTTGTTGAGCATTAGTAATGATAAGGAGAGGGAAAGAACCGCTTATCATTTGGTTAGAGAATATGTTAAGTCTATTGATAAGCATAATATGATTTTTATTCTTCACCGTTTAGATAAGGATACTAGTGGTGTTTTGGTTTTCTGTAAGAAACAAAAATTAAGAGATGAGTTACAGGAAAACTGGAATGATATAGTTTATAAAAGAGGCTATTATGCACTGTGCGAAGGGGTGTTTGATGAACCTAGTGGCCATATCGAGAATCATATAGCTTACAACAAATTCAATATGGGTTATGTGAGTGAAAAGGGTTCTTTGTGTATTACTGATTATAGGGTGATTAAGCAATATAAGGATAGTGTCTTGCTTGATGTGGATATTAAGACTGGTAGAAAGAATCAAATTAGGGTTACTTTTAAGGATATTGGTCATCCAATTGTTGGTGATAAGAATTATGGCGGCAGAAAGGCTAAGAGATTATATCTTCATGCCTATGAATTGGCCTTTAGATATAAAAATAAAGATTATGTGTTTAAGAGTGATATGCCTTCTTTGTTTAGACAAAAAGAACTATAATTGAAGAGGTGAAGGAGTTTTAAATATGATTATACAAAGTAAACAAGTATGGATTGCTGATCAGTTCTTTCCTTTTCAATTAGAAATCGAAGATGGTAAGATCAAGGAAATGTATCCTTATGGTACAAAAGAGGTTGATAAGGATTATGGAGAACTAAGGATTGTTCCTGGTTTTATTGATATCCATTGTCATGGAGCTTATACATTTGATACAAATGATGCTAATCCTGAAGGTTTAAGAAACTGGAGTGAGCATATTGTTGATGAGGGTGTTACTGCTTTCTTAGCTACTACTATTACTCAATCTGAGGAAGTATTAACTAATGCGGTAAGAAATGTTGCTGATGTTATGGAAGAAGGATATAAGGGTGCTGAGATCTTAGGTATTCACTTTGAGGGTCCATATCTTGATATGAAGTATAAGGGTGCTCAACCTGAACAATATATTGTTAAGCCAACTGTTGAACAATTTAAGAAGTATCAAGAGGCTGCAAGAGGCCATATTAAATATATTACTATGGCAACTGAGCAGGATGATGATTATGCTTTGACTAGATATTGTGTAGAAAATGGTGTTGTAGTTTCTATTGGTCATAGTGCTGCTACTTATGAAGAAGCTGTTGATGCCTATGCACATGGTGCTAGGTCAATGACTCATGTATATAATGGTATGACTCCATTTAATCATCGTGCTAATGGCTTGGTTGGTGCTGCTTATAGAATTAGAACAATGTATGGTGAGATTATTTGTGATGGTAATCATTCTACTTATGCAGCTTTAAATAATTATTTCATGTCTAAGGGTCCTGATTATTCAATCATGATTTCTGATGCGCTTATGGCTAAGGGTACTCCTATTGGTTCTAAGCATATCTTTGGTGGTAATGAGATTGTTATCTATCCTGATGGTTCAGCTCATTTAACTGCTACTGGTGGTTTAGCTGGTTCTACTTTAAATATCAATAAGGGTTTAAGAATTCTTGTTGAAAAGGCTATGGTTCCATTTAACTACGCTATTAATTCTTGTACTATTAATCCTGCAAGATGTTTAGGTGTTGATGATCGTAAGGGTTCTTTACAAGTAGGTAAGGATGCTGATATTGTTGTGTTAAATGATGATTATTCAGTAGTTCAAACTTATTGTAAGGGTGAAGCACAATTATAATTTATAATGATAGAGGTACCATCTGGTACTTCTATTTTAGAAAGTGAGAAATATATGGGTTTATTTGGTGGTTTATTTAAGAAAAAAGATGAAATCGTTGCGATTGCGGATGGTAAGGTAGTTGAAACATCTTCTGTTAGCGATCCTGTGTTTGCCCAAGAAATGATGGGCAAGACATTGGTATTTAGTTATGATACTGATAAGGTAGTTTTACATGCACCGGCTAGCGGTACTTTAACAGTATTGTTTCCTACAGGTCATGCCTTTGGCATTACTACTGATGGTGGTGTTGAATTGTTGGTTCATTGTGGTGTGGATACAGTTAATGCTGATGGTGGTTTTAAGGTTTTAGATAAGAAACAAGGCGATAAGGTTAATGCTGGTGATCCAATTGTTGAGGTTGATTTAAAGAAACTTAAGGAAACATATGATATGAGTACAATGCTTGTTATTACAAATCCTAATGGTAAGACTTTCGAGTTTGTTGGTCCTTGTGATATTAAGCTTGGTGAATCTATTATTAAGTAAAAGAAAGGTTGTTCATTTGAACAACCTGTTTTAATTTTAGAATAAGTCTTTTTGATGAGTTGCGTATAAGTATTCATCAATTGTATTGCCGATTCTGTCTAATACTAATTCCTTAGGATCGTTCTTTAGAACACCTTCTCTAACCTTAGTATATTGGATAGGCATGAATTGAGATAATAGGTTTAATGGACAACCATCTTTTAAGTTATCTAATAATGTATCAATAGCTGCTTTAACTGCATCAGTTGAGTAGTAGTATCTTGATCTATCTGAGAAAGAATACTTACGCTTTAATGCGATTTCAGCATCTGTACCATGATAATGCTTCTTCCAGTGCTTATCGTTCTTTAACATTTCTTCATCAAGAACTTCTCTGAAGTTAGATGGAGTCTTGCCGTTAGCCTTGCATGCTTCGTCTTCAATGAATGATAGAGCATATAGACCTTCTCTTGCAGCGAATGTTAAACCTGGGCCAACTTTTAGAATAGCAATGCCGTCTTCTACCATTTCTCTTAATTTAATCTTTGTTTGGTAGTCAGTTGAGTGACCTTCGAATACAAGATCTGGAATAGTTCTGATTGCCTTAGCAAGTTCAACTGCCTTAGAACGATCATATTCTGTACAGCCTGAGTCTTTTTCTTCAACGCCTGGTTGAACTACGATACCAAGTACTCTATCCCATACATCGCTGATTCCTTCTTTTTCGAATGTATCTTTGAATGTGTTCATTGTAGCTGTGAAGTCTTCAACTTTGGTAACTTGAACACCTTCATCAACTGCAGCTTGAGAACCGCCAGGAATTGGTACTTCACTACCTACGATATATACTGGTTCAACAGCATCTGGGTTAGTTTCTAATAATTTCTTATAAGCATTTTCAGCTACCTTTACTAAATGAACGCCTCTTCTTGCGATAGTTTCATCAGATAGTCTAACGTTTGGATCATCATCAGCAACTTTCATTGAAGTATCTACGTGAATTTTTGTGAAACCAGCACTTACATAAGCATCGATTAATACTTCTGAGTTTGCCATAGCTTCTTTTTCGTTTAATGAAGTCCATGTTAATGGGCCTAAGTGGTCACCACCTAAGAAGATTTTATTTTTGTCAAAACCAAGCTTATCAGCGATTTCATATACATAGTTCTTGAAATCGATTGGTTTCATACCTGTGTAACCACCGAATTGGTCACATTGGTTAGCTGTTGATTCGATTAGAACGCAACTGTTGTCTTCTAGTCCTTTTTTTAATACAGCTTCAATAACAAATGAGTTTGCAGAACAAGCAGAATAGATACCAACTGCTTTGCCTGATTTTTGAATTGTAACAATTTTAGTTAAAGCATTTTGCATGAAAATTATCCTCCATAAATATTATAAGAAATCAATAATGTGAGTTAAAGTTAAAACTAAAATATGCAAAATATATGATGAAATTGACAAAACTATTGTTGATAATTTAACTATAATTGAGATAGTGAAGGAGTAAAAATATGATTATTCAAAGTAAACAAGTATGGGTTGCTGACCAGTTCTTTCCTTTTCAATTAGAAATCGAAGATGGTAAGATCAAGGAAATGTATCCTTATGGTACAAAAGAGGTTGATAAGGATTATGGAGAACTAAGGATTGTTCCTGGTTTTATTGATATCCATTGTCATGGAGCTTATACATTTGATACAAATGATGCTAATCCTGAAGGTTTAAGAAACTGGAGTGAGCATATTGTTGATGAGGGTGTTACTGCTTTCTTAGCTACTACTATTACTCAATCTGAGGAAGTATTAACTAATGCGGTAAGAAATGTTGCTGATGTTATGGAAGAAGGATATAAGGGTGCTGAGATCTTAGGTATTCACTTTGAGGGTCCATATCTTGATATGAAGTATAAGGGTGCTCAACCTGAACAATATATTGTTAAGCCAACTGTTGAACAATTTAAGAAGTATCAAGAGGCTGCAAGAGGCCATATTAAATATATTACTATGGCAACTGAGCAGGATGATGATTATGCTTTGACTAGATATTGTGTAGAAAATGGTGTTGTAGTTTCTATTGGTCATAGTGCTGCTACTTATGAAGAAGCTGTTGATGCCTATGCACATGGTGCTAGGTCAATGACTCATGTATATAATGGTATGACTCCATTTAATCATCGTGCTAATGGCTTGGTTGGTGCTGCTTATAGAATTAGAACAATGTATGGTGAGATTATTTGTGATGGTAATCATTCTACTTATGCAGCTTTAAATAATTATTTCATGTCTAAGGGTCCTGATTATTCAATCATGATTTCTGATGCGCTTATGGCTAAGGGTACTCCTATTGGTTCTAAGCATATCTTTGGTGGTAATGAGATTGTTATCTATCCTGATGGTTCAGCTCATTTAACTGCTACTGGTGGTTTAGCTGGTTCTACTTTAAATATCAATAAGGGTTTAAGAATTCTTGTTGAAAAGGCTATGGTTCCATTTAACTACGCTATTAATTCTTGTACTATTAATCCTGCAAGATGTTTAGGTGTTGATGATCGTAAGGGTTCTTTACAAGTAGGTAAGGATGCTGATATTGTTGTGTTAAATGATGATTATTCAGTAGTTCAAACTTATTGTAAGGGTGAAGCTCAATTATAATTTATAAGTAAAATTAAAAGCAATCAAGTAAATCCTTGATTGCTTTTATTGTTAGTACATCTTCATGAACTTCGTTATTTCTTGAGATAAAGACTGGTAACATTCCTGCATTTTTAGATCCAAGAACATCAATCTTATAATTATCTCCAACATAGACACATTCGTTTGTTTCTAAGCCTAATTGTTTAGCTGTGTATTCAAATATTTCTTTGTCTGGTTTTCTATGTGTGAATTCTCCAGAAATAAGTGAATAGTCTAATAAATCATAGATGTCAATTGTGCTTAGTTTTCTTCTTTGCGATGTTTTGTTGCCGTTTGATAAGATGGCAATTTTATATTTCTTTTTAAGTTGGGTTATCGTTTCTCTTACATCGTCATATAAGAAGGCAACACTTCCAGATTCATCTGACCATTCTTTATCTAGCTGTTCAGCTGAAATTTTAGTTACGTTATATTTTTCTGCCCATTTTTTAAAGACTACTATTCTTTCAACAGTTCCGTTGTTGTCCCATTCAATGATGTCTTTGATCATTTCTTGAATTAGTGTCTCATCTTCAAATAGTTGATGAAATTTACGATTTAGCATTTCTTTAAAAGCTCTTTGTCTATCGATTAGAGTGTTGTCTAAGTCAAATATTATGGCTTTAATCATTTTGTTTTTCTTCCGATAATGATTGTTAAATATTTGATAGCAATTGCGAAGCATACAATAGCGATAGCGATAGATCCAAAGTATACAGTCTTATTTGATGCGGTAAACACAGTTACAGATACTATTAATAGGATAGCTAATAGTGTAAATAGAACTATTTTCATATAGATAATAAAGTCTGGTGAACTATATGAAGTTGGTTGATTCTTCTTATCTGGTTTAAAGTTTGCGTATGTTGTACAGTTACCTAAGAATTTATAGAAACGGTATGTTAATAGTGCAGCTGATACTGCCATTGCGATAAGTGATACCCACCATGGGAATTCAAATAGTACGTAGCAGAATACACCTACTAGAGCTACGTATAGTGGGATGTTGTTTAACATTTGAAATGTTTTTTCTTTGGCTGGTGTGATAACGTAGCCTTTTTTGGTGAATGGGTCTAGGTAGACTTTTTGTCCTTTTTTGTCTAGGTAAATATTTATTCCTTCTAATTCTTTTTGTTTTGTATTTTTCATATTTTTAATTACTCCTAGACTCTATTATAAGTGAAATTATTTGGTATTATGGGCATTTTGTTGTCTTATTTATTTTTCTATTTGTATTTTTTGTTGATGGGATATTAAATATTAAATAAATTGTTAAAATGATTTCGAAGAAAGAAGGAATTTTATATGATTTTTGATCGAAATGAAGAACAATGGAAGGAAGTTGGAAGTTATTGGACTTCTAAGGAAATCCACCAACAACCTGAAACATGGCTAAAGACTTTTAATCAAGTTAAGGCAGAAAAAGACGCAATTGCTGCTTTAATTAACAAGGTTACTAGTCAAGATGATTATGACATCATTTTAACTGGTGCTGGAACAAGTGAATTCGTTGGTAATTCAACATTCCCATTCCTTAGTCCTTTAAATAATTTCAAGGTTAAGTCTTATGGTACTACTGATATCGTAGCTTGTCCTGAGGATTATATTTCTAGAACTAAGCCAACTTTATTAATTTCTTTTGGTAGATCTGGTAACTCTCCAGAATCAGTTGCTGCTGTTGAGGCTGCAAATGTTGTTTGTGAGAATATCCATCATTTATTCATTACTTGTAACCATGATGGTGCTTTAAGTAAGTTTGCGGTTGGTAAGGATAATTGCTACGCTATCAACTTAACTCCTGAAACTCATGACCAATCTTTCGCAATGACATCTTCTTATTCTAATATGTATCTTGCTACAGTATTATGTTTCATGCTTGATAAGTTAGATGAAGTTGAACCTATCGTTAAGGATATCGTTGCTAAGACTGCTAAGTTCCATGAAGAAGGTT
>OQVT01002824.1_pt1 | contig 11233 bp, 26 predicted proteins | sample 1691561 | NCBI WGS metagenome assembly OQVT01 (sample SAMN03418260, study PRJEB22391) | human gut metagenome | biome: human-gut; feature: organic feature; material: feces | host: Homo sapiens | place: Tanzania | collected 2013-01
TATTCTTCTGGTACTATCAGTTATATGCTCGATAAGCATTCCATCATCTTCTACACTGTAGACGCAGGCTTCAATGGAGTGTGCATTGAAAGGGAACCTAAAATTACTCGTCAAGTATTTGGTTACAATGACTTTCAGCTTCTTCAGTCCAGACTTTATCCGCAGAACAATGACACTGGTGCAATAGATACCTACACAGATATCAGAAATATAATGCAAAAGGTTGTAGCTGATTGTCTTGCCGCTCCTAACAGGTGGATAAAAAAGAGCGTACATAACGTAATTCATGGATATGGCGCAACTTGTTATGCAGATTGGGATTGTCAGTCAAGTCTTTGCTCGACTTCTGTTCTCAGAGGCAAAGAGAATGATAATCTGGAGCCGATTACACTTGGTGCACAGCCGATTTGTATAGATTGCGGGGAAGTGCATAGCTATGAAGATAGTATAAATCACTGTGGCAACGGATATGTATGTACTTGCTGCGGTGACAGAGTAAGCGAATACTATGTATGCTGGGTAGATGGCGATCCTTACTGTAGTGATTGTGTCACTTATTGTGAAGTCTGTGGTGAATATGAAGTGAATGACGAAGCAACTTGGATAGAAAGCGAAAATCGTTATGTATGTCAGGACTGTCTGGAAAACTATTACACTTATTGCGACGAGTGTGGTGAATATGAGCGTAATGGAGACATTACTTACATAGAAGAGTATGACAGAAACGTTTGCGATAACTGCCTTGAAGAGAACTATTCAAGATGTGATAAGTGCGGTGCTTGGATATATTATCCTGACGAAAGAGACGATGGGCTTTGCGAAGAATGTGCAGCAGAAATGGAAGAAGAGGAGGAAGAAGATAATGAGTAAAAAGAAATGTTCTGATTTTGAAAAGATATGTAGAATGCCCCAGAAGACTCTTAAAAAGGTAATGTGTAAGCGTCTTGAGCAGCAGTATGAAGAAGTTATTTGTGACGATGGCTTTGTATTTGCAAAGGGAACTGTACCTATCCTGCTTGTAGCACATATGGATACTGTGCATAAAGAGCTGCCTCAGATAATTGAATTTAACAACGGAAAGATATCCTCTCCACAGGGCATTGGAGGAGATGATAGATGCGGAATTTATATGATAAGTAAAATAATTCAGCAGCATCATTGCTCAGTGCTCTTTACTGAGGACGAAGAAATTGGTGGTGTTGGTGCAAGCAAATTCACCCACCATAACTGCTCATATGGACTGAAGTTCAATTACATAATAGAGCTTGACCGTAAGGGAAGTAAAGACGCAGTTTTCTATGAGTGCGACAATCCTGAGTTCGAGGACTTCATAACAAAAGACGGAGATTGGAAGACAGATTGGGGCAGTTATTCTGACATATGCGACGTAGCTCCCGCTCTTGGATGTGCAGCAGTCAATCTTTCGTGTGGATATTACAACGCACATACTTTACAAGAGTATGTAGTGTTCAGTGAAATGGAGGTAAACATTAAAAAAGTATGCAAACTCATTGAGCGTACAACAGAAAATGACGCATTTGAATACATTGAGGCAAGGAGTTCTTGGAAAAAGTATGGTGGTTGGAGCAGTATGTTGGGCTACGAAGAAGATTATGACTATGCTGGTGCACAGTATTACTTCATGATAACTTACGTAGATCTCAAAGGCAAAACAGACTATGCAGACTATATAGCTTCAAGTTCATATGAAGCAATAGGAATGTTCATGGTAGAGAATCCTGAGCTTACTTACAACGACATCCTTGATGTAGAAAACTTTGGCGAAGATGTTTATTCACTTTAAAGTTGACACAATAATATAATAAAGCTAAAATAAATACGAATAATGCAAAGGGGGAATGGAAAAATGATTGTTCTTTTACTTATCATTATTGCTTGTGTATTGCTCTTTGGAAAAGACCAGACTAAGGATGGGATTGTTGCTCTTATTGGAACAATAATAGTCCTTGCAGTTGTCGCAATGCTCGCAAGTGCTTGTGGGTTTATTTAATGCACATTTAGAATGAAAAATTTAAGCTAAGTTTTGGGCAGTATAGTTTGCCCTGTAAAGGAAGTCACTATCAAAAAATGCATATATAACAGGGCAAATTAATGTAAAAAACGATAAACAATACAAAATTATAGGGGAGAGTGATAAAATGGAAACATCAATGGTAGTTGACTTCCAAATATTACAAAAGATAAATGGAGAATATATTCCAATTTCAAATAAAGAAGCGAAAGCTGTGTCAATAGGTGGATTTGGCTTTGAGATTAACGGAGCAGAAATTCCATTTGATTGGGATGCTTTTACTGGAACAGAGTGTAACAAAGTGTTCCAATTCCAAACAGGCAAGGGATTCCTGTTTGATGATTATGAAATCTCAGACTGCTATGATGAATCTTTTGAAGAAATAGGAATTGCAAAAGAAGATATTACAGCAGAATTTCTTGCATCAGTAACACATATTGATGAATTCTTTGTGGACTTTGAAGACGCAAATGAGAATGAACAAGCACTTGGAGTATGTGGACAGAATGGAGATGATGAAGAAGAATATAGAATCAAAATTTTGGAAATGAAATTCATAGATATGGAAACTGACTCAGAATATTATGTAAAGCAAAATGTGCTTGATAATTATAATAAAGGAATTTAAAGGAGGTAAAGTAAAATGAGAGCAACAGGAATTATTAGGCGAATAGATGACCTTGGAAGAATTACTATCCCTAAAGGAGTCAGGCAAAATGCATATGGCAAATGGGATATAGCAGGGATGCCTTATGAAATTTATTATGAGGCAGACGGAACAATTATTCTTAAGCCTTATAAGGCAGAGGAGGAAATGTAAATGACAGGTAGAGAATTGACCGACAAGCTTTTGTATATTGGAATGGAGAAGGACGCAAGAAGGCTTGCACTCAGAGACAAGATGGCACCCGCAGAAGAAATCGCAGTTATGAGCGAAATAGAAGTGTGCGACCTGATTGTTGAAAAATATGAGGTTGTTATGTGTGAAAGTGAAGACATCCTTTTAATCCCTAAAGACAAAATGAAAGAGTTTAATCAGATGGCGGTTTATCTGAGTAGATAAGGAGAAATAAATATGAACTCAAATCATCATGTAAAAATGATTGAGTACACAGAGAAATATGATTTCTGGGATGCTCAAGATAAAGTTGCTCTGTTTGATGATAGAGATATCTCTGAAGAAGAAGTCAATAAGTTAATTCGAGCGGGAGACGAATATCATCCACATGTTGTTTTTATAACAAAGACACAGTATGACAATGTATTTAGAAGTTTGAAAGGAGAATAAATATGTTTAGTTATGCAAACGCAAGACCTAACGAAACTGCACTCATTGATTACTTCGAGGAAATAGGCGTCAACTGGGAAGATATTGCAAAGTCACTTCTTGGTTGGATGAGTGATGATGAAGTAGGAGAATGGGCAGAAAGAGAAGGCTATGATATTTTTGAGGAAGAAGATGAAGAAGAAACGGAAATCCGTTATTTCATCTGCGGACTTGGCTATGATGCTAATGACCGTATTACTGATCATGAACGCAGCTTCGGAGACTTCGACGACAAAGATGAAGCACAGGATAAATTTGACGAAGTTGTAAGGGAAGCAGAGGAGTTCATTGATGAGTTCTTTGAAAACACTCCCTACGAAGTTGCATGCTGGAAGATACAGCTTGAGAAGTGTGAATGCACTGAGGACTACGATGAATGTATTGATGTACTTGATGAGTACGATATTAAAAGGAGGAAATAAATATGAACATATCAAGAGAAATTAAAAAAGAAGAAGCAATAAAACGCATGAAAGCAATGGGTATTATCCCAGACGCAATAAGGCAGTTCGAGAATGACGACATTGTGATGGTGAGCGAGCCGCCTATTGGAGGACTATATTGGTTGAACGACGAAGAGAAAGTAATGGTGCGTAAGTTCGAGCAAGAGAATAACGCACTCGTATATCTTATAGCTCGTAGTTATACTAACATTGGTACAATGGACAACCTCTTTTATGTAAGCGACTATGACGAAGAGTGGTTTATGGACAACGCAGATATTGAAGAGAATTATGCTTGTGTATATGTTATAAATCACGATATGCCTGACTGTAGTGAATTTGGTAGTATTGCATGGGAAAATGTTGGCGGAGGAATTCTTAGAGTTTTCTAATTGACATCAGCCCAACAGGAGGTATAATAAAATAAAAGGGAGTTGATAAAATGGAAAACAAAGAATTGCAAGAAGTAGTAGACGCAATAATGCGTGGAATGAATGCATTAGAAGATAGCATGAATCAAAAATTTGCGGAAGTGAATAAGAAATTTGATACTATTGACAAGAGATTCGACGCAATGGATAAAAGATTCGATACACTTGAAGAAAAAGTTGAAGACTTAGAGGAAGCTATTCTTGATATGGGAATTGTTAAGGCAACTGTAGATAAACATGATCATGATATCAAGAGATTAAAAAGAAACGCTACAATGTAAGAACGAGGGGCTTTTGTCCCTTGTCTTATACAATACAAAATTATTGTTTAGAAAGGAGGTAAATAATGGAATGCATGTATGGTGCAGAAAGCGATAATGTGTGTGCTTATTGCAGAAGGCATAGAAAGGGGATGACAGTAAAACAAGTCAGGAAGAAAGAGTGCTTAAAAAAGAACTGTTGGTATTTTGTGAGGGAAGAAGACCATCCGTGGTGGAAACAGCGTGAAGTTATTAAAACAAAGAGAAAAGCAAGAAAAACTATGTATTATTAAAGGAGATTAAAATTATGGCACATTGTATTGAAGCAAATGATAGTTTATTTTCATTAAGATTGAAACCCTGGCATTATGCTGAGACAGCAGACCGTTGTAAAATCATTCAGGAAGCACCGAACAGCAAGGAAGCCCTGATTGCGGCAGGACTTGATTGGACTGTTGAGCAGACTCCTGTCTTTATGGATGACGGAACGGAGATAAAGAACTACAAAGCAAATGTTAGAAGTGATGATAAGACTGTACTTGGAATAGTTACAAATCGTTATCAGATTGTACAGAATGCAGACGCATTTTCTTTCACTGATGCAATTGTTGGTGAAACGGAAGATGGAATTGTTCGTTACGAAACCGCAGGCTCTCTTAACGGAGGCAAAAGAGTTTGGCTGCTTGCAAAGATGCCGACCAAGAAAGTGCTTGATGATGATGTGGAACCTTATATGGTGTTCTCTAATTCTCATGACGGAACTGGAGCAATCAAGATTTGCATGACTCCGATTCGAGTCGTTTGCAATAATACTCTCTCACTTGCACTTAACACAGCTCAGCGTTCTTGGAGTACAAAGCATGTTGGCAACCTTGACGAGAAGCTTGTAGAAGCGAGACATTGCCTTGGTATGGCTAATATGTATATGGATGCTCTTAATGAAGAGGCAGATAGACTTGCAAACATTAAGCTTGATTACGAGCAGATAAATGAAATCCTTGATCAGATGTTCCCTGTAACGGAAAAGGATTCTGACCGCAAGAGAGCCAATGTACAGAGGGTAAAAGATAATTACTCTATCTGTTACTTCATGCCCGATATTGCTAAGTTCAAGGGAACTGCATGGGGCGCTGTAAATGCTATGGCAGATATGATTGGACATAGCGCTCCAAACAGGAATACAGCAAACTACGAAGAGAACCGCTGGGGCAAGATAATGGACGGACATGTTTGGATGGATGATTTTGTCAAGCTGGTTAACGCAAAGGTTGGGGTTGGAGCTTAATGCTCCAGCCCTTAATCTAAAAAGGAGACTAAATTATGTATATTAACAAAAAATTTCGTAGCAAACTTGGCAAGGAAATGGATAATTATCTAAGGGAAAATATTCAGGATGAGGAAATCTTCTGGAGTGTATGGGCGACTATGGGAATGCCAGATGGTGCAACGGAAGAAGATTACGAGGATTTGGAAAACGATGAGTTCTGGACGGATTGTTTGGAGGCATTTATGAGGTGTGTATTGCTTGATACAGAGAATCATAAAGAAGATTAAAGTATGATATAGTTAATTTCTGTTAAAGAATGCAAAAACAAACGATGTTACTATTGCTATAACAAGTGTGTAGCATTGCATTACAAAGTGAAGATAATTTTAAGGAATAAAAATGTAATTTGAAAGGAAGTGATTATATGACAACATATTTCTATGATTGCTATGATGAAAATTTTAAGCCTATAACACAAATTTTTTGCAAAGATACAATTGAGCTATTTGAAAAAGTCCCGAATGTCAAATATTTGCTTTGTATGGATTTTGTTGTAGGAAGATGTTTTAAAAGAGTATCGAAAGATGGCGTTGGTTGTATTGTAAGGGATTCTAATTTTATTAGGAGGATTTAAAAAATGAAAGATGTAGAGATTGAAAAGCTCTGGGATGAGCTTGAAGATGTCCCTATTGACGAGAATGAATGCATTGATATTGATTGGCATGGTTGGAGCAAAGGGACTCATAGAGAAGAGATTTGGCATTGGTTTGATGAGAACCATAGTAAGGGTGTTGGCTGGCTAATGAATGAAAGAGAAACAAAATATTAAAGGAGAATTTTATTATGAGTATGAGAGATTATGCAATTAATGACTATGGGTTTGTGATGACAAAAGATATGCTGAAAGCTATTTGCGAAAAGTATTTCACAGGATTCACGGAAAAGGAATATGACGAAGACGAATGCAGTTTCAATGATGTCTTGTTGGACGCAGGAATTGTAGGATGTATAGGTGATTTCACAGGGGAAGCAACTGTAATTGATGATAACGGAAACGATATATATGATGATCATGAAACATATGACGCGGATACCATCTATTATGTGGCAACAAAAAATTATCCTACCTTGTTTAATGCCGCGTATAGAAGTATGGATGAGCTTGTAAGCGAATTCAAAAACAAACTCAATAAGTACTTCCCAGATGATTTTGATTATAGAAAATATATTTGTCATATTGTTGGTACTTATTTCTGCTAAAATGAAAGGGGGATTTTGGAAATGAGCAACCAGTACGAAACAACTGCTGCCGCAATTAGACATGCAGAAGAAGCCTTAAATGTGTTAAATGATTTTACAGAGAGCCAGTATCAAGCAAAAGGCAAAACAATGATGGAACAAATTATTGATTATATAACTCATACGCTATCTAACGCAAATTATATGTGTGGTGGTTGTAAACATTACCATCTTGCATTAAGCAATATGAAAAATTATTTTGTTTTTTATATTTACGATAGTAGCACGATTGGTGGTTTTCCAGCCTTTGTAATTACCACTAATGGAGCAGTAAAAAATGTTTGTAGTTTGAGCGAATGGATGATGCTTACTCTTGTAAAAGAATGGGAAGGATTTAAAAAAGAGCTTGATTTTTCAATTAAGACAACAATGAAAATGCGTACAAAAAGTATTAATGATAAACTTGCGCATATTGGATATGTAAATGAGCAATTGTCAAAATGGCATGTATAAATAATTAAAGGAGGATTTGAAAAATGGGACTTGATCAGTATCTTTACAGAATGCCTCGTTACAAGGGAACTACTGCACACGAGGTGTATGCAATTGAGGAGTATCTCAATTGGCAGAGAAAAAAAGCAGAGGGGAGCAAGTATGCAGATTGCAACACTCTTAAAGAATGGTGTGGCGTTGACGACAGTGAGCTGCCTAGTAAGGAAATAATTGATTATTACAAGCAGTTTTACAATGAACGTTATTATGCTTGGGACGACGAGCACAAGTATGGATATCATGGCATCATGGAGCAGGTTGGATATTGGAGAAAGGCAAATCAGATACATAATTGGTTCGTATCCAATGTTCAGGACGGAGAAGACGATTGTGAATATCATGATGAGTGCACAAAGGAAATCCTTGAAGATCTGCTTCACACTTGTAGGATTGTGCTTGGTTCTTGCGCTACTACTTATGGCAAGGTGCATAATGGAGATAAGGGAACTGCTAATGGATGGGAGCCTATCTATGAAGATGGCCAGGTTATAATTGACCCAAGTGTTGCAGAGGAACTACTGCCTTGTTGTAGTGGATTCTTTTTTGGTGGAAGTGATTATGATGAGTATTATGTAAGCGACATTGTAAACACCATCAAAATTCTTGAGGGAGTTCTTGCAACAACGGACTTTGAAACGCAGATGGTGTTCTATAGAAGTAGCTGGTAATACAACACAAAATTATAGGGGGCTTACACAAAGCCCCTTCTATAAAAAGGAGATTAACAAATGCGAAAAATATTAGCAATGATTGAGATTGATGACGACAAGGCAATAGCTGAAGATTTAGGAACATTTGATTATCTTGAAAGAGAATTTGGTTGGCTTGAAGAGAGTGGTATATTCCTTAAAGAAGGACGAATTTTAGACGATGATGATTTGCTTGACAAAAAAGCAATTAAAGCAGCAAATGATATTTTTAATGAATGAAGTAGGAGATTAACAAATGAAAAATATTTTTAAAACTTTTGTAGCTGGAGCATTTACTGTTTTGATAAGCGCAGGAGTAATTATATTTGGAGTTGGAGCAGTTAAGGGATTTGCTTCAATAGCAAGTGCCACAGGTTGGGTTGTGGTGCTGCATTTTTTAATAGGAGTTGCTTGCACTACCGCAGCATTTTATATCGCTTTCTCAATGGGAAAAGCAATCTTGGGGCTTAAGAGATATGGAGGTAAGTAATATGTATGAAACAACTTCTAATTATCAAAAAAGAGAAAAACTAATGCAGGAGTTAACAAAGATTACTCCTCTTGATACTTACGTTATTCTCAAGGCAAAAGAAATAATTGACCAGCTTGTTACGACAAAGCGTTGCCCACATTGTGGAGGGCGGCTACTTCTAAGTGACCTTAAACAGTATGACTATGTGTGTCCTGAATGTGATGAAAATTTTTATGAATGTGGGGTGTAAATAAATGTTCAGTCCTTGTTGGTCATGTGATACCCCAACTTGTCAAGTGTGCGCTCATAAGGCATATGCAAGAGTGGAATTTATGTATTCTCTTGATGAAGAAACAAGAGACAAATTTGTAGAAAATCTTTGGCGAGAATGTGTGGATATTGCATTTATAGAAAATGAAGATGGAGAACTTGTACTCGACCAGCCTTGGCGTGGATTCCCTGTTGGAGAATTTACACAGGATGATTGGTTCTATTGGGTAGACCATTATCATAGCAAGGGAGTCGGTTGGGTGTATGAAAATATAAGTTAAAGGAGGTTATTAAAATGATTAAGCACGAAGCAGTAGTTTATATTCCTGCAAATGAATTTGATAGAATCAATAGACTTCTTACTATTGAATCTTTGGAAGAAATGGCAGATAGTGAATTGATTGAATATGGCGCAAATACAGATGTATGCGAAGGAATTTTCTATGTTGAGTTTGACAATGGAACTTCTCTTAACTTTGATTTGTGCTCTGGACAACATAACTATTGGGATAATGTAGTGTGGACAAACGCAGACAAAACAAGAGATATTACTCTTGATTGCGAATATGAACTTGATGATATTGAAGTTGAAATTGAGAACGAACTCTATATCGTTAAGGTTATAAAAATGTAATTTTATCGGTTGTATGGAGGATTTGTAAAAATGAAAATCAATGACAGATATGAGATTAGAGTTGTTGTACTTGAAATTAGGGATGGCATTGGAGTACACAATAGCATTGGTGATATTTACGATAACTTTGAAGAATTTAAGAAGGATAAACCGTATAGCAGTTATAAGTTTGGCTATGTAGTATTTGATACTGAATACGGATATGTGCCAGACGAATGTAACGATTGGAACGATAGTCCAGAAGAAGCAATGTTTGATTACGAAGATAATTGTTGTTGAATGGAGGTTTTATAATGAATACAAATGATACCAGAGTGATTATCACTATTGACGATGAAGAACAGATTAGTCTGAGAGATTTTGGTTATATTGGTGACGAAGATTTTGGTGACAAAGAAGCAATCACAAATGCTATCCACAATATAATTGCTGATTTGTGGAAAATGCGTGACCATCTAAAAGGATAATTTTAAGTGGAGGTTACTATGGATGATATTAAACAGAAAATCATAGAATTGTGCGGATATATGATTGGTTTTTGGGACGGCCTTGTAATGATTGCAGTTATTATGATACCTAATATTGCTTTTGCGGTCAGGTGCAGAGACGGGTTTGAAAACCTGTGGCAAAACAGATTTGTTGAGATTGCAGAGCAGGCAGGCAGATTCAGCTGCTTTGCCCTGATGATTTTCAATATACCGGGGGTTTATATGGGTTTTGAAACAGACAGCGCCCTGCATATATACCTTGTAGCAGACGGGCTGATGATTGCAGCCTACTGCCTTATCTGGATTATATGTTTCAGAAAGCCGGGAATGTTTCGGGCGATAGCGCTGTCGGTGCTTCCCGCTGCCGTATTCCTTGCAAGCGGGATTATGAGCAGATATATACTGCTTGTAATAGCTGCGGCAGTATTTGCCCCGGCGCATATATTACTTAGCTGCAAAAATGCAGTGGCTTTACAAAAGGAGAAATAGATTATGGCATCATCAAAGGAATATCTGGAGTTTGTACTTGAGCAGCTGTCGGAGCTTGACGATATTACATACAGGGCAATGATGGGAGAGTACATCATATATTACAGAGGCAAAGTGGCAGGAGGCATATATGACGACAGGTTTTTAGTCAGGCCTGTTCAGGCTGCAAGGGAGCTGATGCCGAACGCGCGCCTTGAAAAGCCATATGACGGAGCAAAGGATATGCTGCTGGCAGATGAGCTTGAGGACAGAGAGTTTTTAAAGAAGCTGTTTGAAGCTATGTATGAGGAGCTTCCGGCGCCCAAAAAGAAGAAATAGACACAGAGTGATATGCTACCTCCTAGGCAGACAGTTGAAATAAAAAACTGTTTTAACCAGGAGGTTTTGTTATGTCCAAATTCAGCAAAGAAGAAAAAATGAGCGCTGTAAAAAGGCGACCGGAAGGGAAAGAATCATACGCAAGTATAGCCGGTTCCATAGGAGCAGGTGAAACAACAATACAGACATGGGTATTAAATTATGAAGCTATGGGCGAAGATGCATTCATAAGATCTTCAAACCGCCACTATACTCTTGAGGAAAAGAACGAAGCTGTAAAATTCTACCTTGAGGGAAAGGGTTCTCTTTCTGCAACCTGCAA
>OQVT01002826.1_pt1 | contig 11222 bp, 11 predicted proteins | sample 1691561 | NCBI WGS metagenome assembly OQVT01 (sample SAMN03418260, study PRJEB22391) | human gut metagenome | biome: human-gut; feature: organic feature; material: feces | host: Homo sapiens | place: Tanzania | collected 2013-01
CTGTTGGAATAAATACTGTAGTTCAGGTCCGGGACTTTTCTGTATTTTACGAAGCGCATAATGATTTGTTATGGAAAGTCATGCCGATTTTATCAGTGGTTAGATGAGACAAACTACGCTATCTTAGAATGCGCTTACAGGAAAAGCATGATGTCTATTTGCCTGACAGCAAATCTTACATAGGCACTACAGGAGGAAGAAATTGATGAAAAAAACTCACAGAAAAATAAGTTTATTACTGGCCGGCATACTTTGCTTCGGTATGCTGACAGCCTGCGGTTCGTCTTCGGACACCGCTTCGACCGATGCTGCATCTGTTTCCGAAACGACATCTGGTGAGGCACGGGAGGAACTGGTTTTTGTCAATTACCGTGACATCCGCGACCTGAATCCGCATCTGTATGCGGGTGAGATGTACGCGCAGAGTATGATTTATGATACATTGGTCAGCATCACAGATGACGGATATACGGGCTGCCTGGCAGAGAGCTGGGACATCAGTGACGATGGCTGTACGTATACCTTCCATATCCGTCCGAATGTCCTGTTTTCAGATGGTGAGAAGTGCGATGCAAATGCGATTTTAGCAAACTTTAACGCAATTCTGGAAAATCGTGAGCGGCATACCTGGCTGGAAATGATGAACCTGCTGGTAGGCGTATCTGCACCGGACGAAAATACGTTTGTCATCGAGATGAGTGAGCCTTACTATCCGATGCTGACAGAATTAGGCTGTATCCGTCCGTTTGCCATGATTTCCCCGAAATGCATGAAAGACGGCAGCACGAAAGATGGTGTAAACGGGTATATCGGAACGGGCCCGTATGTGCTGACCGATTTTGTGACGGATGAATATGCTGTGTTTGAACGAAATGAGAACTACTGGGGTGAAGCGCCTGCGATCCAGAAGATCACGGTAAAGGTCATTCCGGATAATCAGACGCGTATTATGGCGCTGGAATCTGGTGAAATCGATCTGATTTTCGGCAAGAATATGATCGATGCGGATGCCATCAGTCAGTACCTGAACAGTGAAAAGTTTACGGTAGGACTGTCTGACCCGACGTCTACGCGTCATATCGTCATGAACACGACGCATGAAATATTAAGCGACCCTGCAGTACGCAAAGCTCTGCAGCACGCAACGAATCGTCAGGAAATTTCGGACGGTATTTTCTATGGTCTGGAGCAGCCTGCGGACACGCTCTATGCATCCACGGTTCCGTATTGCGATGTTGAGCTGGAACCTTATGCATACAGCATGGAGACCGCCGCTCAGATTCTGGATGACGCAGGCTGGGTACTGGGTGATGATAATATGCGTGCGAAGGATGGAAAGCAGCTTACACTGGATCTGCTCTACAACAGTGACAGCGTAACGGAAAAAACGATTGCAGAGTATCTTCAGAGCGAGTATTTAAAGCTCGGCATCTCCATGACGATTCATGGAGAAGAAGAACAGTCCTACCGCGACAATATGAAGGCCGGAAATTTTGACATGGTGTTTAATATCTGCTGGGGAATGCCGTACGATCCGCAGTCCTCTCTGGCAGCGATGCGCGCGCCGGTCTACGGTGACTTCGCCGCGCAGCAGGGTCTCGGGGATAAGGCAGAGATCGATGATGCTATTACGAAGATTCTGACATCGACCGATGAAACAGAACGCAAGGAACTGTACAAATATGTACTGACCCATCTGCACGAGGATGCGATGTATCTTCCGTTGACCTATGAATGCAACAAGGCACTGTACACCTCGGATCTGCAGGGAGTTCACTTCGGTACAGACCAGTATGACATTCCTTTTGCGGATATGTATTTTGAATAAATGCAAACAGGAAAAGCCGCTTTCGTTAAGAAGCGGCTTTTCTTAAAGAAAGGACGCTTATATGAAACGTTATGTTGTACGCAGACTTCTGATGGCGATTCCGTTACTGATGGCGATTTCATTTGTCTGCTTCTGCTTTATCAATCTTATTCCTTCAAACCCGGCAGAGGTTGCACTGCGAGTACAGCAGACGCCGGTCATTACAGATGAAGTCATCGCTGCAATGGAAGAACAGCTTGGACTGAATAAGCCCTTTTTCATTCGCTATTTTGACTGGGTTCTCGGCTGTATGCAGGGGGATTTCGGCATCAGCTATGTCAATCCCAAGCGTACAGTGGCAGGAGAACTGATGCGCTGTCTGCCGGCTACGCTTCAGCTTGCGGGAACTTCATTTATCATTGTGGCGGTGCTCAGCATTCCGATCGGCTTCCTCTGTGCTGTGTATAAGGATGGCTGGTTCGATAAAATCATGCGGGGACTGGTGTTTGTCACGACGGCGATGCCGGCTTACTGGGTGGGACTTTTACTGATGTGGGGAATCGGCGTGAAGCTGAACTGGCTGCCTACGAACGGCAGCGGAAGCTGGAAGCATCTGGTGCTCCCGGCATTTACGGTAGCGCTGAGCTATATCTCCACGTACATTCGTCTGATCCGCAATAATATGCTGGAAAACATGAAGCAGGACTATGTTCTCTATGCCAATGTGCGTGGTCTGCCGCAGAAGTCGATCTTAGTGAAACACATCCTGAAAAACTCCATGCATACCTGCATTGTAGCCATGGGCATGAGCATTCCCCAGCTGATTTCCGGTACGATTGTGGTAGAAAATGTATTCTCCTGGCCGGGCCTGGGAACGCTGTGCATCAGTTCCATTTTTAATCGAGATTATCCGGTGATTCAGACGTATGTTCTGCTCATTGGTGTTTTATTTGTCCTGTTTAATCTGCTGTTTGATATTTTACAGACGGTATCAGACCCGCGTCTGCGCAAGGAGGACTGAGGATGAAAGAACGTTTTTTTCACAACCATACGGCTGTGTTTACGGTTGTATTTGTGCTGCTGATTGGTCTGATCGGCATTTTTGCCCCACACATCGCGCCGAATGACCCATATGAAACCAATATCATTCATAAGTTTGCATCCTATAGTCTGCAGTATCCTCTGGGCACAGACCAGCTCGGACGATGTGTACTCTCCCGTATGATTTACGGCATCCGCCCGACGCTTGGACTGGCTCTGCTGACCATGTTCGGCACGATCAGCTTAGGCGCAGTACTCGGAATTATGGCGGGGTACTTCCGTGGAATCGTAGAGGAAGTGATCATGCGCGTGGTGGATGTCATGCTGTCTTTTCCGAGTCAGATCATGGTATTTGCGGTGGTGGCGCTTCTGGGGGTCAGTGTTCAGAATGTCATCATCGCCAATGTATTCATCAAATGGGCATGGTATGCCCGCATGATTCGAACGGGCGTGATGCAGTATCGTGATCGGAATTTCGTGCAGTTCTCTCGCTGCGTGGGTATGCCGGAACGCTTTATTCTGTTTCGGCATCTGCTGCCGTCGATCACCTCAGATCTGGTGGTGCTGGCCTCGCTGGATGTAGGATGGGCGATTATCAATATCTCGACGTTGTCATTCCTGGGTCTCGGTGTGCAGGCGCCGACGCCGGAATGGGGAGCCATGCTCAATGAGGCGAAAAATGTGATGACCTCAAATCCGGTACAGATGATCGCACCAGGGATTGCGATCGTCGTGCTGGTGTGTGTGTTCAACTTGATGGGCGACGCCCTGCGAGATGTATTAGATCCGAAGGAGGTGCAGATATGACGCCGGTTTTTGCGTTGGATGATCTACATGTTTCCCTGAGAAAACGTCATAAAGAGACGGAGCTGGTGCGAGGAGTTTCTTTTTCTGTCGATCCCGGCGAATGCCTGGGGATCCTGGGAGAAAGCGGGTCGGGAAAGTCCATGTCCATGAAGGCGGCGATGGGTCTGCTGGACCATCACTTTCACGTCAGCGGCAGCGCCCGGTTTCAGGGAGAAGAGCTGCTTGGAAAGAGTGCAGAGGAGCTGCGTCGTCTGCGTGGTGGAAATGTGGGTATCATTCTTCAGAATCCGATGACCTGTTTCGACCCGCTTTACCGTATCGGACAGCAGATTGCAGAGACGTTTTCTGCGCATACAGACTGGACGGCGGGAGAAATACAGGCGCATTCGCTGGAACTTCTCGAGAAGATGCGCATTCGAAATCCGGAAGAGGTACTGGGAAAATACCCGCATCAGCTTTCCGGCGGAATGCTTCAGCGAATTATGATCGGGATTGCCACCGCAATGAAGCCGGCACTGCTTATAGCGGACGAGCCGACGACGGCGATCGATGCCATCACACAATATGAAATTCTAAATGAACTGCTGCATATTAAAGAAACGCACCGTACCGCCATGATTTTCATTTCGCATGATCTGAATGCCATCTCCCGTGTAGCAGATCGGATCGTCGTGCTGAATCATGGTGCCGTGGTAGACCGGGGCGATTTCAATCACATTCTGCACCATGCACAGGATCCGTATACCAGACTGCTGGTGGAAAAGCGTGCGGATGTGATGCGGAAATACACAGCGATTCTGCATCCAGAGGAGGAGATACGGCGTGCTTGAACTCAAACATATTAACGTAAGTTTTCGAAGTGAACGGCAGGACAAGGTGTTTGGACATACACGGCAGCAGGTGCTGTTTGATGTGTCCCTCACTGTTCAGAAGGGAACATGTCTTGGTATTTTAGGTGAAAGCGGGTCTGGAAAATCTACGATGGGACGTGTGCTTTGCGGGCTCCTGAAGCCGGACAGCGGAGAGGTCGTTTTAGATGGTGTTCCGGTGTATGCTTCTCGTGCCGGGAGACGAAACCTGCAGAACAGACTCAGTATCGTTTTTCAGGATTATACCACTTCCGCAAATCCCCGCTTCCGTATCCAGGATATCATCGGAGAGGGACTGACGGTGCAGGAACGAAGAGAGGGAAAAAAGTTAAACCGAAAAGCAGAGACAGCGCATCTGCTGGAGCTGGTGGGATTACCTGCTGACTTCGCCACTCGATTTCCGCATGAACTTTCGGGCGGCCAGCTGCAGAGGGTCTGCATCGCGCGCGCCGTCGCCTGCAAACCGGAAATTATTTTATTCGATGAAGCGATTTCTTCATTGGATGCGCATACACAGGTACAGGTCATGGATCTGCTTCAGGAGCTGAAGCAACAGCTGGGCTTAACCTATATTTTCATCACGCATGACCTGACGTCGATTACATATCTCTGTGACGATGTGCTGTTTTTGTACCAGGGACACGTGACGGAGTATCTGCCGGTGAAACGGATCAGTGAAACGAAGGATGCCTATGCCGGAAACCTGTTAGAATCGATCGTGGTATTTGACACGGAGGAAGTTCCATGACCTTGTGTGGCGTAGAATTGAAACGGGGAGAAAAGCGACAGATAAAGCTGCCGTTTTCGGATGGCGCTGCATGGAATGCATGGCTGCTCTGCGGGACGAAACCGGGAAAGACACTGCTTGTGACCGCAGGGGTGCATGGATGTGAATTTGTAGGGATTTTAGCATTGCAGAAGCTGGTGGAAACGCTGGAGTGTACAGATTTCTGCGGACAGATCGTGGCGCTGCCACTGGTAAATCCAGAGGGATTTTTTGCGGGCGTGAAGCAGGTAAATCCGACGGATGGAAAGAATCTGAATCGGGAATTCCCTGGTAAAGAAGATGGCACGGAAACACAGAAGATGGCATGGATGATGGAGAATGTACTTTATTCAGAAGCAGATTTCTTACTGGATCTTCATGGTGGAGACTGGAATGAAGAGCTGACTCCGCTGGTGTTTTTTCCGTGCGGCGCTGACAAAACAATAGAGGAACAGACCCGTGCAGCGGCAGAGGCTCTTTCTGTTCCTTTGCGCGTCTGTTCCACTGCCCGGAATGGTTTATACAGCTGGGCAGCACAGAAAGGAATTCCATCTATGCTGCTGGAGCGAGGTGGAAATGGCCGATGGACGCCGGAAGAAGTAGATGCAGATTATCAGGATATTCTGCGCCTGATGCGTCATCTCGGGATGATCACGTCCGATTTTTATCCGGTAGAACAGGTAGAGATTACAAAAGCGGTTTATGAGGAAGCGCCGGGGAATGGACTCTGGTTTCCGGAGATTTGTGCGGGACAGGCTGTCCGGAGAAACGACCTGCTGGGAAGCTGGAGGAGCGAAGATGGTCAGCAGTGCAGGGAGTTTCGTGCCGAGCTGGATGGCGTGATTTTATATGCTACCGTCGTACTGGGGGTTCAGAAGAGTGATCCGCTTGTTGCGTATGGAGCGAAATAGACTTTGCTGTCATATGGATATGTAAAGTGTGGTATCGAGAAAACCCCGGAATGTGTTGTATCCCCTGTGAGGGGGAATCAACGCATTCCGGGGTTTCTGTTATTTCGGCTGTGTCTGATCGAAGTCCGACAGTGCGTCCGCGAGTGCGGCAAACTGTGCGAGGGTGAGGGCTTCGCCACGGATGGTCTCGGAGAGACCGAGGGAGGCGAGGGCTTCACGGGTGGCGTCCTTCGGGATGGAGGCGAGGGAAGAGAGGGCGTTCAGCAGTGTCTTCCGGCGCTGTCCGAAGGCGGCCTTAATAATCTGGAACATCCAGCGCTCGTCCTCGACCTGTACCGGTGGTTCGGCGTAGCGCTTCAGCCGGATGACGGCGGAGCCGACATTCGGGCGCGGGATGAAGCAGTGCGGTGGCACCTCCTGGATGATGTCCGGCTCAGCGTAGTACTGCACCGCGAGGGAGAGGGCACCGTAATCCTTCGTGCCTGGTCCCGACTGCATGCGATCCGCGACTTCCTTCTGCACCATGACGGTGATCGACTGGATCGGTGCATGGCTCTCGAAGAGGCCCATGATGATCGGGGTCGTGATGTAGTAAGGGAGATTCGCGACGACCTTTACCGGATTACCGTGGTTGTAGGTCGCGATGATCTCGTGGAGATCGAGCTTCAGTACATCATTGTGGATGATGGAGACATTGTCATACGCCTGTAAGGTCTCGTGCAGGATCGGGATGAGGTTCGCGTCGATCTCGACGGCGACGACATGGCCGGCCGCCTCTGCGAGGGCCTGGGTCATCGTGCCGATGCCGGGTCCGATCTCGAGGACACAGTCGTCCTTCGTGATTTCCGAGCTCCGGATGATGTTCTGGAGCACGTTTTCGTCGATCAGGAAGTTCTGACCGAAGCGCTTCTGGAAGCGGAAATCGTTCTTCTGTATGATTCTGATGGTTTCCTGTGGGTTGATTAATTTATTCATAGGCGTAGTGTACCATAATTTATAGAAAAAATCTCCCGGATTGCTCCGGGAGATTCAAATTCTTCATTTCGTCCTGTACGAAGTGCAGCGAGCGCTGCTCGTCCTCGAAGCCCTGTCGGCTGAATTTTATCAGTGGCTGCGGCGTACGACGCGCGCGACGCGGAGGCGGCCACGGTTCAGCAGGAAGCAGAGGCGTGCCCAGCCCTCGACGGCGTTTGCGAGAGACTCCTGTGCAGCGACGGTCTTGTCGCTGAGGGTCAGGATGCAGCCGAGACGGGAGGTCGGAACCGAGGTGGACAGCGGGAACATGTGGCTCCAGATTGCGCGCTTCTCCTTATAAGAAAGATAGAAGCCCTCCTTTTCAGCATTCTCCACCGCGTCTTCCGGGTGATAGAAGCAGTACCAGCGGCCGTCATGGATGGTCTTATCCACCTTATGATAATCAATCAGGCAGAAATCATGCAGAAGACCTACACGTGCGGCACTGTCCGGATCGACACCGATATGCGGCGCGATCGCGGCAGCCATCTTCGCGACGCGGACCGAGTGATCGTAGGTGTTCGTGCTGCCATGACGAGGCACGGATATCAGCTTTCGATACTCACGGTTCTCGGTGATCGTCGGGTACTGCTTCGCAAACTGCACTGCGTCATCATTTAAAACCATCGGCATATTCCTTTCTGATGCGAAGCATCGAGACAAAAAACAAAATAAATGGATACGGGCGCCGCGCGCAGGTACTGCAGTGCGGGTCCATACGTCGCAGGCTTCGTTCAGACGTTTCAGAACAGAGCGTGCATCACGTACAGCTGCTCGTAGTTATAAAAACTATATACGAATGCACGAAAGGCCGTCAATTATATTTAGTAAAATTTTAGAAAAGAGTATGTAAAAAGCAAAAATCTTAGAGATTTCTGCACATTGTGAAGACGTTTCGGGATGGCTACACTAGAAGTCGATTTGAACTGTATACAAAAGGCCGGGTGCCGCATGTATACATTGGCCGAAAACATCGGTGCCGGCGAGGATCCGTGTCATCTGATGTTCATCTGCAGTGTACCTTAACCGAGGCTTTTACTATGAAGCGTTTTTACCATAGACACAGAGCCGCCGTCCTCGACATGACGACCATCGCGGCGGTGATTCTGTCCTTTTTTTCCGCCCTCCTCCTGTTCAGCCTGCGCTGGCTCATGAACACCTGGTCCGAGCTCACCGTGGACGAGGTCCTGTACCACCTCTTCGCGCCGCTCCAGGGCAGCAGCACCGCGATGGTCCACGAGTACATCCTGAAATGTGCGATTCCGGCGGGCCTCATCGCGATCGTCATCATCGCGATCTTCATCGTCTGCCGGCACAAACAGAACTACCGGAAGCTCGTCACGCTCGCCCTGCTGGCCGCCTTCTTCACCAGCGGCTTTACCGTGCTCGATGCCTGGGATGACCTCGACATCGGCGCTTACATCAAGTCGCAGCTCGAGACCTCCCGCTTCATCGACGATCACTACGTCGACCCGAAGAACGTGACGCTTCGCTTCCCGGAGAAGAAGCGGAACCTGATCTACATCTTCATGGAGTCCACCGAGGTGACCTTCGCCGACCAGGCCTCCGGCGGTGCCTTCCCGCAGAACACGATCCCGGAGCTCACGAAGATCGCCGAGGACAATGAAGACTTTTCGGGTGCGGCACCCACCCTCAACGGTGGGTACGCCATGCCGGGTGCGACCTGGACGATGGGCGCCATGTTTGCACAGACCTCCGGACTTCCGCTGAAGATTTCCATCGATCAGAACGCGATGGACTCGCAGAAATCCTTCTTCCCGGACATCCTCACGATCGGTGACATCCTCGAGAAGCAGGGCTACACCCAGGAGCTGATGCTCGGCTCCGTCGGCTACTTCGGCGGTCGCAAGCTCTACTTCCAGACCCACGGAAACTACGCCATCAAGGACTTCAGTTACTGGAAAAACCAGCACAAGTTCCCGGCGGACTACTGGGTCAACTGGGGCTTCGAGGACCGGAAGCTCTACGAGTACGCACAGGAGGAGCTCACCCGCCTCGGCAGCAGCGAGCAGCCGTTCAACCTCACGATGCTGACCGTCGACACGCACTTCCCGGACGGCTATGTCTGCCCGCTCTGCCCGACAACCTTCGATGAGCAGTATGCGAACGTCTACGCCTGCGCATCGAAGCAGCTCGCCGGCTTCCTCGACTGGTGCAAGCAGCAGGACTGGTACGAGAACACCACGATCGTCATCTCCGGCGATCACCCGACCATGGACCACGACTTCTGTGACGATGTGCCGGAAAACTACGAGCGCACCGTCTACACAGCGTATGTCAATGCTGCCACAAAGCCCGTGCGTGCAGAGCGCCGCGACTTCACGACCTTCGATGATTTCCCGACGACCCTTGCGGCCCTCGGTGTCGACATCGCAGGCAACCGCCTCGGCCTCGGCACGAATCTCTTTTCCGATGTACCGACGCTCTCCGAGCAGTTCGGACGCGCGAAGGAGAAGGAAGAACTCGAAAAGAAGTCTGCACTCATGGAACAGCTCGGCCAGATCGACGAGCAGGCCGCGATTGAATCGAAAGAAGCGAAAGAACTGAAAGAAAAAGAGAAGAAAGAGAAGGCAGCCGCGGAATCACGCGCGGTTGCAGAGAACCATAAATAAAAACAGTGCAGGGCCGTCACCCTGCACTGTTTTTTATTCCTGTGCGTTTTTCTTCAGTATGTAGTCGATCGCATCCGCGATACCATCCTCCAGGATCGACGGGCAGATGTAGTCCGCGACCTCCTTACACTCTTTCTTCGCGTTGCCCATCGCGATGCCGAGCCCACAGTGCCCGATCATCCCGACATCGTTCCAGCCATCACCGATCGCGGCCGCCTCCTCGCGCGAGAAACCATAGTCCGCGAGGATCGCATCGATGCCCGACACCTTCGAGATGCCCTTCTTCGTGAGATCGAAGCTCATACCGTCGGACCAGCGCACGAGCTCGCACTCCGTCACCCGCGCCTCCATGATGTCTGCCTCATCCAGCGTCATGATCGGAATCATCATATAGATCGGATTCTCCAGCGCCTCCTGCACCGGCCGCACCGGCGGCTGCGCCGAATTGATGTGCTTCAGCACCGAAAGCAGCTCCGGCGTCACCATATTTGCGTAGATCGCGCGCTCCTCCTCGAAGAGGCAGGCAAAGGGCTGCTCCTCACAGAGCGCCAGCACCTTCTCCACCGCCGAACGCGGGATCTCGATGCGCTGCACGACCCGTCCGTTCCGCGGATCGAAGTACGCCATCGGCTCCGGGCTGTCCTTCACATCGAAGCGATACGGCTCCTCGTGCCGGAGATGCTCCCCGCGCGCGATCGCTGCATCCACCCTCTTCGGATCCAGCACATAGCAGAACTCCCCGTCCATGGTGACGAAGGCATCGAAGCGCATCGGAACGAGAACCTCACGGAGGGGATGGCTTGCCCTGTCTGCGGCGCAACGCACCATCCCCATAAGGCGGCGTTGACGGAAAATGCTATCACGCAGGCGGAATGGCAGGAGAAACGGGAAAAGCTGCGGCTGCCGCCGGAGAAGTGCCCCTGGTGCGGCAAGGACATGGAGCAGGGCTTCCTTATGGGCGGCAGGGGCGTTGCCTGGCACCGGGGCATCCCCACCGGAAAGGCGCGGTGGCTCAGTCCCGGAGGTGGAAATATCATGCGGGTGGACACAGAAGGCTTTTTGACTACCTACCACACGGCCTGGTACTGCCCGGACTGCAAAAAAATGACCATAGATGCTTCTGACCTGCAAACGGAGGCGGAGAAAAACCAAATGGCCTTCCCCACGGGAGCGGAGAATATGACAGAGCAGAGCGATGAAATAAAAGAGGGAGAATAGGAACAATGGCGCAGCTTTACTTCAAATACGGAGCCATGGGCTCCAGCAAGACGGCCAACGCCCTGATGGCCCGCTTCAACTACGAGGAGCGGGGACAGGAGACGCTGCTGGTGAAGCCCCGGCACCTCCTCCAGCTTGTCCGCCAGCACCAGCAGG
>OQVT01002827.1_pt1 | contig 11219 bp, 6 predicted proteins | sample 1691561 | NCBI WGS metagenome assembly OQVT01 (sample SAMN03418260, study PRJEB22391) | human gut metagenome | biome: human-gut; feature: organic feature; material: feces | host: Homo sapiens | place: Tanzania | collected 2013-01
AAGCCTCTCTCTTGCCCAAAGAGAGAGGCTTTTTATTTAGCCATTATGAATGGTATTTCTGAATAAACGACTATCTACGATCTGCTCTTTTGGAATATACCGATAACTTTTACCACTAATCTGCTCTTCCAATGCCTTAATACCTTGAAGTCGCTTTGCATTATTTTTTAGCATCTTATAGCTCTGCTGGTGAGTAGTCATCCAATTCACAGAAACATGCTGAACTTTGGTAAAAGGAGGATTGTTCTGAATATCAGTAACGATGCCTTCCTCTACATTATCACTAATCCAAACAGTAAAATAATGCTGTCTCTTTTCATAGGCAATTTCTCCATTGATATAACGGACATGCTGAAGCTGTCGGCAAAAATCTGAAAAATCCCTTTTTCCATTCCCGGACATGCAACGAGTCAAAGCTGTCACAATTTCAACAAAAGTCGTGCAGTCGAGTTCTGAAGTATTAATAACCAGTTTTTCTTCCTCCGCCCTATCCAAAGTTCCTCCTACATACGGAACACCTATGAATTTCTTTCCAAACCAAAGCATCCAACTTTTCGGTTTTTCGAATGAGAAGGCAGGTGCCTTTACATACCACCGCTTCTGCTCTGCAGGTATCATCTCGGTAATTCCCTGCGCCAAGAGGCTTTCTCCTAGCATTACTCTCGTTGCAATCGATACCAGACCAAGTCCGGTAGACTTGGAAAGAAATGGTACACTACGGGATGCTCTTGGATTTACTTCGATAATAAATACATTTTCTTCACGGTCTACAATAAACTGGATATTAAACAATCCGCGGATACCAATGGCAAGTCCAAGACGGGTTGTATAATCTGCAATGGTATCTTTAACCTTCTGTGAAATATCAAACGGCGGATATACGCTGATACTGTCGCCGGAATGCACACCGGTACGCTCTACCAGTTCCATAATGCCCGGAATAAATACCTGCTCTCCATCACAGATAGCATCTACTTCTACTTCTTTTCCAACGACATATTTATCTACCAGAACCGGTTTGTCCTTATCGACTTCTACCGCATTCTTTAGGTAGTGACGAAGCATTTCTTCATTGGCAACAATTTCCATTGCACGTCCACCAAGAACGAAGCTTGGACGAACAAGTACCGGATAGCCAACCTTTGCTGCTGCCTCAACACCGCTCTCAATATCTGTTACGGCAATTCCCATCGGGTGAGGAATTCCCGTCTTCTGAATCATGGTTTCAAACAAATCACGGTCTTCGGCATTATCAATAGCTTCACATCCGGTTCCGATAATCGGAACTCCCTTTTGGGCAAGTGGCTTTGCCAGATTGATTGCAGTCTGACCTCCGAGGGAAACGATTACGCCCTTTGGTTTTTCCAATTCCAGCACATTCATAACATCTTCCACGGTCAACGGTTCAAAATACAGTTTATCGGCAGTTGTATAGTCCGTAGATACCGTTTCTGGATTGTTATTGATTACGATTGCTTCATAGCCGGCTTCCTGAATGGTACGTACCGCATGAACCGTTGAGTAGTCAAATTCAACTCCCTGTCCGATTCGAATTGGTCCGGAACCAAGCACAACAATCTTTTCACGGTCAGAAACGACAGACTCATTTTCTTCTTCATACGTTGAATAAAAGTAAGGGACATAACTGTCAAATTCGCTGGCACACGTGTCAATCATTTTATATACCGGGAAAATATGATTCTTTTTCCGCAGCTCATATACCTGATCTTCTTTCATATCCCAAAGCTCTGCAATATATGCATCGGAAAAGCCGCGTTTCTTGGCTTCTTTCAGTAATTCAATGTTTTCTTCTGATATGACACCATTGTCAGGTTTTGTTGCTTCCAATTCTTTTTCAAAGTCGACAATTTTCTTGATTTTATCCAGGAAAAACAAGTCAATCTGTGTTGCATTACAAAGCTGGGAATGATCTGCACCCATCCACATCAACTGGGCAACTGCATAAATCCGGTCATCTCTTCCCTCCTTCACATAGGAAAGAAGCTCCTCCGTAGACATATTCTCACGGTCAAATTTTTCCATATGGATATGGTTCTTATTATCCTCCAGCGAACGTATGGATTTCAGAATACTTTCTTCAAAAGTTCTTCCTACACCCATAACCTCACCGGTTGCCTTCATCTGCGTACTGAGTACATTCGAAGCATCGGTAAATTTATCAAACGGGAAACGTGGCATTTTTGTTACCACATAGTCCAAAGTCGGTTCAAAGCATGCCGGTGTATTGGCAAGCTGTATTTCCTCCAGATTCATTCCAACTGCAATCTTGGCAGAAACACGGGCAATCGGATATCCGGTTGCCTTGGATGCCAGTGCAGAAGAACGTGATACTCTCGGATTTACTTCAATAACATAATAAGAAAATGACTGTGGGTCTAACGCAAACTGTACGTTACAGCCACCCTTAACTTTCAGGGCACGGATGATTTTTAATGCACTGTCACGCAGCATCTGATATTCTTTGTTCGTCAGTGTCTGACTTGGCGCAACTACGATGGAATCTCCGGTATGTACTCCCACCGGATCAAGATTTTCCATGTTGCAGACGGTAATTGCGGTATCATTTGCATCCCGCATTACTTCGTATTCAATTTCTTTATATCCTTTAATGCTCTTTTCTACCAATACCTGATGCACCGGAGATAAAGCAAGTGCATTCTTCATCATTTGCTTCATTTCTTCCGGATTGTAGGCAAATCCGCCACCGGAGCCTCCCAGTGTAAATGCCGGACGCAAAATTACCGGATAACCGATTTCTTCTGCTGCCGCAAGTCCCTCCTCAAGGGAATACGTAATCTGGGAAGGAACCACCGGTTCCCCTATCCGCTCACAGAGCTCTTTAAAAAGTTCACGGTCCTCGGCACATTCAATACTTTCGGCGTCCGTTCCCAAAAGCTCGATTTCACATTCCTTCAGGACGCCCTTCTTTTCAAGCTGCATGGCAAGATTCAATCCGGTCTGTCCTCCGATTCCGGGAACAATGGCATCCGGTCTTTCATAACGGCAGATTCTTGCAACATATTCCAATGTCAGCGGCTCCATATATACTTTATCTGCAATGGAGGTGTCTGTCATAATGGTAGCAGGATTGGAGTTGGCAAGAATGACTTCGTATCCTTCTTCCTTTAATGCCAGACATGCCTGAGTACCTGCATAATCAAATTCTGCTGCCTGTCCGATTACAATCGGACCGGAGCCAATAACCATTACCTTTTTGATGTCCGTTCTCTTAGGCATTTGTCTGCACCTCCTTCATATTGTCAATAAACTGCTGGAACAGATAACTGCTGTCCTGTGGTCCGGGTGCACTCTCCGGATGATACTGTACACTGAATACCCGGTCCTTTTTACAGCTCACACCCTCGACGGTGTGATCCAGCAGATTCACATGCGTTACCTCCAATCCGGTTCCTTCTATGCTGTTGCTATCTACTGCATAACTGTGATTCTGGGAGGTAATCTCAATATGACCGGTCTGCAGGTTTTTCACCGGATGATTTCCACCACGATGTCCGAATTTTAATTTATAAGTATGTGCACCATATGCCAGGGAAATCAGCTGATGTCCCAGACAGATTCCGAAAATCGGATATTTCCCACGTAATTGCTGAATTAACTGAATGACCTTTGTCACATCTTCCGGATCTCCCGGTCCGTTTGACAGGAAAATGCCATCCGGCTTCATCCATGCAATTTCTTCCGGTGTGACATCATAAGGTACAATCGTTACATTACAGCCAAAACGGTTCAGGCTGCGGACAATATTCATTTTGATTCCACAGTCGATTGCAACCACATTAAACTGGTGATTTGCCGTTCTGGCATACCATTTTTTCTTACAGCTCACTCTGGAAACAGCATCATGTGGAACAGGCGTCTGTGCAATTTTTGCAAGTCCCTCTTCCAGCGTGGTATCCACATTTGTGATGATTCCACGACGTGCCCCCAGGTCACGGATACTTCTTGTAAGCTTTCTTGTATCAATTCCATAAATTCCCGGAATATGGTTTTCTTCCATCACTTCAGACAAGGTCTGTGTATAACGGAAATTCGAAGGCATATCATTATAATCCCTGACAATCATTCCTCCAATGGAAAGAAGTTTACTCTCAAAATCCTCATCTGTTATTCCGTAATTACCTATCAGCGGATAAGTCATTACTACCATCTGGTCTGTGTAGGAGGGGTCGGAAAGAATCTCCTGATACCCTACCATTGAGGTATTAAAAACAATTTCACATACCCGTTCTTCATCACTTCCAAATCCATAACCAACATACTGGCTCCCATCCTCCAGGATGAGCTTTTTGTCCGGTTTATTCATGATTTCCTGTTCCTTTCTGTTTCTATCTCGTTAGTTCTTTTTCTTTCGCTCTGACAGTCTGCTTTCAAAGCGGTCTTTTGTCGTATTCTCCGGAATTGCGGTTGGATAATTTCCGTCAAAACATGCACTGCAGTAATCATTGCAGCCTATCAGACTATGCAATTCCTGTGTCGGCAGATAAGAAAGACTGTCTACGCCTATTTTTTCAGCAATCTCCTCCACGGAATACTGGCACGCAATCAAATGCTCCTTTGTATCAATATCAGTTCCATAATAACACGGATTTAAAAAAGGTGGTGCAGAAATTCGCATATGTACCTCTTTTGCACCTGCATTCCTAAGAAGCTTTACAATCTGACTGCTGGTTGTTCCACGGACAATGGAATCATCCACCAGAACAACTCTTTTTCCCTCTACTACATTTTTAATTGGATTTAATTTGATACGGACCTGATTCATTCGTGACTCCTGGCCCGGAGATATAAAGGTCCTCCCAATGTATTTATTTTTAATAAAACCAATTTCAAATGGAATTCCGGATTCCTGTGAATATCCGAGTGCCGCATCCAGCCCGGAATCCGGGACACCGATAACGACATCTGCCTCTACCTTTGACTTTCTTGCAAGAATCCTTCCTGCTTCCACGCGGGCATCATGCACGGAAACTCCCTGAATGACAGAGTCCGGTCTGGCAAAATAAATATACTCGAAAATGCAAATCCGGCATCTTTCCTTATCACAGTGCTTCCGAATACTTCGTATTCCGTTTTCTTCAAAAACAATGATTTCCCCCGGAAGAACATCCCGGATGAATTCAGCGCCTACTGCCTCCAGTGCGCAGCTTTCGGAAGCAACCACATAAATGCCATCTTCTGTTTTTCCATAGCACAGAGGCCGCATACCAAGCGGATCTCTGGCTGCCAGAAGTTTCGATGCGGACATCAGCACCAGTGAGTAGGCTCCCTCCAACAGTTCCATTGTATCACAAAGAGCCTCCTCTATCGAGGGGGCTTTTAATCGTTTTTGTGTAACAAGATATGCAATTATCTCTGTATCACTTGTAGAATGGAAAATTGCACCATTTAATTCAAGCTCATTTCTAAGCGCATATGCATTGCTCAGATTTCCGTTATGGGCAAGTGCCATCTTTCCTTTCTGATGGTTTACCTCTATCGGCTGGCAGTTGCTCCGGTTATTTCCTCCGGTAGTTCCATAACGCACATGTCCTACACTCGCTGTTGCCTTTGGATATTTTTCAAGAACCTCTCTGGAAAAGACTTCATTTACAAGTCCCAGGTCCTTATGGGAAGTAAAAAGTCCATCCTCACAGACAACGATCCCACAGCTTTCCTGTCCGCGATGCTGCAATGCATATAATCCATAATAAGTCATCTCTGCAAGATTTGTGTCAACCGGCGCATATGCTCCAAACACGCCACATTCTTCATGCAATTCTCCAAGCTGTCCCATTTATCTATTCCTCCGTTTTCTGAAGCGTGTGATGGCATGCCGCATTTACAAATCCCTGGAACAACGGATGGGATTTATTCGGTCTGCTCTTAAATTCAGGATGATACTGTACTCCTACAAAGAACGGATGTCCTGTAATTTCCACGGCTTCTACAAGACGCTCATCCGGAGATAATCCGCTTAATGTAAGACCGGCAGCCTGCAGGCATTCCCGGTAAGCATTATTAAATTCATAACGATGGCGGTGACGCTCCTGGATTTCATTAGTACCATAACATTTTTCCATCATGGTGCCTGCTACAATATGACACGGGTAGCTGCCAAGACGTAACGTTCCGCCCTTATCGATATCATCATTTTGTCCCGGCATATAATCAATGACTTTATTAGCACATATTTCATCAAATTCACCGGAATTGGCATCCGGGATTCCTGCTTTATGACGTGCAAATTCCATAACCGCAATCTGCATTCCAAGACAAATTCCAAGATAAGGAAGCTGATGCTCTCTTGCATATTGTGCGGCAAGAATCATTCCTTCGATTCCACGATTTCCAAAACCGCCGGGAACGATAATGCCCTGCAGACCACCCAATTCCTCTTCAAGATTCTGTTCGTTAAGCTTTTCAGAATCAATCCAGTGAATGTTCACATGGGCACCACACTGATATCCTGCATGCTGAAGTGCTTCTGCTACCGACAAATATGCATCATGCAACTGCACATATTTTCCAACCAGACCAATCTCAACTTCTTTTTCACGACTCTTGATTTTTTCCACAAGGGCAATCCACTCATGCAAATCACATTCTTTGGCATCCAGAGAAAGTTCCCTGCATACGATGGAAGAAAAGTTTGCTTCCTCCAGCATCAGCGGAGCCTCATAAAGATTTGGCAGCGTCCGGTTTTCAATCACACAATCCGGTTTTACATTACAAAACATCGAAATTTTATTTTTTATGGAATCCTCCAGGGGTTCGTCGCAACGAAGTACAATGATGTCCGGATTAATTCCCATTCCCTGCAATTCCTTTACCGAATGCTGGGTTGGTTTTGATTTATGCTCTTCCGAGCCACGCAGATAGGGTACTAATGTTACATGGATAAACAGGCTGTTTTCCCTTCCCACCTCCAGCGCAATCTGACGGACTGCTTCCAGGAACGGCTGGGACTCGATATCACCAATTGTTCCACCGATTTCGGTAATAACAATATCTGCATCGGTCTGTTTCCCTACACGGTAAACAAATTCCTTAATCTCGTTTGTAATATGAGGAATTACCTGAACGGTAGAACCCAGATACTCGCCCCGGCGTTCTTTATTCAATACATTCCAATATACTTTTCCCGTTGTAAGATTGGAAAAACGATTCAGGTCCTCATCAATAAATCTTTCATAATGACCTAAATCCAAATCCGTTTCCGCACCATCCTCCGTAACATAAACTTCTCCGTGCTGGAACGGGCTCATGGTTCCGGGATCTACATTAATATAGGGGTCGAGCTTCTGTGCTGCGACCTTGAAGCCTCTCGATTTTAACAATCGTCCTAAGGATGCTGCCGTAATTCCTTTTCCAAGACCGGATACAACGCCTCCTGTCACAAAAATATACTTCGTCACCTTTTATCCCCCTCTTCCTATTGTATATTTAAGTTTGAATAACCCATCAAACTTTCATCAACTGCCCTCGCTGCTTCTCTTCCTTCACGAATTGCCCATACGACAAGGGACTGTCCACGGTGCATATCGCCTGCTGTAAAAATACCTTTTACATTGGTTTCATACTGACCTGCCTCTGTTTTTACATTGGTACGCTCATTTAATTCCACACCAAATGCATCTGCAATTCTCTTTTCACAGCCAAGGAAGCCAGCTGCAATCAATACTAAATCTGCCGGAAGTGTCTGTTCACTTCCTTCGATTTCCTTCATAATTCTTCTTCCAGTCTTTGCATCCTGTTCGCTGCACAGCTTCACCGTCTTTACGCCTACGAGATTTCCCTGTTCATCCTTAAGAAATTCCTTGACCGTCGTTTCATAAATACGGGGATCTTTTCCAAACTGGTCAATTGCTTCTTCCTGACCATAGTCCACCTTGCAGACTCTTGGCCATTCCGGCCATGGATTTGATTCGGTTCTCTGCATCGGTGCCTTAGGCATCATTTCAATTTGGGTAACACTTTTTGCTCCCTGACGGATTGCTGTTCCCACACAGTCATTACCGGTATCACCACCACCGATAATCACCACGTGTTTATCCTTTGCACTAATCCAGTTCTTTGCTGCCTTACGCATTTCCATATTGGCATCCAATAATGATTTTGTTGCGGATTTTAAATATTCCACAGCAAAATAAATTCCTTTTGCATCTCTTCCCTGTGCCTGGATATCTCTTGGATTTGCCGAACCACAGGCAAGAATCACACGGTCAAAGTCCTGAAGCAGCTTCTCCGGTGCATAGTCCGGATTCTCACCACCGGCCTCTGCATTTGTTACAAATGTGATTCCCTCCTGCTTCATAATATCAATTTTACGCTCTACGTAGCATTTTTCAAGCTTCATATTTGGAATTCCATACATCAGAAGACCACCTACACGGTCCGAGCGCTCAAAAACAGTAACCGAATGTCCTCTTTTATTCAATTGGTCCGCTGCTGCAAGACCACTTGGACCGGAACCGATAATTGCAATCTTTTTTCCGGTACGTGTCCGTGGAGGCTTCGCATCTGCATACCCATTCTGATAAGCATATTCAATAATGGACAGCTCATTTTCCTTAGAGCTTACCGGGTCACCATGCAAACCACAGGTACAGGCAGCTTCACACAAAGCCGGACATACTCTTCCGGTAAATTCCGGGAAATTATTTGTCTTTTTCAGACGATTATATGCCTGCTTCCAGTTTCCGGTATAAACGAGGTCATTCCATTCAGGTACAAGATTATGAAGCGGACATCCGCTTGTCATTCCCATCAATGTCATTCCGGACTGGCAAAACGGAACACCACATGCCATACATCTGGCAGCCTGCTCCTGCTGTTTATCCCTGGAAAGCGGACTATGAAATTCGTGAAAATTTTTGATTCTTTCATGAGGCTTCACGGATTTGGAAACCTCTCGGTCATATTCTAAAAATCCAGTTGGTTTTCCCATTATAATGTACCTCCTAAAGCTTCATATTCTCTTGGAATAATCTTCTTAAATTTCGGAATATATTCCTCAAAGTGCTCCAGAATTTCCTTTCCCTTACAGGAACCGGTTGCTGCCACATGTTCTTCCAGTAAGCCCTTCAGTTCTGCAATGTCCTTTTCCTTTTGAAGCTCTTCAAAATTAATCAGTTCCTTATTCAGTCTGGTATATAAATCAAAGTTTTCATCCAAAACATAGGCGATACCACCGCTCATACCTGCTGCAAAGTTCTTGCCTGTTTTTCCTAAAACAACCACACGACCACCGGTCATATATTCACAACCATGATCGCCAACACCTTCTACAACAGCACGCGCTCCGGAATTCCGGACACAGAAACGCTCGCCTGCCACACCATTGATAAATGCCTTACCACTTGTTGCACCATACAGTGCGACGTTTCCGATGATAATATTTTCTTCTGCCTTAAATGTTGCATCCTTTGGCGGATATACTACGATTTTTCCTCCCGAAAGACCCTTTCCAAGGTAATCGTTGCTATCACCACATAATTCCAAGGTCAGTCCCTTTGGTATAAATGCACCAAAGCTCTGTCCACCGGCTCCCTGGCATTTCACAACGAAGGTATCTTCCTCTAAGGTGTTTTTCCAAAGCTTTGTTATTTCTGCACCAAAAAGTGTTCCGAAGGTACGGTTTGTATTGCTGACAGAAACTTCAATTGTCTTTTTCTTTCCTTCCTTTAACGCAGCTCCAAGCTTTTTCATCAAAACAGTTTCATCCAGTGTTTTTTCCAATTCAAAGGCATAATACTGTTTCTTCTCAAATGCTTCCTGCTGTTCCTTTTCAAACGGATTATCCAGAATTCCGGAAACATCAATGTGCTCTGCCAGTCCGGTTAAATGTTCTTTCTTCTTTAACAAATCGGTACGACCTACCAGTTCGTTCACACTGCGGACACCGAGCTTGCTCATATATTCCCGTAATTCCTGTGCAATAAACCGCATAAAGTTCATGACATATTCCGGTTTTCCTGCAAAACGCTTCCGCAGCTCCGGATTCTGTGTTGCAATACCAACCGGACAGGTATCCAGGTTGCAGACACGCATCATGACACATCCCATGGTTACTAACGGAGCCGTTGCAAATCCAAATTCCTCTGCACCAAGCATTGCAGCAATTGCAACATCACGACCACTCATCAGCTTTCCATCTGTTTCAATACGTACTTTATTTCTCAGACCATTCATCAGCAACGTCTGATGTGTTTCTGCAAGTCCAAGCTCCCACGGAAGTCCGGCATTATGAATGGATGTCTTTGGTGCGGCACCGGTACCTCCATCATAACCGGAAATCAGAATTACCTGGGCACCGGCCTTTGCAACACCTGCTGCTACGGTTCCCACACCTGCTTCTGATACCAGTTTTACAGAAATGCCTGCATCTTTATTTGCGTTTTTCAAGTCATAAATCAATTGTGCAAGGTCTTCAATCGAATAAATATCATGATGTGGCGGTGGAGAAATCAGGCTGACACCCGGTGTGGAATGTCTGGTTTCTGCAATCCACGGATATACCTTTTTACCCGGAAGATGTCCACCTTCACCGGGTTTTGCTCCCTGTGCCATCTTAATCTGTATTTCTTTTGCACTTACCAGGTATTCACTCGTAACGCCAAATCTTCCGGATGCTACCTGCTTAATTGCAGAACATTTATTCAAACCATCTTTTCCTCTCTGGTCGTTATCACAAGGGAACCGGCTCCTACACACAAAGCCAAAAATAATGCTAGTTTTTTTCTATGCCTCATACCATCATCCTTTCTGAAACATGTTTTCACCCATCCCCTGTCTAATGCAAATATAACACAAAATGCGCCCTTCCACAAGGAAAGGACGCACATATTCATTCATCAATTCTGCACTTTTACTTCCGGATGATCAAGGCACCATTTTCCACATCCAGCACCAGTCTGTCACCGGTTCTTACCTCATCTGCCAGGATTTTTTTCGCCAGAAGTGTCTCTACATTTTTCTGCAGATAACGCTTCAAAGGTCTGGCTCCATAAGCCGGCTCATAGGCTTCTTCTGCGATAAAGTCTTTGGCTGCTTCCGAAATGGTAAGATGCAGCTCCTTATCTTCAATCCGTTTGTTGATATCTGCGATCAAAAGGTCTACAATACCACCAATGTCTTTTTTGGTCAGCGGCTTAAACATAATGATCTCATCCGTATGGTGAAAAAGGCAACCTTCTGCT
>OQVT01002828.1_pt1 | contig 11216 bp, 11 predicted proteins | sample 1691561 | NCBI WGS metagenome assembly OQVT01 (sample SAMN03418260, study PRJEB22391) | human gut metagenome | biome: human-gut; feature: organic feature; material: feces | host: Homo sapiens | place: Tanzania | collected 2013-01
TCGAGAAGGTCACCTGGGGGCTCGTAGCCTTCATTCTCGTCATCTCCATCGTGACCTCTTTCACGACCGGGAGCAATGGCGCCGACGTTGACATCACCAACAAGATAGAGAACGCGGCCGGCAACCAGCAGCCAGCTTTCCCTACCGCTCCTGTACAGCAGGAAGCCCCGACAACCGAGGCGGAATAACGCCCGTCCTCTCCCGCTGACAAATTGTCAGTGGTATATGTTTTGAGATTTCAGTCACCGGTCTCCATTGTGAGGCCGGTGATTTTATTATGGAAAACAGCAAGTACGAATTCTTAAGCAAGTATGCCATAGACCTCAACGAGGCTGCGGCAAATGGAAAACTTGATCCGGTTATCGGCCGAGATGAGGAAATAGGTGACCTTCTCGAGCAGGTCGGCCGTCTGGCGCACACCGAATGTCTGGTTGCCTGCCACGAAGTTGCTGGCCATCCCGCCGCCCTTGCCGTTCTGAAGCAGTACGACGATGATCAGGAGGATCGCCGCAAGGATGACGAGCACGGTCAAAATTACAAATACGGTATTCATCTGTTATTGTCTTTTTGTTTTATTTCTTCAATAAGGGTTGCAAAGTAAACACTTTTTTCCGGATATCGCAAGATAAGTCGGGAATAAATCTTCTTTGCCTCAACAAAATAGCCTTGATCGGCGTAAATCGCGGCCAATGTCTCGGTGCAAAAGCCGAGCTCCGGATCTTCCCAACGGCGGCCTTCAGGCTCGTCATAACGTTCGGATTTGAAGTTGGAGAAGACATTGTCCTCGTCCTTCCTCACGGCGGCATACTGCTCCGGAGAGAAGAAATCTCCTCCGGCGACACGCACTGTGCGGCGATACTCCGGTTCCGCTGATGAATATTCCCGTGTACCTTCCGCCGCTTCCGTCCGTCCATTCGCTTCGGCACCGGAATCCGACCTGATATATTCCTTTATCAGGCGTTCCACATCCTTGTCGGAATAATCTTCACGGCGAGCGGAACGCATGATGCCGGTGATCAATGTCCGGGAAACGACGTACATGGCGGTGTCCGAGTATTGCGCCTTGCCCCATTCGCTTCCTCCGACTTTTGCCATCCTGGCACACAATTCCTTACGGGCTCCGCCGAACCAAGGGTAAAGGTTGATCACCCCGGTCAGTTCGTCCATGGTCAAGGACTGGAGATTCTTTTTGTTCCCGTCCATGACTACCACTGCGCGACGCTGGCATTGAACATGTCCTCAACCAGTTTGTCGATTATTTCCTGGCAAAGGGTGGATTCCACGGCATCCAGCGAGTTGGTGGAATCATAGTCTGAATATGCGGAGAAACTCTTCTCAAAATCATCCTCGGGATACTTCCTGTTTGTGAACTTGAGCTTCACTGTGACCGTGAGTCGGTTCTGGGCGGCCACCTCGTTGGCCGTCACGGCGGCGGCCCTGACCTCATAGCCGGTCACCTCCCCCTGAAGCTCAAGGTCTCCGTCCATCTCCACCTGCTCCAGCTTCGTAAGCTTCCTGAACTTGTCTCTCATGGCCTCGGTGAGATCATTGCTGAGATTAGGGTTCACCTTGAGGGCCTTATATTCAAAATAATTGATTGTGACCGTCTTGACATCCGGTTGGATGGATGTTCCGGAAAATGAGTAACTGACTATCGAGCAGCCGGCGAAGACCGCGGCCACAAGCAAAGAAAGCGCTATAAGAAATCTTTTCATATTCATCATTTACCATATTTCTTGCCAAGGTTGTACTTTGCTATCCAACGGTATAGAGTCCGGTCAGGCACTCCTAAATCCAAGGCCGCCAATTTTCGGTTGCCATCGTGTTTCTCAAGAGCCTTGACAATCATGTCCAACTTGGCTTTCTCAACCGAAAGATTCTGATTCTTCGGCACTCCCGCGCTGATATCCACGATCTTGCCGATCTCGCCGCCGGTCACAGGCTCACCGGAGCCCTGCCACTCGGCCTCATCAGGCTCCGGCACCGGACTGATGGCAGGACGCAAGGCCGGAGTCACAGGACGCTCCCCGGCATCCAGCCTGGCCTTGAGGTTGTCCACCTCCTGTTTGAGGTCGAATATAGCCTTGATTATCATCTGCTTGTCCGAATCAGGCATCGCTCCGCCGGAAGGTTCCGGAGCCGCCACCGGCAACAGACCGGCTTCATTCTTAGGAATATAACGGGACAAGGCTTCCGAATCCACCACACATCTCTCCGAAGCCCGGGTAAGCTTCTCGGACTCCAACGCGGTGACCGTCTCGGCGACATTTTTAAGCTGGCGGATATTTCCGGGCCAGCGGTAGTTGATCAACAGGTCAATGGCATCGTTTGTCAGGGTCACCTTGCCCATTCCGTATCTCTCGGAAAAATCCGAGGTGAATTTCCTGAACAGCAGATAAATGTCCTCCTTGCGTTCACGCAGGGCGGGCATCATTATCTGGATAGCGTTCAGCCTGTAGTACAGATCCTCGCGGAACTTGCCTTTGCCGACAGCGTAGAGAAGATTGACATTCGTGGCCGCGATGACCCTAACATCGGTCTTCTGAACCTTGGAGGACCCTACCTTGATGAACTCACCGTTTTGAAGGACCCTGAGCAGCTTTGCCTGTGAGGCAAGAGGCAACTCCCCGATCTCGTCCAGAAACAAAGTGCCTCCGTCCGCCTCCTCGAAATAGCCTTTCCTTGTCTCGATCGCACCGGTGAAAGAGCCCTTCTCGTGACCGAAAAGCTCAGAGTCAATCGTGCCTTCCGGGATCGCGCCGCAATTTACGGCAAAGTATTTGCTTGTCTTGCGGAGACTGTTCTGATGGATGATCTTTGGAATATTCTCTTTACCGACGCCGCTTTCACCTGTGACAAGGACAGTCAAGTCAGTCGGAGCCACAGCGACGGCTGTCTCCAAGGCCCGGTTAAGAGCGGCATCATTGCCGATGATGTCGTATTTGTTTTTAAGTCTTTGCAGTTCTTGTGAATCCATAGTATTTGCACAGAGTTTGGCAAAGTTAACAAAATAATAGTTATCTTTGTATATTTGTTAGCAGCATTGGAATGCAATCTTTAATCATCAGTAATATGAAAAAGACACTCAAAATTTTTGCCGCGGCTCTCATCGGTATGGCTGCGGTCGCCTGCTCTTCAGCCGAGAAAATGGCTGAACTTGCTGACAATGTGGTCGTAAAATGCGACCCTGCGGTTCTGGAATGTGTCGCTGGCAGCATCGACGCCACTGTTACAGTGACCTATCCTGCTAAGTACTTCCACCCTAAGGCGATCCTTGAGGTCACCCCTGTTCTCGTTTACGATGGCGGCGAGGCCAAGATGACCCCGTTCATGTACCAGGGCGAGAAGGTGAAGGACAACTACAAGGTTGTCGCCAAGGCCGGCGGCACCGTGACAGAGAAAGTTCACTTTGACTATGTGGAAGGCATGGAGCAGGCTCATCTCGAGCTTCGCGGCATCGCAAAGTACAAGGCAAAGTCTTACAAGCTTCCTGTAAGGAAGGTCGCCGATGGCGTCAACACCACTTACATGCTTGTGAAGGCTGCCGGACAGGTTCCTTACAAGGCTGACGGCTATCAGGCTGTCCTCCAGCAGACCGCCGAGGGCCAGATTCTCTACAACATCAACTCGGCCGATGTTCAGTCAAAGCAGCTCAAAGGACAGTCCATCACGGATTTCCAGAGCGCTCTTGAGGAGATCAAGGCCAACGAGAGAAAGACTCTTGTAGGAACAGAGGTTGTCGCTTACGCTTCACCTGACGGTGGCGAGAAGCTCAACAACACCCTTTCCGAGAAGCGTTCAAAGTCCGCCGACAAGGCTTGGGACAAAGTGATGAAGGGCAAGGACGTGGCTGATCCTGAGGTCAAGAGCATCGGTCAGGACTGGGAAGGCTTCCAGGAGCTCGTCCAGAACTCTGACATCGAAGACAAGGATCTTATCCTCCGAGTCCTCTCCATGTACAGCGATCCTGCTGTCCGTGAGAGCGAGATCAAGAACATGTCATCCGTTTACACCGAGCTGAAGAGCGGTGTCCTTCCTGAGCTCCGCCGCGCGAGGTTCATCGCCAACGTAGAGTTCAAGAACTACACGTCAGACGAGCTCATGGAGTTGGTTGAGAGCAACATCGACATCCTTGACGAGCCGGCTCTCCTCCACGCCGCCACCCTCACCAAGGATCTTGACAGCAAGGTTAAGCTTTACGACAAGGCAATCAACAAGTACGACAGCGAGAAGGCCAGGTTCAACCTTGGAGTAGCCTACCTCAACGCCAACGATGTCAAGAAGGCAGAGAAGGCTTTCGCTGATGTTCAGAAGAAGGACGCCGACCTCACCAACGCACTTGGCGTGATCGCACTCCGCAAGGGTGACTACGAGACCGCCGCCAAGAACTTCAAGAAGGCCGGCACAGACGCCGCCAAGGCCAACATCGGTGTAGTTGACATCCTCACTGGCGACTACGACAAGGCTGTAGAGGATCTCAAGGACGTGAAGGGCTGCTGCCACAACACTGTTCTCGCCTACATCCTCACAGGTCAGCTTGACAAGGCTTCCAAGGCAGCTCACTGCAAGGATGCGAAGGTTGACTACCTCAGAGCCATCATCGCCGCCCGTCAGGGCAACTTCGACCAGGTCAAGACCAACCTTGACTCCGTAGCGAAGAAAGACAAGGCTCTCGCAGAGAAGGCCACCATGGACATCGAGTTCGCTGAGTACTATAAGTAATCTTTCACTTAATAAATAACAAAAAAGCCCGGCGATGAAGCCGGGCTTTTTTGTTATTTATTTGACCAGTCTCACGCCTTTCGGTAGATGGATACTGGATCTGACAGAACCGTCAGCGGATTTCCTGTGCGAGACGGTGATCGGGCCGTAAGGTGTAGGATAGGAGCCTTCCACCCATTCCAAAGAACCAAGATGAGGATTGATCCTGACCTTCTTGAATCCTGGTTCGACCGGTTCGACGCCAAGCACATGGGAACTCAGCCAGGTGGTAGGTCCGGAGGCCCAACCGTGGCAGAAACTGTGACGCAGACCGACATAGCAGTAGGCACCGCCGTCGGCGTGGATGTCGTACTTCCCTTCCGGAACGATCTCGTCAATCCTGCCGGCACCGGCGGCCTTGGAATAATCGAAATCCTCCCAGAACGTTGTCGCGCCGAGATCCAGCATCGCTCCCCAATATTCCGAGATCATCTTCATAGCCTCATCGTAGTTCCCGCTCTTGGCCAGCGCCTCAAGCATATAGTAGCCCATAAACGATGAGAATCCATTGGCTCCGCCGGCCAGAATCACATCACGGACCTCGTCAGCGCCGGCCATATTCTCAAGATAGAGAAGGGCTGCCGCCTGCTTGCTGGATGTGACGGAAGGTTTATACTCCCGCAGTTTCAAGGCCGCTGCCGAACACTCTTCTTTCAGCTTGCTGTCTCCCAGCCATCCGGCCATATCAGCTCCCGCCTCCATAGCCCTTACGGAAAGAGCCTGAAGCCCGGCGTGAATGGCATCCGGTTTCTCGGAAGTAGGCCAGTCGATGAACCGTCCGTCCTTGAAGTTCTCCTTAGAGCCATCGAAGTTTGCCATCACCGTGTGCAGAAGTTCTGTCAGATAGGCGTGCTGCTCACGGAGGTAGGCAATGTCACCGTAATATTCATAAAGATGGTGCTGGATGATGATCCACCATAATGAATATGAGCATATTCCGTTCATCCAGACAGTCGGAGGAGTACTGTTCCGCACATAGTCAAGACTCTTCCGGACGACCTTGTGGTCGCCGAACACGGTGTTCACCGCCATCACCTCGGGGTGCATATCCCCTATCCAGACAAGGCGGTCCCTCTTGACGCCGTCCCAAAGATATCCCTGCATATTCAGATGAACCGTGTAGGCTCCGGTCTGCCAGATTTGGTTCAGCCTCTCGTCGCTGCAGCGGAATTGCCCGACGTAAGGGATGTCACGGTAGCGGGAGATCGCCCTGACAGTTACCAGCAAAGCCTCCGCATCCTCACCGAGCAGGTCCAGACGCACAAAGCGGAAGCCGGTGTTGCCATATTCAACGGCCCCGAGCCAAGGGACTGAAATCTCGAAGTCCCTGACTGAGTGCTCGTTGGTGGCGGTGGCTCCGGGCTCGTCAACGCTGCTCAGAGCCTCGCTTACCGACTCTCCGAAGCAGACACGGAAGCGCGCGGCCGCCTTGTCACCGGACATAGCCCTCACGATCTGGATGCCACCTTGAATCTCCTTTCCGAAGTCCAGCAGAACAGAGCTCCTGCCGTCCCTCCCGTTTCTGAATATGCAGACATTCGGCTCATTGGTGGAAACCTGCCCGCAATACGGCCTCAGAAGGTTCTCCGTTCCGGTAACGCCTCCTTCGGCAAGCATAATCCGTGTCGGAGTGATGTATTCACTAACAAACTCAGCGTCCTGCCGCTGAACACTCTTTCCTTCCTGAACACGGGACACCTGTCCGGAAGCCAAGGTCGCCGCCCCCAGCAGCGCACCAAGCATAAATATCTTCTTTAACATATTCACAAACATAATGAAAAATCGTTGAATACGAAAAAGGCCCGGCGGAAACCGTCGGGCCTTCAATCGTGCGGTAGGTGAGAGTCGAACTCACACGGGCTTGCGCCCACTACCCCCTCAAAGTAGCGTGTATACCATTTCACCACTACCGCAAAGTATGTCTCCCAATTGTTTGGGATTGCAAAGATAGATAATATTCCTGAAATACCAAAATTTTTTCAAGGTTTAGGCACTGATTTTTATCACCGGCAAGGAGGAAACGATAAGTCTAAAGAAATAAAAGATTTGCAAGGCCAGGTTCTGTTTATTAAAAGAATTATTTGTAACTTTGCACGCTTTCACGAGTTGGAAGCGACGGTAAATAAAATATTAACAATTTAAAACAGATTCACAATGGCTGTTAAAATCAGACTTCAGCGCCACGGTAAGAAGAATTTCGCATTCTTCCACATTGTTGTGGCAGACGCTCGCGCGCCTCGCGACGGACGTTTCATCGAGCAGCTCGGCTCTTACAACCCTAACACCAACCCTGCCACCATCATCCTTGATGGCGAGAAGGCTCTCAAATGGCTCAATGTCGGCGCTCAGCCTACACTCGTAGCCCGCAGAATCCTCTCTTACGAGGGAGTTCTCCTTAGGAAGCACCTCGATGGCGGAATCGCCAAGGGCGCTCTCACACAGGAGCAGGCCGACGCCAAATGGAACGCTTGGAAGGCGGAGAGGGACGCTAAGATCGCCGCAAAGAAGGCTGGCCTCGTAAAGGATGCCGCCGAGAAGGCCAAGGTCGCTCTTGAGGCTGAGAAGAAGGTTAACGCGGAAAGGGCCGAGGCTCTCGCAAAGAAAGCCGAGGAACTCGCCGAGGCTCAGCGCAAGGCTGCTGAAGAGGCAGCTGCAGCAAAGGCCGCCGAGGAAGCCGCGGCAGCAGCTGAGGCCGCTCCTGAGACTCCAGCGGAGGCCTAATCCGATGTCCAGGGCAAAGTCAGAACTTCTGCGTGTTGCCCGGGTACTGAAGTCCAACGGTACCGAAGGCGAAATCCTCATTGGATTCCGCGAGATAAGTCCCGAGGACCTGAACCAAAAGGAACCGGTGTTCATCACATTCGATGGACTGCCGGTTCCGTTTTTCATTGAATCTTTCTCAAGAAAAGGCACGAACCGCGCGCTGACCCATCTGACCGGAGTCAAGAACCTCGAAGACGCAGAGGAGCTCGTCGGCAAGGACATATTCGCCAAGCCTGACGGAATCCATGAATATGAAAACGCGGACGATGGCCTTACGGTTGACGACCTGATCGGCTGGTCACTTCTGGACGCGGAAGGCAAGGCCGTTGGTGAAATCACTGACTACGAGGACATCCCTGGCAACACCTGTCTCTACGTAGAGACGAAAGACGGACAGGTCATGATTCCTCTGCACGAAGATCTCATCCTGTCCGTCGATGAAGACTCAAAGACCATCTCGGTGAATGTGCCCGAGGGTCTGATCTAAAATTGTTCCTAAAAGTCAACTCCTGTTCTTCTTTCGTAGTCTTCCTTGACATCAAGGTAGAAGGACACCTGCGCCGCCTGTGCGTAAGGGTAGAGCCACAGGAAACCGATTCCCAGAGTAAAGAGACACAGGATGAACCATCCGGCAAAACTAAGATAAAGGTAGAACAGGTCAAACTTGTGGCCGTACATCATGTCCTTGCTAAGGTTGATCGCCTCATTGGCCGAGAGTTCCGGCTTATCCACAAGAATGTAGTTCGTCATCGCATAGGAAAGGGTCTTTATGATCCCCGGCACAAAAAGCAGAAGCGACCAAAGGAAGACGAAGAATCTGTTCAGGAACATGCCCCAGACATGATGCCAGTAATTACCGAACCCGATCTTGAACTCGTTTGAAAGGACCTTGTCGTCACCATCCGTGAAAAGTGACTTGAAACCATTTACCAGTCCGACCAAAAGCGGGAACGAGACAAAAATACAGCCCAGAATGAAGACCGGATACCATTTCATCATGTCGGCGGCAAGCTGCAGGTTTGTCGGATCGTACGACAGCTGCATGGCCTTTATCTCATAAGGAGCGATGAAAACTGCCAAAACAGCCATATATGCCAGCACGGCAAGCACAGACGGAGCCCACCGGCCTTTCAAAGCGGCCAGAGCTTCGTTTTTATATTCCTTGTTCTCTTTCATTACGGCAATTATTTAGACTATCGAAAATCAAAAGGGGACGCGCAAAAAAGCTTCTTAATGTCAACCCGATGTCAGTACTCCACAGCGACGGACGCAAGGAGAATGTCAAGACAGAATGTAGGAAGCAGCGTGGTGGAAGACACGGAAAACTTCACTGCATCCACATCGTACCCTTTTGCGGTCTTCATGTCCCAAGCCGTCCAATCCTTCACAATCTTATGCTCGGCACCGGTGTAGTCAACCAGAAAGAACTCCTCAGTGCAGACCGGCAGGTCGTTCTTGAAGAACGTTGCGGTCACTTTAAAGTAGTCGCCGTCAGCGATCTTTCCCTCGTCAGCCAGTTTTTCGGTGTACTTGGTGTTGTTGATGTAGAATCCAAGCACATTACAGGTGGATTTTGTAAAATAGTCCTTGTACTTGAACACGATGTCATAGCCTGACGACATCGACGGAAAGAACACCGCGTATGTCTTGTTGGCAAAACCCGTTTTCGGATCGGTGTAACCGGCATATTTCCCGGCGGATGTGAAAATCAGAAGCTCATCCGTGTCTTCAGCGCCTCCTTTTTTCGCGGAAACCTTCCAACCGCCGCTGAAGCCTGAATTCACATCATTGCAGCTGGTGCACAATGCTGAATAGTTGTCAAGCATAATATACTTATTATAGTACAGGCTGTCAACTGTCGGATACGCCTTAGGTAAATCGAGCACATAGGAGAAATTTCCCGTCAAGGTGTAGCTCATAGTGGAAGGTTTGTTCTCGCAGGAAGCGGCGACAATGATGATGGCCGCCAGAATGAAAAGTTTGATCGAGTTTTTCATAAAAAATCACTTTATCGTTTAACTTGCCAAAGTTACAACATAATTTCAATAGTGCCAACATAATTCGTGGGGCCTGTCAACCAAATATCCTCGAAAGAGGCCTTTCCGTTTTCGAATATCGGGACAAAATCAACAATGAGGTCGGCGATGGCAGCCCTCACGATGCACGAGACACGGTCATCAGTGCCATTACTACCAATGACTCCTTGTGAATATGCGGCTAAAGCCGAAGCCACTATCCCGGTGCCACAGGCCAATGTCTCTCCCTCAACTCCTTTCTCGAATGTACGAATATTCAGAATCACTCTGTCGCCTTTCCGCTCCGGTTCCACAAAATTGACATTCGTGCCGACTGGAGCGAAATGTGGATCATGACGAAGGGCCGCGCCATCCGACTGGACAGGATATTCACTCAAGCCATGGACAAACTTGACAAGGTGGCGTGTGCCGGTGTCCAGAAAGCAGACGTGTTCCTTCGGGAATGATTGGATGCCGGACACGTCCCGCATCTGTAAGCGGACTACTCTTTCCGGAGTTGTCGGCCCGGAGGAAGTAATGATTTCCGCATGATGAAGCCCGTCCGCGGCCTCAAAAACAATATGGCCATCGTCCTTGGATATTCCCAGATCAGCGGCGAATGACACAATGCAGCGTCCTCCGTTGCCGCACATCATTCCTCCGCTTCCGTCAGGATTGTGGAAAACCATCCTGAAATCCGCCAAGTCACTGTTTTCCAGAAGCATGACTCCGTCAGCCCCGAAGCCGACATGACGGTCGCACAGATGGCGGATCATTGTCGGCGAAAGGGACAGATGCCCGTCACGATTGTCAGCGAGGAGGAAATCATTCCCGGCGCCATGGTACTTTGAGAAGCCGTACATCATTTGACCGCGCGGTCAGGGACATCCATCTTCAGATGAGGATTACGGCGTGAGTACACGCTTAGCGAGAGGGCCAGAAGCAAGGCCACGACACAGACGGCCACGAACATCACTTCAACCCAAAAGGCACCGGCCTCGCTGACTCCTTTGTCGAGGTTGGTGTCGGCAAGGATTTTCCCGGCGAACATCTTGAAAGACATGAGCCCGAGATTCTGAACCCAGTATATTAATGAATATGCGGTGCCAAGCACTTTGTTCGGTACTATCTTAGGCACGGATGGCCACATCGCCGCTGGGACCAGGGAATAGCCGAAGCCCAGAAAGACCATACTGAGGTAGCCATAGAACGGAATTCCGGAAGGTGCGAAAGCAAGCATCAGATGCGCGATAAGAGCCAGCACGGCTCCGGTGAGCATCCAGCGGGTGCCGTGACCGATCTTGTCCACCAACAATCCGAAAATCGGAGCGAAGACAACCGTGGCGAACGGAAGCATCGAAACCATCCAGCTGGCGGCCTCGACCGGCACGTCAAACCGTGGAATCAGAATGGACGAGGCGAATTTCTTGAATGAGACCACACTGCTGTAGAAGAACACGCACAGCAGGGCAATCACGATGAAATGCCTGTTTTTCAGCAGCTTCACCACATCTGAAAAACGGAACTTATCCTCCTCGGCGGTCTCTACCGTGTCCTTCAGGCCTGCCTGGCGGTCGAACCTTGCATCCATCGCCACGAATATCGCCCACAGAACCATCCCGACAAGCATCAGGATCAATCCCAGAAATGCCGGAGAGGCTGTCTCCATCAATGAAT
>OQVT01002830.1_pt1 | contig 11208 bp, 11 predicted proteins | sample 1691561 | NCBI WGS metagenome assembly OQVT01 (sample SAMN03418260, study PRJEB22391) | human gut metagenome | biome: human-gut; feature: organic feature; material: feces | host: Homo sapiens | place: Tanzania | collected 2013-01
AGCGCATCCTTGGTAAGGATGAGGTCTCCAGTTCGAATCTGGATAGCAGCTCCATATGAATGAAACCCGTTTTTCGAACATTTTTATCGAAAAACGGGTTTCTTCTTGTATTCAGAGCCTTGAAAAATCAAGGCTTTTCTTTTTATCTGCTGAGCTTATGTGCATCAAAACTCGCAGAATATGAAACTATTATTTTTACACAATGTCGTTATTTGAACACGACCTTTTTATAAACGTTCCCTGTAGGCTTCCTCAAACGCCTGTGGTGTCTTGTATTTCAAGGTTCGATGCGGACGGAGTTCATTGTAAAACCGAATATATTGCTCCACACTTTTGCGGTAGCTCTGTTCTGAGGTGTACTCTCTGCGGTACGCCTCTTCTTTTTTGAACGTGGAGAAGAAGGATTCAGCAACTGCATTGTCATGCGGCTGCGCTGTTGCAGAGAAAGACTGCTTTGCGCCGCATTTTTGCAATAGCTCCGTGAGCGTGGCTGAGGTGTACTGTGTGCCGCGGTCACTGTGAAAGGTTAGTCCGGTGGGGTTGCCCCGCGCTTGATAGGCGGCCCGGAAGGTGCTTGTGACCAGATGGGTGCTGGCGTTGCGGGACACCCGGTGGCCGACAATCCTGCGGGAGAAGAGATCGAGGATAATGCAGAAGTAGAGCCAGTAGTTGTTGACCTTAAAATAGGTGATGTCACTGACCCAAATCTGGTTGGGATGGTCTGCGGTAAACTGTCGTTCCAACAGGTTTTGCTTTTTGTACTGCTGACGCTTCTTGTATTGCTTCTTTGCCTCTGGACGGACGCTGTGCAGATCCAGTTCCTCCATGATTGCCACGATGCGTTTGGTGCTGACCCGCACACCGCTCTCGGCCAGCGTGATACGGATCTTTTCGGCACCAAATCGCTGGGAACTGTCATCAAAGACCTGCTGCACCAGTCGCATGAGTTGTTCTTGTTCTCGGTCACGTTCACTGGTGTCGGCCCGCCGGAAAATGTGATTGTAGAAGGTGCCGCGGGCAACATCCAACGCTTCACAGAGCTCGTGAACGCTATACGGATTGTCCGGTTTTTGATAGAGGCTTTCCAAGAAGGACAGTTTTTTCTGTAAGGGTACTTTTGATATGTACCCGGTGAATCGAATAATCTCCATTTCGTGTTCTAATCGTGCCAGCCGCTTCGAAATAGTGTCAAATTCTTTCGGCGTATAGGTGTGGTTTGGGCTGTGAATAGAGCAGTATTCCTTCCGCCAGCGATAGATCGACCCCTGCGGAATGTGAAATTCCTGGCTGAGTGCCTGGATGGATTCTCCTTTTTGGTAGCGTTTGATGATCTTGGTTTTGAATTCAGCGGGATATGCTTTTGGCATGGTCTCATCTCCTTTCGAGTGATGAGGCTATTGTAGCTGAATGTTCAAAGGTAGAAAAGGTCCGTCAAAATAGATTTAGAATGGGGGTAAAAGGAAACTTTATATTTGCTTCGCACAAATTTATGTGTATAATAACGACGAGCAGTGCGTTAACGACAATACGCAAATTATAACGTACGTTTAAAGGGGGACAGAGCATGTTGGGTATAGTACCAAGAGGTAAGCAGTGTGAAGTGTTGGCACTTCCTGCAAAAGGACATATTGTTGTCCTCGGTACTGCCGGAAGTACGACTACACACTGGAAACCGCCATCCTGTACATTGCATGGTGCATAATGAAGTGTTGTTGCATATACTTCAATACCTGTACCTGCAGGTACCAGGAATGCTTCTATCTTAGAAGTATCATATGTAAAATCATCTGTGATATCCTGCTGGCTTCCAATAAGCAGCACCAGATCTGTTACCGCTACATTGATTTCAGAACTGCGGTGATATTCTACTGCATTTAATTTCTTATTATGTCCGTTGCAGTATCCAATTTCGATCGGGATTCCGCCAAATCCTTTATTCTGCAGTGCTTTTGCTACATCCAGAGCTTCCAGCTCCTCAACAGATGGTACATAAACCACATCATCCGGAACCGGTGTATGTTTCATCTCTTTGAGAAGAGCACTGAAGTCATACCCTTCAAGCACCTTTCCATATTTACGGAAGGAAGCATCTGTTACGTTCTGAATTTTCACTCTAAAAACCTCCTTATATTCTGTAGATATTACGTTTTCTTGACTGTGCTTAGAATATATCAGAATAAAGGGTACTTTTCGCCAGTTTTCTTGTCTAATCTATAGCGTTTTTTTGACCTTTTTCATTTATCTGTTTTCGCATCTCACTTGGAAGTACCCCATATCTTTTCTGAAATTCCCCGGAAAAACCCCTGCTGCTGCAAAATCCATTATCTAGTGCAATCTGACTAATTGTATGGTCTGTATTCAACAAATCCCTGTACGCATATGCCATACGGATATCCTGCAGATAAGTTTTATAGTTGATTTTTGCATATTTTTGGAACATTCGCGACAAATATGCATCCGAGTATCCAAAAGTAGCCGCCACATCAGAAAGCTTCAGTTCCTCCCTGTAATGTTCACGCATATATGTGGTGATTTTTGACAATGCATCCAGACGGCGGCTGTGTCGGATGTCCTTCTCCCTGGTCTCTGTCACACGGTAATCCTTCACCAGGATATATATGATCTCGTAAAAAATAGAAATTGTCCGGAACTCATATCCAATTTTCCGCTCGGAATACACATGATATAATTTACGAAGCAAAGAAACCAGTTTCTTATCCACCAGCTCCTCCTGCCCCCGAAAACGGATATATCTCTGGGCAGTAAAATAATTCTCAAACTGTTTCAGAGGAATCTGCAGAACCACCGTTTTATTTTTCTCCACAGCATGGATAGAGTGGATCTCATTGGAATTAATGATAATCTGCTCTCCCGCTTTCAGAGGATATTCTTCCTTATTTACAAAAAAATCCAGGCGCCCCTCCATTACAGCAAAAATCTCTACAGACGTATGCCAGTGCTTCTCACGCACATAATTGCCATTTCCCCCTTCAAAAAGAAAAACCTTAAACGGAAATCCCTCATTAGGAATGATCAGTTCATGCTGAAACTCCATATATATATTCACCTCCTAATAAAATACCGCAGTATCCGGATACTCCAGCATACTGCGGCTATTTTGATAACTATCCAGCTTTCTGCATACCAAATCTGCTGGATGATCCTATTCTTCACATAATCCCCACCCACTGCTTATTGCTTTTCGCAATTAAAGCAGGGGACTTACCTGATTCGGTTAAGATGACACATTATTTGCAGAGCTCTGCAACAACCTGATTGATCACCTTTCCGTCTGCTTTTCCCTTCATATCAGCCATAACAGCCTTCATGATCTGACCCTTATTTTTTGTTGCGATCACGTCCGCAAATTTTTCTTCCAGATATGCTTTTACTTCCGCTGCATCCATCTGTTTTGGCGCATATTTGGCAATCACATCATATCTTGCCTGGTATTCAGCCTTCAGATCCTCGCGGCTCTCCGGACAGGTATCCAGCTGTTCTTTCACAGTTTTCAACTCTTTCAGAATCACTCTGTCCACCAGATCACTCTTAATCTCATCGCGGCATCCCTCATCGATCGCTACCTTCTTTACTGCAGATATCAGAGAAGAAACTGCTTCTTTTGTTACTTTATCTTTGGCTTTCATAGCTGCAACCATATCTTTTCTTAATACTTCTAATTCCATTTTATATTCCTCCTCGTTTTTTCTAGTGATTCCATATCGTTCTACTGCTGCACAGTCAAATGCGCCTGCATTCCTGATATTTTTCACTCAAATCATAATTCTATTCATCAGCATACCACGATTTATCTGAAAATCCAATGCTAATTGGCATAAAAATTAATTTTTTAGTCCCCGCTTCATCGTATTCTCCAGTTCCTCCATTTGTCCCAAGATCAGTTTCTGTCTGTCATCAAACAGTAGTCCCTTGTTGTGACGGTAATACTGGTCAGAACCATTTTCCCGGATAAACCAGATACTGTAAAAGTTTGCATTCAGTTCCGTAATAAATGCTACCATTTCCTGGCTGTCACCAAAGGCTGCTTCCATAAAATCAAAAACATTCTGAAGCGTCTGAGAGATATATTCTGTCTGAGTTTCCAGACTGTCAGCCTCCGTTGCGAAAGCTGTTTTTGCCCGCTCATAGGTATCTTTTTCTGAAATTTCAACAGCTTTATTATTCTCTGTTTTATCTTCAGAACCTGTTTCTCCCCTCAGTTCTATCCATAATTTCTCAAGAAAATCTACTGTACGGATAAATACTTTTTCTTCATTTTTAGTGAGAAGCTCAGATTTTTTTGCAGTCTGAAAATCATTTTCTGCCTTTTTATAAATGGATTCCAGAGTCATTTCCGGAAGGTTATCTCTGTATTCTGTCATGTAAACATAGAGCTTTGTCACATAGGCATCCATAAAATAACAGTCTGCAAATAACTGACTGAGCTTTCCATTCAGCAGACCAACAATACTCAAATGCTCATCCAGTGAAGCATTGCGAATCTTGCCCAGAGTGATGGGCGTCCATTTACCCTGAAGCAGATCCTCCACTGCATAATCTGTCTTATACTTATTGTAAAGTGCCAGATACGAAGCAAAATCCTTGGCAACCATGGGATGCTGGATGTACTGATATACCACCTCTCTGTCCACTTCTTTGCCCAGTGTTTCATATACCTGTATCAGCCTGGAAAGATCTTCCCAGCCTCTGGCAGTGGCAAAAATCCGTCCGTCTACTGTGTTCTCCATTCTGTAGAAATTCTTTCTGCGAAGCTCCAGATAAAAGATCACAGCAGGATGGATTCCCTGCTCATAGGCATATTCTTTCCATACTTCAAAATCCGGCTGCACATCGATCCTCTTGATTCTGTCAAGGGTTACTACGTCAAATTCGCGGACAGATTTATTGTATTCCGGCGGGTTTCCTGCTGTCACGATCACCCATCCTTCCGGTACTTTCTGATTGCCAAAGGTCTTTCCCTGAAGGAACTGCAACATCATCGGCGCCAGAGTTTCTGAGACGCAGTTGATCTCGTCAATAAAAAGAATCCCTTCTCTGAGACCTGTTTTTTCCATCTTTTCATAGACAGAGGCAATAATCTCACTCATAGTATATTCTGTGACAGAAAAACTCTCATTCCCAAAGGTTTTCTCTTTGATAAACGGCAATCCTACTGCACTCTGTCTGGTGTGATGGGTGATGGTATAAGATACCAGACCTACCTTACATTCCCTGGCGATCTGTTCCATGATCTGCGTCTTACCGATTCCCGGTGCCCCCATAAGGAGAATCGGTCTCTGGCGTATGGCAGGGATCAGATATTCTCCAAATTCATCCTTCGCAAGGTATGCTTCTATTGAGTCCTTTATCTCCTGTTTTGCTCGTTTTATATCCATAATGTAAATCCTTTCCTGCTGAACACTTCTTACTTTTACTCAGTTTTTTATTTCATTACCTGTCTGGCTTCTCAAAATCATCCTCATCCAAAATCAGTTTCATGGCCCATACCGGTACATCCACATCTCTGTAATTATCCTGCATAAACACAAACGCAGTCTTATATGGCGGCATTTTCTTCGGGTAAATTCCGAATCCGTCTGTAAAATAGATCAACCCTTTCAGGTTATGAAATTCATGCTGTTCCAGCAGTTTGTCCACCCATTCAAATGCAGGTCTGAAGTCTGTTCCGCCATCTCCATACAGTTCCAGATGTTCCATATAATCTTTCATTTCTTTCTGAGAAGTAATCTTTTTATCTGTGTGGACTTTCTCATCACACTGAATGATGTGCACATTTATTTTTGTAAAAAAGTTCTCGCTTTCACTAAGTACACCGTAGGTTTCTTCCAGAAACTTTCTCACCAGTTCTCCCGAACAGGACATGGAGGTATCGATGACGATCACGAACTCCTCTATCTTCTTAACTTCTTTGGATTCCAGTGGTTCGATCAGCGGCATATTTCCATAGAGGCGCAGACCATAGGTATAGAAATTGTAATCAAAACTGTCATCATCCACTGCAAGTTCTTCGTGAAAAACTGCAAATTTCCGCAGGAATTCTCTGTAATCATACCGACTTCTGTTCTCTGTTTTTATCTGCTCCAGGAAATCTCCGTCCCGCTCACCTGCCTCCTGGGAAAAGGTTTCCAGATCCGTCTCGATTCCATCATTGATCTCCCCCCATTTGCGGCTGAGCATGGGATTCGGTTTCTGATCCGGTTTCTTGCTTTCCCAGTATCTATGATCATCTGTGCGAAATTCCTGTTCCAGATTTGTAAGATCCTTTTCACTCAGATTCCATTCTGACAATATTTTATACACTCTCTGTGCATTAAGAGTTTTCCCCTCTTTTTCAAGGAGACGGTAGGTTTCTCTTCGCAGAAGACTGCGTGAGAAACGGATACTCCGATAGTTCATCCCATCTATCATATGCTCCACTGCAATATCACAGCTCAGATCACGCATACGTTCCTGGATTGTGATTCCATCGTCTGCCCTCTTCCTGCCTTCTGTACCTCTCCATGCAAAATGCCGGAAAATACAGTGGAATACCATGTGCAGATACCCTCTGTTCACCAGGATCCTGTTCTCTCTATATAAGCCTCCCAGCATCTGTGGCTGAAAATACATTACTCTTCCGTCAGTTCCAAACCCATGGATCTGACCATCCATCCGATAGGAAAAACTGCTCAACGCCACATCCAGAAATCGCATTCCCAGATACAATTCATCCCTCGCAGCCCTGAGAATACTGCTACCGATTTCCTGCAGACGCTCTGCTCTTTCTGCTATTTCCTGTGTTTTATCCTCTGGCTGCATCATTATCTTCCTCTATATCTGTCACAGTTCAAACCTCTTTCTTCTTATATTTCTTACATTCAAAGGTTTTTCTGTATTTTGCCATTGTTCATTTTTTCCCTGCTCTGTTCTGTCAGCTTTCTGATTATTTTGCAGATTATCCACATCTATACGTTCACTTCCTGCCTGATTATCCACCAGATTTGCTCTTTCATTCATCAGAAATGCGGATACTTCCGTTTCTTTTCTCTTAGATGCACAATCCAGCGCAGAATCGATTCCTTCCAGTGTCCAGAGTTTTTGCGAGGATATCATTTCCAATCTGTGCATATCCTCCTGCTTTACCAGATATTCTGCAATATCTCCCAGATTCTTACGAATATATTCCCTGTAATTCTCCCTGGCATTCCCGGTCAGTCCATAGGGAAACTCCAGTCTGCCAAATGACATATCTACCAGAACCTCCAGCTTATCCATGGCCACCGCCATTTCAAAAAGCCTGTCATATTCCTGATAATTCAGCTCCTTATCATAAAAACACTGCCTGTAATTACTGCCTGAGCCATGATATTCCGTATACAGAATGCGCGCCGGAGTGTTCTCAACCGCCTCATCATAATGCTCCGGAAATACAAGCCTCGCCTCTGATTTACTTTCTCTGCGATGCATTATATCTGATTTTTCTATGCCATCTTCTTCATACTCATAAAGAAAGTTCACATCAATCCTCTGCCACATCTCGCCCAGCATTTCCTTAACTCCTGACTTCTTTCCCTGTCTCATATGAACAGTCAGCTTCTCCAATGCATGGCAGCCTGTAAATGCACCACAGCCTATCTGCATCAGACTGTCAGAAAACTCCAGTTTTCTCAGATTTCCGCAGCCATAAAAAATATATCGTCCAATCTCTTTTAAAGTGTCAGGAAAGACAATCTCCTCCACATCTTTTCCTGCCAGAACATGCTCTTCTCTGCCAAATCCAAGACCATCTGACATTTCCCACAAGCAGGCATTTTTCAGTTCTTCTTTCTCATCCATATGACTGGAGAATGCATACGGTGCCGCACTGATCACCAATTTGTCATCTATCATTCCCGGGACCTCAACTCTGCCCTCTATTCCAAAACACCGCAGAATTTCAATCCCGCCAGATTTCTCTCTGTAGTAAATCTTCATTTTCTCATTTCTCCCCGAAGATATTTTCTCTCAAAGCACATAAAATCATCCCTGAAAAGTATAATACTTCCCAGGGATTTTTTCCAGACAATATAATTAGCGTAAAACCAGCTCCGGTTTAAAATTCAGATAGTCTCCTGACACCAGCTTGTACTCTATTCCATCCACATAGCCTTTAAAGCTGTCATCATACCGCTTCTCTCCATGACAGTGAGAATAGATCACCTTCTCAGCGCCAAATTCCTGTGCCATCAGGGTAAACGGACTCTCCATCTCTCCAATACTTGTAGGCGGATAATGAAGAAACATGATAAACTTCTCATATCCTGCTGCCTTTGCCGCTTCAAAAGAACAGCGCAGCCGCCCCAGCTCCCGCTCTCGGATCTTCAGGAAATGCTCATAGCTGTCTTTTCCCTCATAGCAGTAACCCTTGGTTCCCACCAACGCATAATCCTCATATGTATAAAAATTATTCTGCAAAAATTCCAGCTTTCCTCTGAACATCTCATTCAGATCTTCTGTCTTCTTCGCATCCCAGAACATATCGTGATTTCCCCGAAGCAGAATCTTCCTGCCCGGCAGAGCCATAATAAAATCCAGATCCGCCTGACACTCTGCAAGATCTCTCCCCCAGGAATGATCTCCTGTTATTACTACTGTATCATTCTCTGTCACTCTCTTCTTCCAGTACTTCTCAATCTTAACCACATGATTCTTCCATCTTTTATCAAATACATCCATAGGTTTATTGACTGTAAACGAAAGATGAAAATCACCGATTGCGTATAGGCTCATTGTACACTCTCCTGTCTGTTCTGATTGTTAATTATCTTCCAATCTCGATGCTCATGGCATGCCAGGCTTCTCCGCCCCATGTGGAGTTTGCCTGTCCCAGATCTGTAAAGCCGAATTTCTCATACATCTTCACTTTTTCATCCAGACAGGTGAGGAAAAGTTTCTTTCGTCCTTTTTGTGCCTCCCTCTGGCAATATCTGGATACCAATTCTCGGCCCAGACCCTGCATACGATATTCCGGACGGACATCCAGGCCCAGAAGCATAATATTTTTTCCTTCCGGATTTATCAAAGAAATATCTGTGAAGAATTCATCTCTGAAAGCATCCTCATCTGTAGGAACTCCATTAAGAAATGCAGCCAGCTTTCCAGTTTCCTTATCTTCAGCTACCAGAAATGTCTCTGCTGTTGCTTTTATTCTCTCTGTCAGACTTTTCGGGGAACATGCCTCATTTGGCGGGAAGCAGATCTGCTCGATCTCTATTGCCTGCTGTGTCTCCTCCGGTCTTATACATCTGAATTCAAATCTATCCATATTGTTTGTACTCATTTTATTGTCCTTCTCCTGTTATCCTGTTATTTTCTGCACATTCGGAATCTGTAAGTTTCTCATATAGTGGTTTTATCTACATCGGGCAGCTTCTCTTTGATTTCTCATCCAAATCTTCCCGTATATAATGTGCATTAAATTCCATGTTAATGTCGCGGATTTCTTTCGTACCATCAATATATTCCTGATACATCTCAGCCAGTCCCGCCATACAGCCATCACAGCTTGCAGAAATATTCCCAAAAGATTCTTCCACAATCTGTTTTCTTTCCTCTCTGGTTGTATCCTTTATCAGAATACTCTTGACCTCCATAACATTCACCCCAGCTTTCTTTGGTATTCTTTTGATATTTCTTTCCTCATACCCTTTATTTGATTGTAACATCTGAAAGCATTTTTGTGAAGCTAAGAAACAGGCATAAAAAACGGTCTGATTACATTCTCTCAAAATATGTCGGTTTAAAGTGTTAAAGTACTGGAATTTTAGATAACACCATGTTATACTTGTGAAGGAAAATATGCAGGCAATCCGATCAGATACAAAATATTTCTGAGTTCTGATATTACCAAAGACCTGCATGTACTTATATGGAGGAAACAAATCATGTCTATGAAAATCAATCACGAGCTCCCTTTACCGGAGGTTCTGAAATCTCAGTACCCTCTCAGCCAGGAACTCAAAGAAGTAAAAAAACAGCGCGATGAAGAAATACGCCGTATCTTCACCGGTGAATCAGATAAATTTATCGTCCTTGTAGGACCTTGTTCCGCTGATAACGAAGATACAGTCTGCGAATATGTACGCAAACTGAAAACAGTGGCTGATAAAGTTTCTGACAAGCTGATGATCATCCCGCGAGTTTATACAAATAAACCTCGTACCACAGGTGACGGTTATAAAGGAATGCTTCATCAGCCAGATCCTGATAAAGCTCCTGACCTTCTTGCCGGAATCATTGCTATCCGCAAGATGCACATGAGAGTTATGCAGGAGACAGGACTCTCTTCTGCAGATGAGATGCTCTATCCTGAAAACCGCAGCTATCTGGATGATATTCTCTCCTACGAAGCTGTAGGTGCACGTTCTGTGGAAAACCAGCAGCATCGTCTCACTGCCAGTGGCATGGATATTCCTGTCGGTATGAAGAATCCTACCAGCGGTGATCTCTCTGTTATGCTGAATTCCGTCACTGCTGCACAGCATCCACACCACTTCATCTACAGAGGAAATGATGTGGAAACTTCAGGAAATGATCTGGCACATACAATTCTCAGAGGTGGTGTAAACCAGTACGGACAGACTATTCCTAACTACCACTATGAAGATCTGATGCGTCTGTCTGCTTTATATGCCAAAAAAGATCTTAAGAACCCTGCCATCATCATAGATGCCAACCACTCAAACTCCAATAAACAATACAGGGAACAGATTCGTATTGTTTCAGAAGTACTTCACAGCCGCAACTATAATCCGGATCTCAAAAAGCTGGTTAAAGGTGTTATGATCGAAAGCTATCTTCTCGAGGGCCGCCAGGATATCAGCGATCACATGACCCCAGGATGCTCCATCACTGATCCATGCCTTGGATGGGAAGATACTGAACGCCTTATCTATGATATTGCGGAGAAATGCTGATATCAAACGGATAAAATTATCCGTTCCGTCACTTACTTGATTCAGTAAAAAAGATATAAACAAATCCCGGAATGTTCTGGTATAAAATTAATCATAACATTCCGGGATTTATTATCAGAATCTGACTAACCAAAGGATCAGGTAGCCTTGTCAAGTAAAAAAAGAACCGCTAGAAATATTGATTTCTAGCGGTTTTAGCGTGCGTTAGAGGATTCGAACCCCCGACCTTTTGGTCCGTAGCCAAACGCTCTAT
>OQVT01002831.1_pt1 | contig 11203 bp, 5 predicted proteins | sample 1691561 | NCBI WGS metagenome assembly OQVT01 (sample SAMN03418260, study PRJEB22391) | human gut metagenome | biome: human-gut; feature: organic feature; material: feces | host: Homo sapiens | place: Tanzania | collected 2013-01
GAGCCGTGGAAATACAGCTTTGCCGCCGAGACGGCAGCCGTGAATGCGCTCAGAGAACGCCACGCGCTCATTCCGTACATATACTCGATCAATCGCCGCACCCACACAGAGGGCCGCGCCCTTTGCGAACCGATGTATTATTCGTACCCGAACGAAAAAGCCGCGTATGAAGTGCCGAACCAGTATTTCTTCGGCAGTGAGCTTATGGTATCCCCCGTCACAAAGCCCGCCGACAAGCGCACTTTCCTTGCACCCGCCAGAGTGTGGCTGCCAAAGGGCAGATGGACAGACTGGTATACCGGCAGGATCTATGAGGGCGAGTGCTTTGTTACCATGTACCGGGATTTGAACGCGCTGCCTGTGCTTGCAAAGGAGGGTGCCATCGTTCCGCTTTCCCAAAACGACAGGACAAACGACTGGTCAAACCCGGAAAAGCTGACGGTCAGAATCTTTAGAGGAACGAACAGCTTTACCCTCTATGAGGACGATGGGGAGACAATGAAATTTGAAAACGGAGCCTTTGCGGAAACCGTCCTCTCTGTCAGGGAAGCGGGGGAGGATCTGCTGTTTACAATCGGTGCGGCCAGGGGGGACCTTTCGGTTCTGCCTGCCCGGCGTGAATGGAAGCTCGTTTTTGACGACATATCCTCGGCCAAGGAAATCACGGTCAGGGTCTGTGGCAGTGACAGACCGGTATTGCCCGAATATAAGGGCGGCAAAACCAGTATTACCATAGCCGATGTCTCGCCGGACGCGGATATTGAGGTCGTATGCAGGGGCTTTGAGGTCCGCAAAAATCCCGGCAGGAAAGAGGCTGTCGGTGCGCTTCTCTCAAAATACCAGCTGCCGACACTTTATAAACAGGCGGTTTTCAATCCGTTTATGAAAGACCTTACAAAGCCGTTCCCGCTTCACGACAGCGCACTCAAAGGCCCGGTTGAAGAAGTTCTTATGGGATGACCGGATGGCACGCGTCAATCTCAGGAGGGTGCTGCAAAGCTTAACGCACCACACCGTGTGGGTTATCGCGGTACTGCTGCGGCGTGCGCCCCTCATACCGCTTAAAGATTTGGGTAAAGTAGCTTTGGGTCGGGTAGTTCAGAAACCCCGCAATGTCGGACAGGCTGTAGTCGGTGTTGGTCAAAAGATAGCGCGCTTCGCGCAGCTTTTCGCGGTGGATGTACTCCGGTATGCCGCAGCCGACCTCCGCCTTGAATTTCAGCGACAGGCTGCGGCTGCACAGCCCGCATTCGTGCGCCAGATCCTCTAAACGCAGATCCTCGTGCAGATGGGTGGAAATATACTGTACACAGTTTTTGACGACGGCGCTCTGTGCGCCGCCTTTTTTGGTGTCCGCCACGCGGTTGCAGAAATCCATCGCCATCGTAAGGGTCAGCTTTTGCACGGGTTCGATTTCCGTCTGCGCATCGGCGCGCTGGCAGTACACATCGCTGAGGTTGAACGCCGTTTCGCTGTCCAGCCCGCCGCGAATCGCCGCGCGGGTCAGCAGCGTGGCAAAGGATATAAAGGAATATTTCTGCTGCTGCAAGGGGCTGGAACTCATTCTGCCGATTTTTCCCTGCGAGGGCTGCAGCAGGCGGCGCTGCAGCATTTCGGCATCGCCGTTTTCCACAGCGCCGCATACGCCGGACTCAAAATCCACCGGGATATGAAACTCCGCTTCCTCCCGCTGGCTGAAAAGCGCACGGTCGGGCAATTCGGTGCGCAGCACGGTGTTGTCCACAAACAGGATATTTTCCGGCGTGATGCTGACCCCGTGCGTCAGCTTTACCAGCAGGCACAGCAGCGACTTGAGCTGGTACAGGTTCACCAAGGGCGTTTGCGCCATAACATCGCAAAATTGCTGGATTTTCTGCGGTGCAATGACCTGCGCCGCCATGGTCAAAATTTCGGCGCGCGGGTGCTGAAACGGGCTGACCAGCCCCGCAATGCAGTACCGATCATCGGGCAGCGCCGCCACGCCGACAAAGTAGCCGGGTTCCACATAGGTGATCAGCGGGTGCAGGGCATCGCGCTTTTGCAACCGGAAATCCGTCAGCACCCACGACACGGCAATGTCCGGCACAAGACTGCCGTACCCGGTCGGCAGCAGAAAAATCGGATTGCCGTCGGCGTCCACGATTGCCAACGGCACCGGGCAGAGCGCAAACAGCTGTTCGCAGCATTGAAAACCATCCATAAAACACGCCCCTTTTCTCTCTAACTTTATCACAATTTTGCCATTACAGTCAAGATATCGACAAAAAATACTGGGGCAGGCTGCCGCCGCGAAAGAGGGCAAGCCCCGCTGAAATTATCATATTTTGGAAACAGAAATCAGAAATATGATATATCCCCCGCTTTTTATGCAGTACAATAAGGCTGTAATCAAAAGCAATGCCGCCTCTACCGGCACAAAAAAGAAGGAGAATCATTATGGCAAAGAAACCACTTGGCGTGGACAAAATGGGTATCCAGAAAACCATGCGCACCGGCGATTATCTGGCAGACTGCGGCGGTCAGTTTGCGCTGAACGCCATGACTGGGCTTGTATCGGCTGTGCTGTACTTCTACACCGAAAAAGTCGGTGTTGCGGCCGCCACCGCGGCCAACGTTTTGCTGGCGGCTAAAATCGTGGACGCCTTTACCGATCTGATCATGGGCAAGATCATGGACAACGGCAAAAGCCCCAAGGGCAAATGCCGCCCGTGGTTCCTGCGTATGGCGATTCCGGCATTTGTTGCCATTGTGGCGCTGTTCACCGTGCCTGCCGGGCTGACCGGCTTTGCACAGGTCGCCTACCTGTTCCTGTCTAACGTGTTCCTGACGGCCATTGTTTCCACGGCGGTCATGATCCCCTACAGCGCAATCCTCGTCATGCGCACCAAGAGTTTGGACGAGCGCAACAAAATGGGCATTTTCCGCGCGGCGGCGGGCTACATTATCGGCATGGTCATTGCCATTGCCCTTGTGCCGTTGACGAACATGCTGGGTCCTGACGGCGTGGCCGACCAGAATGCCTACATTAAATTTGCGGTCATTGTTGGTGCGCTCAGCGCCATTTTCCTGCTGATCCTCTACAAAACCAGCAAGGAGACTGCCGCACAGGAGGAAAAGCCCGATGACGGTCTTGCCTTCGGCGATGCCATCAACAAGCTTTTCCACAACAAATACTGGGTCATCGTTCTGCTGGCAAACCTGCTGGTCAATGTTATTTATGCGCTGTCCTCCTCCTCCGGCACCTACTACGCCAAGTACATCTTGGGCAACGACAACCTCATCGGCATTATGGGTGCTGTGGGGCTGATCCCGACCTTTGTCGGCTTTATCGTGGTCGGCCCCATGACCAAGAAGTTTGGCCTGACCAAGACCCTGAAAATTGCCTTTGCGCTGGGCATTATCGGCAACGTTATCCGCTGCTTCAAGCCCGACAGCTTTATCCTTTGCATCACCGTGGGTCTTTTGGGCAGCTTTGCCACCATCCCCATGATGTGTCTGGCAGGAACGCTGAACAGCATGGCAATGGACTATAACGACTACAAATACCACAACAAGATCATCGGTATGTCCGCCTCTGCCTCCAGCTTCGGCGGTAAGGTGTCCAGCGGCATCGGCGCTTCTCTGGTCGGCTGGATTCTGGCGGTCGTTGGCTTTACCGGCAATATGGAGGTCATCACCCCCGCCGTCCGCTACGGCATCTACACCTTCAGCCTGTATATTCCGCTGGCGATGTTCGTCGGCCTGTTTATCCTGATCTCCAAGTTTGACTTGGAAGCCAAATACGGCGATATGATGAAAGCTATTGCCGAGCGCAACGAAAAGGAAAAGGCTGCGCAGTAAAACAACTTTGCCCTGCCGCCTTTTTGACGGCGGGGCAATTTGCATAGGAGGTATCGATATGCTGAAACTTTACGATCTGACGATGGAATATAAGCACGAGCCGCTGGGTCTGGACGAGGTGCAGCCCCGCTTTGGCTGGAAGCTGGACAGCGACAGCCAAGACATCCTGCAGACCGCCTACCGCCTGCAGCTGTCTTGCAGCGGCGAAACCGTCTGGGATTCGGGGCGCGTGGCAAATGCGCAGAGCGTTCTGCTGGAATACCTCGGTCCCAACCTGACCCCGCGCACCGAGTATGACTGGACGGTCACGGTTTGGGATAACCACGGCGAAACCGCCGAAGCCGCAAGCCGCTTTGAAACAGGTCTTTTGCGCGGCAGCGCGTTTGAGGGCAAGGCGCAGTGGATCACCCACACGCTGGACAAAACCAGCCCCGTCAGCCCGGTGCTGTACAAGGACTTTGTCGTACAGGGAAATGTCAAAAAAGCACGGCTCTACGCCACCGCCTTGGGTATGTACGAGGCGCAGGTCAACGGCGAACCCGCCGACGATACCTATTTCCACCCCGGCTGGACGAACTACCGCAAGCGTCTGCAATACCAGACCTACGCCGTAACGCTGCACAGCGGCAAAAACCGCGTGGCACTGACGCTGGCGAACGGCTGGTATAAAGGTAAGCTCGGCTTTATGCCGCAGCCCAACAACTACGGCGACACCACCGCCGCGCTGGCTGCGCTTTGCATTACCTACGCCGACGGGCGCGAGGAATGGATCGGCACGGACGAAAGCTGGCTTTGCACGACCGGCGAGGTGCGGTTTGCGGAAATTTATGACGGTGAGACGCAGGACTTTACCGCTGCGCCCGCTGCGCCGCAGCCTGTGAAATTGTTTGAATATAGTTTTGACACCCTCGTCGGGCAGGAGAACGAGCCGGTTTGCTGCCTGCAAAAACTGCCAGTCGTCAAGGAATTTACGACGCCCAAGGGCGAAAAAGTTTACGACTTCGGCCAGAACCTGACGGGCTGGGTCGAGGTGGAAATCTACGGCGAACGGGGCCAGAAACTGACGCTGCGCCACGCCGAATCGCTGGACGAAAACGGCAACTTCTACACCGAAAACCTCAGCTGGGCCAAGGCCACGGACACTTACACTTTAAGCGGCGGCAGGCAGATTCTGCACCCGCATTTCACATGGCACGGCTTCCGCTATATCTGCGTGGAAGGGCTGGCTTACGGGCAAAACGTGCAGTTTACGGCGTGCCATCTTTCCACCGATTTGCAGCAAACGGGCAGTTTTACCTGCTCTGACAAGCGGGTGAACCGCCTGCAGCAGAACATCCAGTGGAGCCAGCGGGATAACTTTGTGGACATCCCCACCGACTGCCCCCAGCGCAGTGAGCGTCTGGGCTGGACGGGCGATGTGACGGCGTTCTGCCCCACGGCGGCGTTCAATGAGAACATTATGCCCTTTATGACCAAGTGGCTGCGGGATCTTGCCAGCGAGTTGGGACCCGATGTCAGTATGCCGCAGGTCGTGCCGAACATCTTGGGCAACCAGCAGGACGGCGCGGCGTTCTGGGGCGATGTAGTGACGGTGCTGCCGTGGACACTCTACCGCGCCTACGGCGACAAGCGCATTTTGCAGCACAGCTACGACAGTATGAAACATTGGGTCGAGTTTGTCGAGAGTCAGTGCGGCGAAAACGGACTGTGGCAGACCGGCTTCCAGTACGGCGACTGGCTGGGGCTGGACGCCGAAGCAAACGCCTTGGGCGACGAGCGCAAAGGCGCAACCGACGACTACTTTACCGCCAATGTCTGCTTTGCGTGGAGTTTGCAAATCCTTGCCGACACCGCCGCCGTTTTGCAGTACACCGAGGACGCCCACCGCTGGAGCCGCCGCCGCGAGGAGCTTGTGCGGGCGTTCCGCGCCGAGTATGTGACCCCCACCGGGCGTCTTGTCAGCGAAACGCAGACCGCCCTGATTCTGGCGCTGCACTTTGACATGGTGCCGGACGAGTTCCGCCCGCGCCTTTTGGCTGCGCTGGAAAAGAACATCGGTGCGCACAAAACGCATCTGCTGACCGGGTTTATCGGCACGCCGTTTGCCTGCCTGACCCTGTCCGAAAACGGCAAGCACGACCTTGCCGGGCGGCTGCTTTTGCAGGAGGATGACCCCAGCTGGCTGTATGAGGTCAAGATGGGCGCGACCACCATCTGGGAGCGCTGGAATTCCATCCGCCCGGACGGCAGCTTCAACCCCGCCAATATGAACAGCCTGAACCACTACGCCTATGGCTCCATCGGCAACTGGCTGTACACCAAGCTGTGCGGGCTGGAAATTCTGGAACCCGGCTACAAGAAATTTGCCCTGCGCCCGCAGTTTATCACGGGCATCACCCACGCGGAACTCGAATACGAGAGCGTCTACGGCAAAATTGCGATTGCGTGGCGGTGCGAGGGCGGCAAGATCACGGTGGATGCCACGGTTCCCGCCAACACCACCGCCGAGCTGACCCTGCCCGAATCGGACGAAACGCTGACCCTTGGCAGCGGCAGTTACCACTACGAGTACGCGACCGAAACAAATTTGCTAAAGAACCGTTATACCATGGAAACAGCCCTGCACACCATTATGGACCACCCGGTTGCGCGCGCCATTTTTGCGCAGTACTGCCCCGAATTTTTGGAAAACCCGATGCTGGAATATGTAAAGAACGAGCCTGTTACCGCGCTGCTTGCCTACGGCGATTCCATACGCCCGCTGTTTGAGCAGGTGCTGGCTGCGATGAACCAAGCCGATAAGGAGCAATCATAATGGATAAAAAAGTACAAGACATTTTGTCTAAGATGACACTGGAAGATAAAATCAGCCTTTGCAACGGTGCGGATTTCTGGCACAGCAAGGCGATGGCGCAGTACGGCATCCCCGCCGTTACGATGAGCGACGGTCCCCACGGCGTGCGCTGCCAGAAAAACGGCTCCGACATGCTGGGCGTGAACGAGTCCGAGCCGGCAACCTGCTTCCCCCCCGCCGTGACGAGCGGTGCAGCGTGGGATGCCGAGCTGCTGAAGGCCGAGGGCAAAGCCATCGGCGAGGAGGGACTTTCCTACGGCGTGGACGTCGTGCTGGGTCCCGGCGTCAACATCAAGCGCAACCCGCTGTGCGGGCGCAATTTCGAGTATTTCTCCGAGGACCCCTACATTGCGGGCGCGATGGGCGCGGCATGGGTGCAGGGCGCACAAAGCACCGGCGCGGGCACGAGCCTTAAGCACTTTGCCGCCAACAATCAGGAGTACAAGCGGTTCAACGGCAACAGCCAAGTGGACGAGCGCACCCTGCGCGAGCTGTACCTGCCCGCATTTGAAACCGTAGTCAAAACCGCCCAGCCCGAAACCGTCATGTGCAGTTACCCGCGCATCAACAATGTACATGCCAGCGATAACTATTGGCTGCTGACTGAAGTGCTGCGCCGGGACTGGGGCTTTGACGGCATGGTCGTAACCGACTGGGGCGCCCTGTGCGACCGCGTCAAGGCCATGCACGCCGGGTGCGATTTGAGTATGCCGGGCGGCAGCACCTATATGGAGGATTGCGTCGCCGACGCCGTGCGCAGCGGCGCATTGGCCGAAACCGATGTCGATGCATGCGCCGCGCGGGTCATTGCATTGGCGCTGAAGGGGGCAGACCGTCCTAAAGGCCGTGCCTTTGACAAGGACGCACACAACGCATTGGCACAGAAAATTGCCGAAAACGGCGCAGTGCTGCTGAAAAATGAGGGCGGCATCCTGCCGCTGGATACAGACGACATTGTGCTGATTGGCGAGATGGCCCACACAATGCGCTATCAGGGTGCGGGGTCGAGCCACATCAACCCCACCAAGCTGACGAGCCTGTGCGACGCGCTGCCCGATGTGCCGTTTACTGCAGGCTGCGATGTCAAGGGAGAAGTGACCGAGGAAACACTGCGCGAAGCCGCCGAAACCGCCCGCAAGGCAAAAATCGCCGTTGTCTGCGCGGGCCTGCCTGATGTTTACGAGTCCGAGGGCTTTGACCGCGAGAATATGACGATGCCCGAGGGCCATGTCCGCCTGATTGAGACGGTTGCCGCCGCCAACCCCAACACTGTGGTGGTGCTGTTCTGTGGCAGCGCCGTGGAAACGCCGTGGCTGGATAAGGTCAAGGCTGTTTTGTACATGGGTCTGCCCGGTCAGGCGGGCGGCGCGGCAGCCGCCAACTTGCTTACGGGCAAGGCAAATCCCAGCGGCAAGTTGACAGAGACATGGCCGCTGACCTACGCAGACGTACCCAGCCGCGAGACGTTCGGCAAAAAGACGACCCACTACAAAGAGGGCTTGTATGCGGGCTACCGCTACTACGACAAAGCGGGCGTGGATGTGCGGTTCCCGTTTGGCTACGGCCTGAGCTACACGCAGTTTGCCTATTCCGATTTGCAGATCGAGGGCCGCACCGTGCCCGCCACGGTGACCAACACCGGCAGCACCGCCGGTGCCGAGGTCGTGCAGCTGTACGTTGCACCGCCTCAAAATGGTCCGTACCGCCCCGCCAAGGAATTAAAGGGCTTTGCCAAGCTCAGCCTGCAGCCCGGCGAAAGCCAAACGGTACGCTTTGAACTGAACGACCGCAGCTTTGCCGTCTGGTGTGACGGCAGCTGGAAGGTGCCGATGGGCAGCTATGAAATTCTTGTAGGTGCGTCGTCGGCAGACATCCGCCTATGTACTGCAGTGGCCGTGGACGGCGTAAGCCTTGCCGCGCCCGACTGGCAGAAAGGCAGCTGGTACGAAACGCTGCAGGGTCTGCCCACCGACGCCGAGTTTGAAAAACTCTACGGTGGCCCGCTGCAGAGCGACCCCGAACCGAAAAAAGGTGCGTTCACGATGGAACACTCCACGATGGAGCTAAAAGATCTTTCCCCTGTCATGATGCAGATGTTCAAAGGCACTGAGGCAACGATTGCCAAGAGCTTTGGCGGCAAGGCAGATTACAGCGACCCCACGTTTAAAATGATGGTTATGTCCGGCGCGGACTGCCCGCTGCGCGCGGCGGTGCTGTCCAGCTGCGGCGCATTCCCCGCCAATCTGGCAGAGGGGATGCTCGCCATGGCGAACGGTCACCCGCTGCAGGGCGTGAAAAAGATGGTGAAAAAATAAGGGGTCAGCCCTGGATAAAGTAAAAAACCGCAAGCGCACACACGACCAAATCCCTGTTGGATTTGTGTTATGTGTGCGCTTTTGTTTGCGGTGATTTTTGCGCAACTATTGCGCAAAAACATCCGTAAAATTTTAACAAGCGCTGCTCAGGGTGTAAAAAACCGCCAAAATTGCTTGTCATAGTATACAATTTGATAAAGTAATTTTAAACAGTATGCCGAAATTCCGTCGTTTTAATGTAACTGTATTGAAATCTTCAAACTAAAGTATTATACTGTCTTTATAAAAAGGTATACACAAAAAACCACTGTATCTCACCCTTCCCGGCGCAAGCGCAAATGGTTGCGCAACAGGATTTTTCGCAAAACCCTTTCCCGGGATGTATTGTAGGGGCGAGCATTGCTCGCCCGTGCCCGGTTGCCTTGTAAGCTGTCGCGCCGAACGGCGCGTTCCCCCAACATACTGTACAATAACACATATGGTTCGCATAAAAAAGGAGGCGAAGCAGATGGCGAAAGCATTTTCTATCCTGCACCGTGCGGCGGCACTGCTTGTCGCCGTGTGCCTGCTGATCGGTATGGCTCTGCCGGTTTATGCAGCCGGGGATGAGTCTTTATTTTTTGGCGCAGATTCGGAAACGATTCCGGACGAATCCTCCACCACCGTGGCAGAAACCGCGCAAGACCCCGCTGCGGCGGGCTTGGAATCGGTTTCGCCAAAAGTTGGCACAGTAAGCGAAACGGACGGCACATCCCCTGCCGAGGATGGCTCCACCCCGCCAAGCGATGCCCAAGACCAAGAAGAAACCGTTCTGCCCGAGGGTGCGTCCAACACGGACGAGGAACCCACGACAGAGGATGCGCCCAACACGGACGAGGAACCCACGGCAGAGGAAGAAACCCTGATGCTGGCGGACGATTTTTCCGTCAGCGATGGCGCGGGCGAACCTGCCACGATTGCGGACACGGGCGCAGCATCGCAGGGCTTTATCCCGGCAACGACAACCATTTATTTTGAGGATGATGGCAGATTCAATACCTATGTAGCTGATAATTCAGGTAAAAAGTGTACCCTCCATTTCTATGCGCAAAAGGTAGCCACTGACAGAAATGTCGCCGACTTGCACAAGGATATGGTCGATACCGAAACGGAAGTCAACGGTCACAAGGTTTTCAGCGTCACGCTGAATTCCGCAGACTACCCGGAGGGCGGGTTTTATCGGATTATTTTTCAGTATCTCGTAGATGGTAATTGGCAAAGTCAGATTTATGCCTTTGGCGGAGGCGATTATGGCGGCGCTGATATCCGCTGGACACCGATTGACCAGCTTGCCGGCAAAAGGTTTAGCGGAAATGGTCTCATAGGCGAAAACAAGGATCAATCTTACAACGCCACCCAATGGACGCGCGTAGAGTACTATTACAAGGGTATGCCGCTTTACTTCAAAAATGCAAGCGACGCTGACCTTAACAACGTAACCGCAGTATTTTACAAAAAAGGAACTGACGGCACGGAACCAACCGACAGCCAAAAAATCGGCAAGGTGGAAGCGAACCAGTTTTACGCGCAGAAAATCCCGATCCCGGACAATAAGTCGCAGTTTGTACAGTTCACTTGGGACGGCGGCGGCAAAAGCGCCCTGTATAATTTCAGCACAGAGGACTACGCAAACACAGAAAAATTCGACTTAACAAAAACCAATTGCTTTGTCTACGACGGTACTAATGGCTCTTGGCAAAGTGCGAGCAGTGATTTGCTTACCGGGGGCAAAACCATTTACTTTGATGCCACGCTGTCCTCTTACGGTTACGATGGCGAGGGTTTACAGCAACAGCCTATGCCGGGCAGTGACAAGAAAATGTACTGCTTCCTGACGGGTTCAGACAACAGTGTCACCTTACAGCCGATGACGTTGGTAAAAGCCGACCCCTCTACCCCCGACCCCACCCCCGACCGCCAGCTGTGGTCTTGCAAAATTCCTGCCGGAAAAACTTACACCGCAGTGCAATTCTCCGCAACGAATGAACAAGGCGCCATCGCAAAAGACAACAAAACCAATGTGTACACCACGGCAGAAATCCCCCCGACACTAACGGACCCCTGCTTTTTTGCCGACGATGGCGACCCTTCGGCTTATGAATCAAATGGCACCCCCGTTTTCCAAGCCGGCTCATGAGGAACGACCCCATCCAGA
>OQVT01002833.1_pt1 | contig 11193 bp, 8 predicted proteins | sample 1691561 | NCBI WGS metagenome assembly OQVT01 (sample SAMN03418260, study PRJEB22391) | human gut metagenome | biome: human-gut; feature: organic feature; material: feces | host: Homo sapiens | place: Tanzania | collected 2013-01
TCTTTTCAGCGATATAGATGCTTTCTCATCATTTTTCATAAGAAATTTGATTCACAACAGTATTTTGATGGTTTTGAAGCATAGATAGACAAGAAAAACACACAAAAAAAAGCAGAGAATGCAAAAGAATCCTGAGAATGCAGAAGAATGCAAAAAGAACCATTCTTTATATATTTGGAATGCAAAAGAATCCTATTCTCTTTGCAACCGAATCCGAACGTCACATCGTTTGGGTTCGGAAAATGAATAATAAAATTATTTTTAATAGCATGATGCCCGAAGAACAGTACGGCAAATGCAAAAAGGAAGATGTACGTCTAAGCGATTCAATGCTTACAGAACAAGCACCGCAAAGTTTGCAAACTTTGCAAAACGTGCAAAACGTGCAAAACATGCAAAGTGCATCTCTTATCCTCACGCCACTCGACCAATGGCACGATAACTATGAGGTGATGGAGATGTTCCACATCAGTCAGCGAACCCTCCAGACACTCCGTTCCAACGGCAAACTGCCTTTTGCTAAGATGGGTGGAAGGTGCTACTACAAAGAGAGCGACCTGCAAAAACTACTGGAAGATTCCTACAGAGACAGCCGGATGAAACCCATACCGGAGTCATGCAAGAAGCAGCCCAAAAACAGCTGCTATGAGAACGGTGATATAGAGAAAGGAGGCACACCATGTCTATGACCCTCGAACAACTGCAGGAACATCGGATGCAATACTACCGCCATCCTATCTCTAATGTGAAAAGCCAACATCGAGTAGGCATCTACAATCTCTGGTCTTACATCACCAATCCCCAACTCTACAAGCAAGCCACGGATACACTCCGTGGTATTGCCGACGAGAAAGAGCGTAAGGCTTTCAAGGCAAAGGAGTTTGACTATATTCTGGCAAGCGGCACTTTCAAAAGCCGAAACGACCAGGGACTCATCCAGCACTCCGGACTAATATGCATCGACATCGACCATATCGGGGCCAATCAGGTGGAAGGACTCAAACAAGACTTCATACACGACGAAGTGATGAAGGAGAACTTCGAACTGGAACTGGCCTTTCGAAGTCCATCGGGCGACGGACTGAAACTCATCACTCAGATAAACCTGCAAGAAGCTGACCACGCCACCTGGTTCCTGGCTCTGCAAAACTACATCCGATTGAACTATGGAGTGGATATAGACCCAGCCTGCAAGAATGTGAGTCGAGCCTGCTTTCTGCCATTCGACCGCCATTGCTACGTAAATCCTCTTGTCTGTCCATTCTAATGGCATTCTGAGATTATTCAAAACATTTTTAAAATCCTATTTTCTAAAAATATGAAAATAAATAATTCATTCAGCCCTAAGCAATGGGCCAATATCAATATAGCGGAACAAATCCGCACAGTGACAAACCGCATCGTGGAAAATCGCATCGATATCACAGCCGGCTATAACCGCTGGCGCAACATCGGCTTCGGCATCTCGCTCGAAATGGGTGAAGAAGGAAGAAGTATATTCCATGACATCAGCCGATTCAATATCGGATACAATAGCAAGGAATGCGACAAGCTCTACGACGACTGCATCAAGCGCCTTTCCTCCAATGGCAACCATACCGGCATCACCATCGCCACCTTCTTCGGTTATGCCAAAGAGGCAGGTGTGGATGTAAATATCGCTTCCGCCAACTGTAGGATTACTCCTGCCTATAATGCTCCTCAAACAGTTAGCACTCGCAGAAATGCAGAAAATGCAAACTCGACAAATCTTGCAAACCCTGCAAATCTGTTGACATCGGGAAAGAATGCCAGCAGAGTTTCTTCCCCCAAGACTGCCGAAGATACTCCTGAACATGAGATTCCCGACTCCAATCCACTCCCCTCTTTCAGCAGCAAAGTGACAGATAACCTGCCTCCAATCTTGCAAGACATAGCAGCCTTAGGCAAAACCCCTGTTGAAAAAGACATGTTGCTGCTCGCCTCCATCACTATCCTGAGCGGAGTGTTTCCAGAGGTATATGCCATCTACGATGATATGCGGGTATTCGCCAATCTCTTTATTTTTCTCGTGGCCAATGCTGCAAGTGGAAAAGGACGCACCACGGCCTGTCTCAAACTGGTGAGTCTCATTGAGCAGGAAGTGCGCGAGGCCAACAGACAGGAAGTAGAGGACTATCAGCAGCAACTGGCTGAAATCAGAGCCATGAACAACAAGAAGGCTTCTGCCATGCCTGTGCCCAAAGAGCCGCCATATCGCTCCATGCTGATACCAGCCAACTGTTCTTCTACGGCCATCTATCAAGCGCTCCACGACAACCACGACCAAGGCATCACATTCGAGACCGAAGCAGATTCACTCGCCAACACGCTGAAAAGTGACTACGGCAATTTCTCCGATGGTCTGCGCAAGGGATTCCATCATGAGGACATCACTTATCGCCGCCGCAAGGAAAACGAACATGTAGAGATTCACAACCCGAAATGGACGGTCTATCTCACGGGAACACCAGGGCAGGTAAGCAACCTGATTCCATCGCCAGAAAACGGTCTTTTCTCACGCTTTCTCTTCATGAAGGTGGACATTCCAGCCAAGTGGCACAACGTGTTCAGTAAAGCCAAGCACACCATCGACGAGGAAATGGAGACCATCGGAAAACGAGTCTTTGCCATTCACCAAAGCCTGTCTTCCTATTCAAAAAGCGGCATCCAGTTTGAACTGACAGATGAACAGAGTGAACGATTCAACAGATACTTCGACAGTCTCGTAGAAGAATACAAGAATATGCTTGGTAGAGACTTCGTGGCAAGCATCTACCGATTAGGATTGAGTACTTTCCGCATCGCTATGGTACTGAGCATCTTAAGACAGGAAAACTCCCTCAATGTGAATGATCCTCTGGCCCGATTTGCACAGTCTCAACCTTCCTGCATCATCTGTCAGGATCAGGATCTGGAAAGTGCCATTACCATCGCCGACACGCTGATACAACACTCAGCCAGAATCTTCGCCACACTCATGCCTGACAAAGATGGAAATGAGATGATGGGTATAAAACTGACGCCTAAGAGTGAAAAACTATTCACCTGTCTTCCCGACAAATTCACTCGACAGATAGTACTTTCCATGGGCAAGAAACTTGGTATTTCACAGCGAACTGCCGAGAAATACGTGGGAGATTACGTCAGCAAATATGCCCTCTGCAGACGAACCGGAAACGGAGAGTATGAGAAAATAAAGCCTTCCGAAAAGGAAGAAAACAAGAAGGGAAGATGAAGCAACTACGCAACAAAGCGCAAGTTTACGCAGCCTTCTACCGATGCTTGGAAACGGATGAAAAAAGTAGTATCTTTGCAATGAGGTTAGGAAAAGAGGGCTATCCCAATACCCTCTCCGTACCAACTCCGTACCAAGTCTATACCTGGTCTATACCAATTCCGTGAAATGCTATCTGAATGGGCAAGATAAGGGAAGGAGAAGGAGCCGCAAATTGTATGTGTTAGTTATTTTTTATTCATTTTTAAAAGAAAGGATTTTATTATGGGAAAGATTAGACAAGGTATCCTTGGCGGATTCAATGGAACCGTAGGAACAGTAGTTGGTGGTAGCTGGAAGGGCATGGCCTACATGAGAGGCAAGGCACAGAGCGTAAAGAATCCACGCACAGAGAAGCAGATGGCACAGCGCATCAAGTTTGGTATGGCACAGAAGTTTGTGAAAGTAATGACGGCTTACCTGCAGGTGGGATTCCGAAATTACACCGACCGACAGACTGCCACCAATGCAGCCATGAGCCACACCGTGCGCAACTGCATGGCTGGCAAATATCCTGCCTTTGGCATCAACCCGAGCATGGTACTGGTAAGCAGCGGTTCACTGATGCCTGGCCGTTTTTGCACCGTGAAGGTGGAAAACAACGTGGCAAATTTCTCCTGGGAGGACAACTCAGACGAGAGCCATGCTGCAATAGACGACTTTGCCATGCCACTCATCTACAACTTCACCAAGGGCGAGGCTATCTTCACCACTGAAGATGCAAGCCGTGTGGACTGCAAAACTACGCTGAAGTTGCCTGCCGACTGGTCTGGAGACTTACTCTCCTGCTACATCGCCTTTGCTTCCGTACAGAACAACAGCGTAAGTAACTCGGTATATGTGGGCGACATCAAGAGCGATGGCAGTGTAAAGCAAGGAGCCAACGGCATTCTCTTCAATGATGGTGTCATTGACAAGAACCCAGGAAACACCAACGAAGGTGACAGTACAAACGGTGGTGGCAGTACAAACGGAGGGTCTTCCACTAATACAGACCAGGGAGAAGACAAAGGCGAGAACAAGGATTCTGGCGATAATGAACTTTGATGATGAGTAACGCAAACCATGATGAAAGCAGCAAGAATCTGACTTTCATCATGGTCTTTTTTATTTGAGGTTATTCCTCAACAATTCGCCTGTTATGATTAGCAGGAAGAATACAAGGATATAGAGATAATACTGCTCGCGCTTGATGAAATCAGCGAAACTGAATTTCCTTCTTCTATTTCCGGCCAGATAGATGTGATAGTCGTATGCCATCATAAAGACGATGGATATAGAAAACACCACCGCCATGACTCCGATGACCACGATGACATAGGAGACAGAAAAAAGAGAGTTTTGTTGGTCCTGTATCATAATCTTTATCTTTCGCTTTTAAGTTTTAATGCAAAGGTAGTGGTAAAAATCCAAAAAGAGGTGTTGCATTCCTATGGTTGTTGTTGCATTCCTACCAAAAAAGGTGTTGCATTCGTAGGAATGCAACACCTTTTTAAACATTTATTAACCATTAAAGCTATATCATCTGTTCGCGCCATTGACTAGGCGACAGCCCTGTCTTTTGCTTGAAAATGCGGTATATCTGTGTATGGGATGAGAATCCGCACTCAGTAGATATGGCATCATTGCTAAATTCCGGATTTTCTTTCATCATGCGAACAGCTTCATTAAAGCGTATATCGCTGAGCCATGTACGGAAATTGGTATGCTGAGAAAGATTGAAATATTCGGTAAGTTCATTCTTCTTGCAACCCAAGTTGGCAGCAAGCGAATATATGGTGACATTGCAGTCTTTGTACATTCTGTCATCACACCATTTTTCTAATGCCGCTTCTATCTTTTTCATCCGTTCTGAGGAGGAAATGCTCAATTCTGTCTGCCCATCATCCCCGCTATCCAGCTGGGCTCCATAGGCTGTCTGGTCTGCCGTTCTCTCTTGTTCTTCCTGTTCCTCTTGTTCTTCCAGTTCCTCTTGTTCTTCCAACATATTCTCTACTGGTGTAATATAATAGCCCAACGAGATGAAACTATGGACAAAGAATATGAGAACAAGTAACATCAGCGGACCTATCAGCAGCAATAAGGTGTCGAAGAGAATGGCTATGGGAAGAAAGGCTGCTGAGACGCATACCAATACAAGACTGGATCGTGCATATCGAACGTGTGGCAGAAGATCGCCAGCCGACTCCTCCAACAGTTTTTTCTTGCGCTTCAGTACCTCAGAATAGCTGGCATAGATGAAGTATGCCATACTTCCCACAAAGAATGCGAGCATCACGTATAACAAACCGCCCAGATGGAGACTTTTGTTGCTGAAAACGCCAAAGATGAAGATGGCGACAATCAGCGCATAGGCAGCCGCACTACGCAAACAATAGCGACGCATGACGCTTCTTGTGCTCTCCATATTGATGATGGATAGGGTGATGGCAAAAACCACGGGAGTGTAGAACATGATATTAACGACTGCCCCCACATCAGCACCTTGGGCACGAAATCCCTGAGTCATCTGCAAGAAGTAATGTATGCAGAATACGGCCATTGATCCACAGAGTAACCACCGAGAGGTCTCGTAGCGTCTTACCTTCCATCTTACCTGCAGAGAAGCCATTGCTATATGCAAGCCCAACATGCCGGTAATAGTGCAGCAAATCAACTGTAATATAAATATTGATGTCATGATTATCTAAATAAAAAAATAGAAAAGTTGCTGCAAAAGTACAACTATTTACTGAGAAATGAATAGATTTTCACAAAAAAGTTTCCCAAACTCCTTTTTTTATCTTAACTTTGCAGTCTCTATCATCTATAGCAGTCGCACTATCCATCATAGAAATAACTTCATCAAAGAAAATAAAATCATAAAAGAAAAAACATAATGGAAAATAAAAAGATTCCTTATCGTGCCATCGCTCTCGATCTCGACGGCACGCTGACCAACCACGAGAAAGTGGTGACACCTCGCACCCGTCAGGCTCTCCTGAAAGCTCAAGACAATGGTGCCATCATCATTTTAGCTTCCGGACGCCCTACATACGGTATCCAACCAGTAGCAGAATGTCTTGAACTGGAAAAACGAGGCGGATTCATTCTTTCCTATAATGGCGGAAAGATTGTGGATGCCAAGACTGGTGAGGAATATTTCTCACAATATCTGCCAGATAGCGTGATTCCTTTATTATATCAGTATGCCAAGGAAAAGAACTATGCGCTCTTAGGATATGCCGGCAATGAGATCATCACCGAAATGCCAGACGACCAGTATGTGAAGGAAGAATCCCGCATCAACAAGATGAACGTCAGAAAAGTAGAGAATCTGCTTGATGCCCTGGAGCCTCATCCTACCAAACTCCTGATGACTGGCGACCCTACCGACATGCAGAAGGCAGAAGAAGAACTCTCTGGCATTGTAGGCGACAAAATGTCTGTTTTCCGCTCGGCTCCTTTCTTCCTGGAACTGGTTCCTAACGGCATCGACAAAGCACAGTCTTTGCAGAGATTATTGGGTAAAATCAATCTCACTCCTGCAGACATGATTGCCTTCGGTGATGGCTACAACGACCTCAGCATGCTCAAACTTGCCGGTGTCGGTGTGGCTATGGCTAATGCTGCTCCTGAGGTAAGAGCGGAAGCTGACTACGTTACTCTTTCCAATGAAGAAGATGGTGTGGCTGCTGCGCTGAACCACTTCTGGAAATGAGAAAGACTATAAAATGAGAAATGAGAAATGAGAAAAAAGTTGGTTTCACACTGGATGAAACCAACTTTTTTGATGATTGTCCAACGATTTCTGATTATCTCTGAACGACTTTCTTCCCATTCACAATGTAACTACCAGTTCACCGGTCTTATCATTATAATAAACGCCTATTACCTGGTTGGCTTTTAAAGTAGGAGTGATGGACTTCTCTACATTCTTAGCCTTATAATTCAAAGTCACCTTGATACTTGATGCCTGCAGGTTCTTGAGATAAACCTTGGTAGAATCCTCTGCATCCTGAATAGCCTGCAAACCGGAGCCCTTGACCGTGAAGCCTAAGATTTCGCCCTTGGAATGATTGGTATCCAAGAGGAAGGTGGCATCTGCCTTGGAATCCACAATATTGGTTTCTACCGTAAATACAGGCGCTGCACCATTGAGTTGCACATTCTTCAACTGGCATCGGGTATCACCACAGAAGTTAGACAAAAGCATGTAGGAAGCACCATCAGGGTCTGTGGCGATAACACCATTCCATCCCTCAGCTACCATCTCCTTCAAACTGATACTCTTCTGCATCAGCTTGCGGGTACTTTCAGCATTCACATTACTATAATAGATGATATTGCGCTTATCTACAATGTCGCCAGCCTTCACATTCTTACTCTCGTTGCTATAAGAAGCATAGAGTTTGGAAGTATTCACAGAGTTGTTGTTGGCACGGTTTCCAAAGCCCATGGTCTTACCATCTACGTTGACAATACCTAAAGCATTATCGATATTCACCCAGTTGGTATTCATGGTGAGGAATTGAGAACCATCACTCTGCTTGTGGGTCATACCCGTCTCCTGATTCTTGGCATTGTCGAAATAGAGCGTACGCTTGGTTCGCGTCATTTCGTCGGTACTGATAGCCATCAGACCTCCCTGATCCTTGGTAATAGTGGCAGCTGCATTGGCACGCACATAATCGGTATAGATGACAGCATTACCTGGAGTAGAATAGATGGCGAAACGATTGTTGAGGGTTCCGTCGTTCATATTCAGTTCTCCGTTCATCGTATAACTGTTGCCACGGAGATTATAGATGCCGCTGACTACCGGTGTGGCGTTTGTATTCTTACCACTTACCTGATAACTACCGAGGAAGTTACCGGTATTGTTCTCACGGTAAGGTACGATCATCTTGTTCTTATCCGCACTGTTGGCAGCGATGTATCCGGTATAACTGCCCTTACCTGCACTCCACGAGAAACAGGTGAAACGGTCGGCAGTAGAAGCACGGACGATATTCTGGCAAGGGAATATCCGGGCGGCAGCATAACGCTGGTTGAACGCATCCCAATCTGTAGGGGTTACATCTGCTGTAGATATGACCTCATGCATCAGCCAGGTCATCATCACACGGTGAGCCTCTACACCCATACGGCGTGCACCGATATCTGAGCGCAACAACCAGGATCCGTCAGACGTTGTAGTCTGGCGTGCCTTGATATTCTTGTAAGCCAAGTTCTCAAGCATCAGCGCATCCGGATCGTTCAGGAAACAGGCATTGGTAGTGTAAGAAGTGATTTGGTCGAAAAGGAAGAGGCTCCAGTCATTACCATTAGGCATAGCCAGTTCGCCATCTGCCAGAGCCAGCCAGTTGAGCACCTCCTTCATCACCTTGTCATTATTGTGCATGAGCGAATTGGTCTTCCACTTCTCCTCACCGATGGTCTTCTGCTGGAAGAGTTTCAGCGCCAGAGCAGCCTCGCCCAACTCCTGTATCACTACGTTCTGATAGCTCGTATGGAAGAAGTTGTGGTTCTGGAGCGTATAGTCGTCAAAAAGATTCTGTCCCTTATAGAGGTCGGCCACCGTCTTCTTGTCATAATGCGGATCGATAACGGTCGTATTATGGGCATCATCCTTATGAGAATAACTGTTGATGGCAAACTCACGGAGGCGCTCAAACCACTTAGGAGCCATCTCATCGTTAGGGAACAGACCCAATGTAGCAGCCAGCACATCAGCCTCCCAACCATTCTCTTCAGCTTTCGTATCCCCGTTATAACCGGTAGGTATCGTGCGATTCAACTCATAATTGCATTCAGCCTTCAGGAGTTTCTCGATATATCCCTTCTGTTTGTCGGAGAGTTTATCCCACTGGAAATAAGCGGAATAAGCTACGGACATCGCCCAAAGTGAACTTTCCCAAACATGATCGCTACTGGAAGTAGAACCCCAGTAGTTATTACCTGAACAGGTTTTCAACTTATTTGCCTTATGGGTAGAGTAAGCGAAAACCAGACTCTTCATCGCCATCTTTTCCAGGTCATCCCAAGTAACGCCCTCAGGCAGAGTCACCTTGTCCTTACCATATTTTACGAGGAAAGCAGAAATCATGGAGAGGTCGGCATTGGAGCGAACACCGTCCTCATTATTCTGCATGGTACTATTACACTTGAAAGCACCACATACCTCATTCACAGAATTTGGCGCAGCACAATCCTGGAAGTCATTCTTCAGATACTTGGAGAATTTAGCCAACATATTCATCAGGTCACCCTTCATGGTAGCCTCATCCACAAACTGATTGTTGATTACCCCTTCTATAGGACTGGTCACACTCTCCTCAGTAGGAGTCACCTCTTTCGCCTCATTGGAATGATCACTTACCGCTTTCACCTTTTTCTTGAAAGCAGTAGAAATCTCAGAAGTCTGTCCCTCAGTATTTCTCATTTCAGGAGCGATGACTCCCGTAGATGCAGCCATAGCTACACCAGCAGAAAGTACAATGGCAGAACAAAATGTTTGTTTCTTCTTCATTTTGTTTTTAGCTATTTATTATCAAAAAGTACATTAAAATGAGATGCAGAACATGCAGAAAACCTCACTTTTCATATAGGTTCATTCATCTCGTCTCAAATAATTGGTGGCAAAAATACAACATTTTCCTCAAATACAAGAGAAAAGAAGCGTTTTATTTTTGTTTATAAAATAAAAAAGATATAATTATTCTTGTTATTTATAGAATTATGTGTACCTTTGCACACATAACAAATAAAAGCATATCAGCAGTTATGTTACAATTAGACAATTTCTATAAGGCTCGCTTCGTGCTGAGCAAGGTAATAAGAAAGACTGAGCTGGTTCACACGCCAAGAATCAACCCAGAGAGTGATGTTTATTTGAAACCAGAGTGCCTGCAGAAGACCGGTTCGTTCAAGATTCGTGGTGCTTACTATAAGATTTCACAACTCACCGATGAAGAAAAGGCGAAGGGTGTGATAGCCTGCTCTGCGGGCAACCATGCACAGGGTGTAGCGCTGGGAGCCACAGCCATGGGCGTAAAGAGCCTCATCTGTCTGCCTGAAGGTGCTCCTATCTCCAAGGTAGAAGCCACCAAGCGACTGGGTGCTGAAGTCTGTCTGGTACCTGGCGTTTACGATGATGCCTACCAGAAGGCGCTGGAACTGAAAGATGAGCATGGCTACACCTTTGTTCATCCTTTCGATGATGAGAACGTCATCGCCGGTCAGGGCACCATCGGATTGGAGATTCTCGACCAGTTGCCAGATGTAGAAGCTGTCGTCGTTCCTGTAGGTGGCGGCGGACTTATCTCTGGTGTAGCCTTTGCCATCAAGTCGCTGAATCCTAACGTCAAGGTATATGGTGTTCAGGCTGAAGGAGCCGCAAGTATGGTTCAGAGTCTGCACGATCATAAGCAGGAGAAGTTGCCTTCTGTAGCGACCGTAGCCGATGGTATTGCCGTAAAGGAACCGGGCAAGATTACCTTCGAAACCTGCTCCAACTATGTTGACGAAATCGTAACCGTGAGCGAGGATGAGATCTGTGCAGCCATCCTGAAACTCATAGAGAGCGAGAAGATGGTAGCCGAAGGCGCCGGTGCGGCCAGCGTGGCAGCCGTAATGTACAACAAGGTTCCGGTGAAGGGCAAGAAAACCATCTGCGTGGTAAGCGGCGGTAACATCGATGTTACCATCCTGAACCGTGTCATCAACCGTGGATTGGTAAAGAGCGGACGTCTCTGCACCATCGAGATGGAGCTGGACGACAAGCCGGGCGAGCTGGTAGAGGTAGCCTCCGTCATCGCAAGCCTGGGCGGCAACATCACGGGAGTTCATCACGACCGTTCTGCCAACCGCAACAAGGTGAATGCCTGCGTGCTCCGTGTCACCATGGAGACCCGCGA
>OQVT01002835.1_pt1 | contig 11188 bp, 10 predicted proteins | sample 1691561 | NCBI WGS metagenome assembly OQVT01 (sample SAMN03418260, study PRJEB22391) | human gut metagenome | biome: human-gut; feature: organic feature; material: feces | host: Homo sapiens | place: Tanzania | collected 2013-01
GCCGCCAGACACAGCGCGTAAAATACCCCCGCACCCAGCTGGCGGCGTATCCGCTGGGAATGTGGCAGGGCAGCCAAGGGGGAGAATATGCGGTGCAGCTGGCAGGGCATATTCTTTCTCCGGAAAGCTACACCGCGTGGCAAGGTGTGGCTGCAGCATTGCTTTCTGGCATATTTTTGACGCTGCTGTGCATTTTTGCCGCCGGCTTTTGCGCGGTGGGTACGGGGCTGCTTTGCCTTGTGTTTGCGGCGCAGGGCGGGTATCTGGGCTTTTGCGCGGCGGCGGTCTGCCTGCAAAATGGTGCCAAGGCGTTGCTTGTGTATCGGGCGCTGTTGAGCTTTCCGGAGCTGGCAGCGCTGGCGCTCAGCCTGTGGCTGGCACGGTATGCGGGCAGGCTGTGCGCAGGACTGAACCAAAGCATATTTGCCGGCGGCGCGGCAAGGGGACGTCTGCAGGCAGATGCCCGGCGTCTGGCGCTGCGGTTTTTGCTGGCGGCAGCTTTAGGCGTCGGGGTCAGTGTTGTCGGTGCCGGGATCGCCGTTTTCGTCGCCGGGATCCTGCTGTGACGGCTCAAACTCCCGCTGCGCCAAGGGCGAAGCATTGACGGCGGCGCGCAGCTGCTGGCGGTTGATGTGGGTGTAGATTTGGGTGGTGGAAACACTCTCGTGACCGAGAATTTCCTTCAGCGCCAGCATATCCACACCGCCTTGGTACATCAGCGTGGCGGCGGTGTGGCGCAGCTTGTGGGGCGAAAACCCGCGCCCGCTCAAGCCCGCACTTTGCAGGCAGCGGGCAACGATCTGCTCGACCCGGCGCGCCGACAGCCGCTTGCCGGTCTTTTTGGAAACAAACAGTGCCTGCTTGTCGGTCAGGTTGGGCAGGGAAGCGCGGGCGGCGGTGTAATGCTCCAGCGCATCTAGGCAGGCGGGCGTCAGGTAGACGAGCCGTTCCTTGCTGCCCTTGCCGGTAATGCGGATGGTATCGTCCCGAAAATCGCCCAAATTGATGGTCACCAGCTCGGTCAGACGCATACCGCAGTTCAAAAACAACGTTATAATGCAGAAATCCCGCTCGTAAAAATCACTTTGTATATTTTTTAACAATTGAATGCTTTCATCGGCGGTCAGGTATTTGGGCAGCGCCTTTTTGGGCGCACCCAAGCTGATGCTTTCGGTGGGGTTGGTGCTGAGCTTGCCGACCTGCGTACACATATAGTTGAAAAAGCCCTTGATGGCGCTCAATTTGCGGGCGCGCGCCTTGGAGCCGTTGTCGGCGTCGCGCACATGGTCAAGGTACGCAAAGATGTCCCGCTTAGCAATTTTGGCAATATCCTTGGTGGAAATGCCCGTCAGGTCGATTTCGGCGGGGTCAATGGTGTCGGGCACACGCTGCCAAAGAACCATCATAAAACGGAAAAAACCGCGCAGGTCAAGATAGTAGCCGTTGATCGTGCGCGGAGAGCGCAGCTTGACAAAATCGAGATAATGCAGATATTCCACAACATCGTTGGGGATATCCAGATACGGTGCATGGCGTTCGGGATGAACGGCATCAATGTAACTGCTCATAGGTAAACCTCGTGTAAATGCTAACCTGTCCCTGATAATTTATCTCTTGTCCGTAGTGAAATACTTTACTGTGTCTGTTGGATTCTTCAATTCATTCTTGAAATATTCCGGATATATTTTCTTGCCCTCATCAAGCGAAATCCACACCAAGTGTTCTTTGCTGTTTTCATCCATAAAGAACTCGCTGATCGGCGCAAAAGCATCAGGCACTTTCATATAGAAGAAAAGCGAAATCTCATAAATCAGCTTGTTCCGATTGGAAGGCACGTCGCCATAGAAATAGTTTTCATGCACAAAGCCAAGGCGGTCAATTTCCATCTGAACGCCTGTTTCCTCCAACACCTCACGGACGACAGCCTCTTCTGCTGTTTCACCGAATTTTACCCTGCCGCCAACGGAGTAGAGATAGTCTCTGTCATTGCCAACCATCAAAATCTTTCCATCCTTCATGATGATTGCGCCGACACGAATATTCAAAATCCCATCGTCACAGGCTACGCACATATCTTTGTTCATCTTAGATTTTCACCGTATCACAGTTTTACTATTTCAAGGTGACAGCCTTGTCAGAAGAAATCACCCAAGACACTTCCCTACATTTCGCTAAACTTTGATTTAGCGAAACTGCATAAAGAGAACGAGAAAGCACTCCCTCTCGGTTCTCCTGTAACTCTCCCGCTCTCCCGCAGGTTTTCCGGCGGCGGGATTTGCCTTACAGCTTTTTGACGGGATGGCGCAAAACCGTTTTGCGTTTTTCGGGCGGGGTTTTGCGCGGGTCGCTCAGATAAATTTCGTGGTGCATACGTTCGGCAGAAAAATCGTTGGCGCAGCCGTTTTGCGCAAGAAACGCATCCATACGCGCTACGGTGGCAGGCTCGTCATCGTAGGCGCCCAAATGCATCATCTGCACGCAAAGCCCCTCGTCCACGGTCAAAAATTCCACCGCAGAAAAATCCTGCTTCTTTTTGCGCGATGCCTCGGCAATCGCCCAGTCAAAATCGGCGCGGCTCACAAAATCCGGCACACGGATGACAGAAATCCAGCAAAAGGCATCCTTGTGGGCATACTCTACGCCGTCTGTCCCCTCTTGGTACCAGAAACCCTCCAACGGGGGTACAACATAATCAAAAAAGCCGTCGATCTCGTGTCCGGCTTTGCGGCACATTTTTAAGGTGTAGGCAACGCCGTACAAAAGACCGATCGCCTGCTGGTATGCGCCGCCCTCCTCGTTGGGGTCGCCCTTGCCGCGCACAGCCAGATATTGCATCGGCGGCAGCGTTACAAGCTGCGGCACCGCCTTGGGCAGATAAAATTCCTTGTATTCCTTTTTATAGTCAAACGGCATAGGAAGCCTCCTTTCAGCGGTTGACGGACTGCGCCATCTTGTGGTAGGTGTGGCGTTCGCCGCGAATGGCAATGGAGTATGCCAAAATATTCTGCGGCAGCGCCATACCGGGTACGCCGGTGTCGCCGATGTGGTGAATATCCGCACCTGCCATCTTGCACATCAGGGCAATCTGCCGAATGGTCGCGGTGTCCGCGCCCTCCTGCGAGGTGCCGATGGCGGTCAGCGCCAGCTTGCCCGCCGCGTGGATGCCGCTGATCAACCGGTGTGCGTACTCCTGCGTGATGCCGGGTACGGTACCGGGCGCGGGCAGCAGGATAATGTCAGCGCCGGCTTGGATAAAGTCGCGGACATCGTCAGGGGTCAGGATGTTTTCGCCGCCCTCCCCTGCCACGCCGGAAGCGTGCATCTTGCCGGCGGCTAGAATCAGCCGGTCGCCCACAGCGGCGCGGATGCTGCGCAGGGATTCCACAATGGCGCTGTTGCTCACGCCATTGCCGGGATTTCCGGTCAAAACCACCATATCTACGCCCATTTCTGCGGCACGGACGGCGTTTTCGGCGGTGGCAAGACGTCCGGCGCTCATTTTCCAGAGTGTGCCGTCGTTGGATTTGGCTGCCTGCGGGTCCACCGGCTCCAGATTGATGCCGACAACACGCCCGGTCAGCCGCTTGATTTCGCGCACCGTGTCCTCTTCTGCCACCTTGGGCAGTGCGTTGATGACCGGGTGCTGCACATCAAACATATTCAGCAGCAGGATATCCGCGCTCAGCGAGGCGGCATATTCCGCATTGGTCACGTCCACCAGCAGCGGCGGCGTGATGCCGATGGTTTCGCATGCCAGCACGCGCCCCTCGCACGCGGCAAGGGCGCTCAGCAGTTCGGGCTTGGTGCAATTTTGCAAATCTGACGGTGTGCAGTCCAAAAGGCGCTTCATTCGTCGTCATCCTCCTCGATCACGCGACCGATGCCCTTGCGGTAGAACGGTTCGCTGTCGCGCATACCCTGCTGCCCCAAGGCGGAAACCGAGGTGGTGATTTGCAGGTCCATCTTCTTTTCGCGGCTCATCAGGTACGGGTGGGCAGCCTTTGCCACAGCGGTAAAGAGCGCATTGTCCTTGGGACCATCCAGAACCAGCAGATAGCTGCGGGCGGTTTCGTTCACAATCATAATCTGTAGGTAGGCAGAGCCGACGCCGGGAGCGGCAGCCAGCACCTCGCAGACGGGGTCCACCAGAGCGTCCGGATACACCGTCGGCTCAACCAAGGTGATCTTGTCGCCGGGCTTGACCGCCATACCCTGCTGTGCTGCCGCAGCCTGTGCCTTGATGGCATCGCGCTGCTGCTTCAGGGAAACCAGCAGCGGGCTTTCCAGACGCAGGCTGTTCTCGCCGGGGTTGATGACCAGACCCGAAGCGTCGGTGTTTTTGGCGGCCATAGCGATGATGTCGTCAAAGCTCAGCACAATGATCTGCTGCCCGGACTGGGATTTCCATGCGTGTACGGCGTCCCAGTCGCTGAAGGCAAGATAGTAATGCTTGCCCTCGGGGCTGTTGATCATCACAAGGCTGACCTTGGTGTCCTTGGGCAGCTGCACGCGGCCGTCAGCGGCGGGCTTGGGGGCGGGCTGTCCCTGCAGGTCAAACACGGCGGGCACCAGCAAGGGCGAGCGCACCAGCTCGTTGATGACAACGTTCAGGTTTTGGGGGGTGTTTTCCGCCTTCAGCGCGGCGATGGCGTCCTTTACCTTGGGGTTGAAGGCGGGGGCTTTCTGCTGTTTCTGTTCGGGCATAGTTCCGATTCCTCGATTCACTTTAATTTTATGGCGTTTACGGCTTCCCGCAGGTAGGATACCCCCACCAGCTTTAAGCCGGGAAATTGCGCAGGGTCGATCATTTTCAGGTTGTGCTTGGGAACGATGGCAGTGTCAAAGCCGACGCGCTGTGCCTCGCGCAGGCGGGTTTCCAGATGCGTTACGCTGCGAACCTCACCGCCGAGTCCCACCTCCCCGATGGCCAGTGTTTTTTCTCCGATGGGCAGGTCCAGCAGGCTGGATGCCATCGCAAGGCAAACGGGCAGATCGCAGGCGGTTTCGTCCAATTTCAAGCCGCCGATGATGTTGACATAGACGTCTTGGTTGTAAAAGGCGTACCCGGCGCGTTTTTCCAGCACGGCAAGCAGCAGGAACATACGGTTGTAATCAAACCCGCTGGCGGTGCGCTTGGGGCTGGGAAAGCTCGTCTTGGTTGCCAGCGCCTGCACCTCGCTGAGTACCGGGCGGGTACCCTCCATCACGCAGGCAACGCAGGTGCCGCTGATGCCCAAGGGACGCCCCTCCAGCATGACTTGGCTGGGGTTTTCGATTTGGGCAAGACCGCGCCCGGTCATATCGAACATACCGATCTCGTTGGTGGAGCCGTAGCGGTTTTTTACCGCGCGCAGAACGCGGTACGGCAGGGTCTTGTCCCCCTCAAAATACAGCACGGTGTCCACGATATGCTCCATGACCTTGGGACCCGCAATGGCGCCGTCCTTATTGACGTGTCCTACGATAAAGGTCGGGATCTCCAGCGTTTTGGCGACCGTCAAAAAGCGGGCGGTGCTTTCCTTGACTTGGCTGACCGTGCCGGAGGAAGAAGAAATGTCGGTGCAGCGCATTGTCTGGATGGAGTCAATGACCACAAGATCGGGCTTCATACTTTCGATCAGACCGCAGATCTCATCGACATCACTTTCCGCCACCAGCGAGATATTGTCCTGCGGCACATCCAGCCGCACCGCCCGCAGCTTGATCTGGCGGGCGGATTCTTCGCCGGTGACATACAAAACGCTTTTGGTGCGGCTTACCTCGCCGCAAAGCTGCAGCAAAATCGTGGACTTGCCGATGCCCGGCTCGCCGCCGATCAAAATCACACTGCCGATCACAATGCCGCCGCCCAGAACACGATCCAACTCACCGATGCCGGTGACGATGCGGCTTTTTTCCTCGGTGGTGCTGATGCTTTTCAGCTTCTGGGGTACAAGGCTGGTCTGCCCCGGCACCCGCGCGACGGCGGCTGCCTTGCCGCTGCCGGTCTTGGCAGGCTCTGCGATAACGTCCTCGGTCATGGTGTTCCACGCCCCGCACGACGGGCAGCGCCCCATCCAGCGGGGGCTTGTTTCGCCGCACTGGTTGCAGACGTATATGGTTTTTAATTTGTCCTTGGGCATAGATGCCTCCTGCTAAAGATTGCTTACTTTCTATTATATCCCAAAATGCGGTATCGGGCAAGTAAAACACGGGGATTTCTTGCGGGAAGTTGCGGTTTCCGTGTCCGCGGACTGCACACAGTTCAAAAACAAATGTTCACCGTATGAAAACTTTTCCTTGCATTTGTTTGAACAAAGTGTTAAACTGGCACTAAGGCTTTGAAAATGCAAAGCATTGATTCCAAAAGAAAAAGGTGGGAATGGTATGGGATTTGATGTAAATGCGCCGATTTTGTTTGTGCTGGTGGGCATCATCATTTTGTTTGTGCTGGCACAGTCGGTATTTTTTCTGTGGCGGGCGGTAGCGCGCGCCAAGGAGCTGGGGATGCCCCGACAGACGATCCGCAAGACCATTTCGGCGGCTGCGGTGTTTACCGTGGCACCGGCGGTGGCGATTCTGGTGGGCGTTATCTCGCTGAGCAAGAGCCTTGGCATAGCCTTGCCGTGGCTGCGGCTTTCGGTGGTGGGTTCGCTGACCTATGAAACCGTGGCAGCCGGAACCTCCCTGACCGAGCTGGGGCTGGACACCAACACCCCCATCCCCACGGCGACGGCGTATGTCACCGTGGCAGCCGTTATGACGGTGGGCATTATGATCGGTCTGCTGCTGGTGCCGCTGATGACCAAGCGCCTGCAGGGCGGCTTGATGAAGATCGGTGCCAAGGATCGGCACTGGGCGGATGTCTTTAACAATGCGATGTTCTTAGGTATGATCAGCGCCTTTTTGGGCTATGTGTTCAGCGATGTGCTGGGCGCAGCGCACGGCGATTTTACGGGGCTGATCCCGGTGTTTGTTATGCTGACCTCGGCGGTCGTTATGGTGATCTGCGGTGTGGCAGCTATGCGCACCAAAAAGCGCTGGATTCAGGACTATGCCCTGCCGATCAGTATGCTGTGCGGTATGGCGGCGTCCATTCCGCTGACGAGCTGGCTGAGCTGAAAGGGGTGTGCGAAATGGAAAAGACAGAGCTGCAAAAAAAGGAAACCTATATCGAGAGCGTCCACCGCTGGGGACGCATCTGGGGGCTTACGCTGCTGGTGCTGATCGTGGCATACCCCATTGTCGTGTCGGTGATTTTCCGCACCACGCCGGACTGGGCAGCCTTTGCTAAGGGCTTTTTGGCGATCGGTCCGATGTACTGGGCAGTGGGCGTTGTGGAAATTTTTACCTATGTGCCGATGCTGGGTGCCGGCGGCACCTATCTTTCGTTTGTGACAGGCAACATCTCCAACCTCAAGCTGCCCTGCGCCTTGGACGCGATGGAGCGCGCCGGGGTCAAGGCCAACAGCGAGGAGGGCGAGATCATCTCCACCATTGCCATTGCGGTGTCCAGCATTGTGACAACACTGATCATTCTGCTGGGCGTGGTGCTGATCATCCCGCTGACGCCGCTGCTGTCCAGCCCGGTGCTGGAGCCGGCGTTTACCCAGATCCTACCCGCGCTGTTCGGCGGCTTGGCGGTGGTGTTTGTGTCCAAGAACTTTAAGCTGGCGCTGGCACCCATGCTGCTGATGCTGGTGCTGTTCATCTTTGTTCCGGCGCTGAACGCCTCTACCGTCGGCATTATGGTGCCGGTGGGTGTGCTGTTCAGCTTGGGCGTGGCGCGCGTACTGTATAAAAAAGGCTTGGTGTAAAGCCGATAGGAGGTACTATACAATGTCATATCTGTGGTTGCTTTTGTTGATTCCGGTCTTGCTGGTGGCTGAGGTGCTGGTGCGCACGGCGCGCTTCAAGCCCGGTCCGACCCCGCAGATTCCCGAGGGCGAGGAGGTCTTTGACCGCGATAAGGCGGTGGAAAACCTGCGCACACTCATCCGTTTTAAGACGGTATCCAACACCGACCCGCAGCTGGAAGATGACGCGGAGTTCCAAAAGCTCATCGACAAGCTGCCGGAGCTGTACCCGCACGTCTTTGAAGCCTGTAAGTTCGAGCGTATGCCTGACCGCGGGCTGCTGTTTACCTGGGAGGGCAAACAGCACAGTGAGCCGAGCGTGCTGATGGCGCACTACGACGTGGTGCCTGTGGACGAGGCCGGCTGGAGCAAGCCGCCCTTTGAGGCGATTCTGGAGGACGGCGTGGTCTGGGGACGCGGTGCGCTGGATACAAAGGTGACCTTCAACGGCGTGTTGACGGCAGCCGACCACCTGCTGGCGCAGGGCTACCAGCCGGAGCAGGATATTTATTTTGCCTTCAGCGGCGGCGAAGAAGTCAACGGTCTGGGCGCGGTGCATATCGTGGATTGGTTTGAAGCCCACGGCATCACCCCGGCGCTGGTCGTGGACGAGGGCGGCGCCGTGGTGCAGGATGTGTTCCCCGGCGTCAAGCAGCCCTGCGGTCTGATCGGCATTGCCGAAAAGGGTATGATGAACGTCGAGTACACGGTCAAATCCGGCGGCGGTCATGCCAGCGCCCCCAAGCCGCACAGCCCGCTGGTGGCGCTGAGTGAAGCGTGTACCAAGATCGAGTCCAACCCCTTTGCGGCGCATCTGACCAAGCCCGTGGCGGAAATGTTTGACACGCTGGGACGCTACTCCAACTTTACCTACCGTATGATTTTTGCCAACCTTTGGCTGTTCGGCGGCGTGCTGGATTCCATCTGCCGCAAAAGCGGCGGCGAGCTGAACGCCCTGATGCGCACCACGGTGGCATTTACGCAGGCTAAGGGCAGCGCAGGGCGCAACGTCATCCCCTCGGAGGCAAAGATGATCAGCAACCTGCGCCTGAACCCGCAGGATACCATGGAATCCGCCCTTGACTACTTAAAGCAGACTGTCAACGATCCGGCGGTCGAGATGGTCAACCTGGAGGGTATGAACCCCAGCCCCATCAGCGAAACCAACTGCCCCGCATGGGACAAGGTGGCAAGCGCCGTGGCTGCCACATGGAAGGGCTGCCTGGTATCGCCCTATCTGATGGTGCAATGCTCGGACAGCCGCCACTATGGGCGCATCAGCAACCATGTCTACCGCTTCTCGGCGATGGATCTTTCTGCCGAGGAACGCGCCACCATCCACGGCAACAATGAGCGCATCCGCGTGGAAACGATCGGGCGCGCCGTAGAGTTTTATATCCGCCTGATGCGCCAGTGCTGACGGCATAATAAAGCAGCCCCTGACCGTTTTCGGTCAGGGGCTGGTTTATTTTATGCGGTTTTTCAGAAGGTTTCCACGCCGTCCGCGGTCACGCGGGCATACACCAGCGGCGGCACGGCGGGCTTTTCGTCACGGATGACAAGTCCGCTGCGGTACATTTCCTCGGCGGGGGCAAACAGGGCTTCGTCATCGGCGTAGAAGGTGCAGATGCTCTCCCCTGCTTTTACGAAATCGCCCAGCTTTTTGTGCATCGTGATGCCGGCGGCAAAGTCGATGGCATCCTCTTTTTTGATGCGCCCGGCACCCAGCAGCACGCTGGCGTTGCCGATTTTTTCAACATCGTTTTTGTAGATATAGCCGTCCTTGGGGGCGGTCAGCGCAAAGCTGTATTTTGCCTTTCGGAACTTGTCGGCGTCGCGCAGCACGCTGACATCGCCGCCCTGCGCGGCAAACATCCGGCAGCACTTTTCAAAGGCGGAACCGTCCGCAATAACGCCCTCCGCCATGGCACGGCAGGCAGCCAAATCGCCCTTGCCCGCCAAAAGCAGCATATTGCTTGCCAGCTGCAGGCAGACCTCGGTCAGATCGGCGGGACCTTTGCCCTGCAGGACTGCCATACTCTCGGCGACCTCAAGCGCGTTGCCGATGTTCTGCCCCAAGGGCTTGTCCATATCGGTGATCAGCGCCGCGACCTTGCGCCCATGGGCAGTGCCGATGGAAACCATCAGCCGCGCTAACTCCAAAGCGCTGTCAAGATCCTTCATAAAAGCGCCGTCGCCCATCGTGACATCCAGCAGAATGGCGTCCGAACCGGCAGCCAGCTTTTTGGACATGATCGAGGAGGCAATCAGCGGGATGCAGCCCACGGTGGCGGTGACATCGCGCAGGGCGTAGATTTTTTTGTCGGCAACAGCAATCTGACCGCTCTGCCCGATGACCGAAATGCCGATCTCGTTGACCTGCCGGAAAAACTCCGCTTGGCTCAGGCTGGTGCGGGTGCCGGGAACCGCCTCCATCTTGTCGATGGTGCCGCCGGTGTGCCCCAGCCCGCGCCCGCTCATTTTGGCAATTTTTACGCCGCAGGCAGCCACAATGGGCGCAATGACCAAGGTGGTTTTGTCACCCACGCCGCCGGTAGAGTGCTTGTCCGCCTTGATGCCCGCAATGGCGGAAAGGTCCACCATATCGCCGGAATGTGCCATTACATCGGTCAATTCGGCGGTTTCGGCGTCGGTCATACCGCGCAGGTAAATCGCCATCAGCAGCGCCGACATCTGGTAATCCGGCACATCACCCGCCACATAGCCGTTTACGGCAAATGCCAATTCCTCGCGGTTCAGCGTGCCGCCGTCCCGCTTTTTGGCAATGATATCATACATACGCATAAGCAATTCTCCTAACAGAAAAGCCACCCGGCGCTTGTGCGGACGGGCGGCAGACAGATACAAATTAGCGGCTGCCCTTGTCGTAAGGAATACCCTCAGCCTTGGGGGCTTGCGAGTTTTTGGAGGTAAAAATCAGGATGATCATCGTGACGATGTAAGGCAGCATCTGGTACAGGTTGGAAATGTCCTTGATGCTCTCAAACTTGGGCAAAAACGGCAGAGAAGCGTTGTACGCTGCAATGACCTTGAACAGCGCAAAGAACAGCGACGAAGCCAGAATCGGCAGCGGCTTCCAGTTGCCGAAGATCATAACCGCCAGAGCCAGGAAGCCAAAGCCTGCCACGTCGCCGTTGCTGGTGCAGTTGGTGGTGGTCAGGGCGTAGACAAATCCGCCCATACCGGCCAGAGCGCCGGAAATGGTGGTACCGGCGTAGCGCATCTTGTAGACATTGATGCCCAGACTGTCCGCTGCCTGAGGATTCTCACCGCAGGCCCGCAGCCGCAGACCAAACCTGGTCTTGTCGGCACGGCTCTGAACCTGATGGCCC
>OQVT01002836.1_pt1 | contig 11188 bp, 11 predicted proteins | sample 1691561 | NCBI WGS metagenome assembly OQVT01 (sample SAMN03418260, study PRJEB22391) | human gut metagenome | biome: human-gut; feature: organic feature; material: feces | host: Homo sapiens | place: Tanzania | collected 2013-01
TCTGGTTGGTCCAGCTGAAGTAACGCCAGATGACTGCGGCGGCCAACTTTGCGCAGATAAAATTCAACGAGCAGGCGCAGGCACCGTTTTTCAATTACACGGACCCATCCGGCGTGCGCCACGAGGTGTGGTTCGAGGACGCAAGGAGCGTCAAGGCACGCTTGCAGCTCGTCTCCGAATACGACCTTGCGGGCATCAGCTACTGGACGATAAACTATCAGAATCGAGCCGGCTTTGCCGTGCTGGAGTCCATGTACGGCGTTGAGAAGATAATATGAAAAATCTGCTGTATCAAACGATACAGCAGATTTTTTTATGTGTAGCTTAAATTCTTTCGGAAATGACCTGTGCGGCCTTTACGCCGGAGGCGGCAGCCTGTGCAAGACCACGGGTGATGCCTGCACCGTCGCCGATGGCAAAGAAGTTTGAAAACTGCGTTTCAAGGTCGCCGGACAGCTCAAGACGGGACGAGTAGAACTTGACCTCGGCACCGTACAGCAACGTGTCATAGTTCGCCGTGCCCGGGGCTATCTTATCAAGTGCGTAGATCATCTCAATGATATCGTCAAGCTGCCGCTTAGGAAGCGCAAGGCTCAGATCGCCCGGAACCGCTGCCGAGAGAGTGGGGCGGGTCATCGATTGCGCAAGACGGTGTTCGTTCGTGCGAACACCCTTGACTAGATCACCGAAGCGCTGAACGAGAACGCCGCCGGAGAGCATATTGCTCAGCGAGGCGATGTGCTTGCCGTAGCGGTACGGCTCGTCGAACGGCTCTGTAAAACGGCTCGAGACCAAAAGGGCAAAGTTTGTGTTATTGCTTTGCAGAGCGGGGTCGGAGTACGAGTGACCGTTGACGGTGTTGATGCCTTCGACATTTTCCGCAACGACATGGCCGTAGGGGTTCATACAGAAGGTGCGCACCTTGTCGCCGTACTGCTTGGTGCGGTATATAAGCTTAGACTCGTAAACGACATCGGTGATGTGCTCAAAAACCGTGGCAGGCAGCTCGACACGCACACCGACATCGACCTGATTGTTTATAAGATGCACACCGAGCTTCTTGCACTGGTTTGCAAACCACTCGGCTCCGCTGCGGCCGGGGGCTGCGATGAGGTACTTGCAGTCGACTATATCGCCGTTTTTAAGCGTCAGCGTATAGCCGTCACCCTGCCTGTCGATGGTCTCAACGGCGGTACGGAAGCGGTACTCGATGACATTTTTAAGGTCATCGTACATGTTCTGCAGGATACGCAGATTGTTCTCGGTTCCGAGATGCTTGACCTTTGCCTGCAAAAGGTGCAGGTCGTATTTGAGCGCCTCGCGCTCGAGAGCTCTCGCCTCGGGTGTATCGGTCGAAAAGGTCTTGTCCGTTGCGCCGTACTTCATGTTGACGGTGTCGACATAGTTTATAAGCTTCATGACCTCGTCGTCGTCCATGAAATCCGTGAGCCAGCCGCCGAAAGCGGTGGTGAAATTATATTTGCCGTCGGAAAATGCGCCTGCGCCGCCGAAGCCGCACATGGTGTCGCATACTGTGCAGTGGATGCATTCCTTGACCTTGCCCGCAACGATGGGGCAGTGGCGGGAGTATATATCGCCGCCCTGCTCAAGCACGACTATCCTAAGGTCGGGGTGACGGCGAATAAGCTCGTATCCGGCGAAAATTCCTGCGGTTCCGCAGCCGATGATGGCAACATCGTAATTGTTTTTCATAGTTTTCACTTCCATCCTTTATATAGGCCCAAAACAGCCCTGTGTATTATAGTGATTAAGTGGGGTATAGTAATTAATAAATTGTAAATTTTCTTTGCAAAACCCTTAAATATTGGACACATCCGCAAAGGTGTGCATCGCCCGTGTCTTGAAGAAATATTGCAATTGGGGTAGAATGTTGGCAAAAAGAACAATGATAAGATGGTGAGAGGAATGTCCGAAGGACCTAATACGAGAGATATCGGCAAGCAGCTGAAGCAGGAGGCGTTTTCCATACCCAATCTGCTGAGCTATTTTCGCCTGCTTTTGATACCGCTGTTCATACAGCTTTACATGAACGAAAACTTCACCGAAGCGCTCATAACTCTCGCTGCCAGCGGACTTAGCGATGTCATCGACGGCAGGGTCGCACGAAAGTACAACATGGTGACCGACCTCGGCAAGGTGTTAGACCCCGTGGCCGATAAGCTCACGCAGTGCGCCATGATGTTCTGCGTCGCCATGCGCTATCCGGCGATGTGGTGGCTATTAGGGCTTCATGTGGTAAAGGAACTTATCATGATAGTAATGGGCTGGTACGTTCTTAAAAAGACGGATACCGTCAACAGCGCAATTTGGTGCGGCAAGCTGTGCACGGGCGTTATCTATGCTGTCATGATGGTGCATGTCATCGTGCCGACTATCCCGCAGGCTGTGTCGGCTGCCAGCGCAGCAGTGTGCGCAGGACTTATAATTTTGAGCCTTGTCGTTTACACGGCAAGATATATAAAGCTGCTCGGAGGGAAGAAATGAAGCTTTTGTACGGTATAATATATATATCGGTGCTCGGCGTGCTGTCGCATTTTGTCGGGCAGGCTCTGCCAAGGGATAAGTTTGACGCAAAAGGCTTTCCCTACCGCACGGCCGAATGGGAGAAAAACGGCAAGGTGTACGAAAAGTTAGGCATAAAGCACTGGAAGGACTATCTTCCCGACATGAGCAAGATAATGCCCGACATGGTCAAGAAGAAAATGACCGCCGCCAAGGAGCAGGGGACGGATGTGCTCATCGCCGAGACCTGCGTTGCCGAATGTATCTGAAGAGGTTTATGCGTGCCTTTGGATGGTGTATTCCTGTTCTGGCACAGCGGCTGGGCGGTCGCTTTCTGGCTTGTGTATAATATTTTGGGAAATGTTCCGTTTATACTAATACAGAGATACAACAGACCAAGGCTCGTGCTGCTTGAGCAGCGCAGAAAGAGGAGGGCTGCAAAACAGTGAAGGTACTTATATTGAGCTGCAACACCGGCGGAGGGCACAACAGCGCCGCTTCCGCGATATGCGCGTATTTTGAGAAAATGAACTGCGAGTGCGACATTGTAAACGCACTTGATTTTCTGCCCAAGGCAAAGGCGGAATTTATAAGCAAGGGGCATGTTCTTGCATACAAATACGCCCCGAAACTCTACGGCGCAGGCTACCGCATGAGCGAGATGCTGCCGCAGAAGGGCTTGTATGAGCAAAACGCCAAGGGCGCCGATGAGCTGTGCAAAAAGCTTTTCAGCGGCGGGTACGATATCGTTATAAGCGTACATATCTTTGCGGCTATGATGATGACCGAGCTTCGCATAAGCCGTGAGATAGATATCCCGAGCTTCTTTGTTGCGACCGACTACACCTGCTCTCCGGGTGTGTCGGAGATAGACGCCGACTGCTACTTTATCCCGCATGAAAAGCTGCGTGACGAGTTTGTAAGTCAGGGTGTTCGGGCCGACAGGATAGTCGCCTCCGGCATCCCCGTGCGCGAGGAGTTTTTAAGCCGTACCGATAAGGCTGCGGCAAGGCGCACCCTCGGCCTTACCGAGGACGGCAGAGTGCTTCTCATGTGCTGCGGAAGCATGGGCTGCGGCCCTATTCGCAGCATCGCCTACAAGATAGGCGAGGTGCTTGGCGAAAACGACGATCTTGTCATCATCTGCGGCAGCAACAAGCAGCTTGAAAAGGATCTGCAATTTTTGACCGGAGATGATATTCGCATCAAGATATGCGGCTTTACTGATAAAATGAGCCTGTACATGGACGCTGCCGACCTTATCATTACAAAGGCCGGCGGTCTGAGCACGACAGAGGCTGTCATGAAGCGCCTGCCGATACTGTATATCGACGCCGTGCCCGGCGTTGAGAGCCGCAACATCGAGTTTATGACCGGCAACTCCTATGCCCTTGAGGCGGGCACCTCATCGGGCATGGTGAACCTTGTCGATACCTGCTTAAGCGGTGCTGTCGACCCCATGGAAATGGTGCGCAACCGTGAAAAGGACTTCCCGTTTAATGCCGCAAAGACGATATACGAGACTGTCTGCGCCCGCTTTGAGCGGTTTGACCGCTCCCGCTCGGACTCGAAGGCCGAGCCTGCGAAGGTGCCTGCACGGTCGATGCCCGAAATGCAAAAGCGCATGATGCTTATCGTGAACCCCGTTGCGGGCAAGGGCGAGATGATGCGCAATATTGCCGAGGTAACCGGCATATTCATGGACGCAGGCTACACCGTGAGCCTGTTCCCGACAAAGGGTCGCAGCGATGCGACAGAGTTCGTAAAGGCCTACGCCAAGGACTTTGACATGGTCTGCTGCTCCGGCGGCGACGGAACGATGAACGAGGTCGCGGCGGGGCTTATCGAGGCGGGGCTGGACATACCCGTGGGCTATATGCCGTCCGGCTCTACGAACGATTTTGCCGAATTTCACGGCATCAGCACCGACGTCGTCAAGGCCGCGAAGAGGATAGTTTCCGGCAAGGAGCACCGCGTTGACGTCGGCAGGCTCGGCGCGAAGTATTTCATAAACGCGGCGGATTTCGGCGCATTCACATGGCTGCCGTACACCACTCCGCAGCGGCTCAAGAACAAGCTCGGCTTCTACGCCTACGTGCTTGACGGCATAAGGGATCTTGCAAAGCTGCAAAGCGAGCATCTGCGCATCACGATGAACGGCGAGACTAAGGAGGGCGAATATATCTTCGGCATCGTCGCGTCCTCAAGCGAGCTTGCCGGTGCGCTCGACTTCTTCGGGCAGAAGGTCGTCGCCGACGACGGTCTGTTCGAGGTGCTGCTCATTCGCCTTCCGACCTCCACGGCGGAGCTTCAGGCGACCATAAACGCGCTTGGAAGCCAAAATCTCAACAACGAGCTCATCTCGTTCTGCCGCACCGACAGGATAGAGATCGAGTGCATGAAAAAGCTGACGTGGGCGCTTGACGGCGAAAAATGCGTGGGCGGCAGCCGCCATACGCTCGAAATGCTCACGCGGCGGATAAGGATAGTATACTGACATGACCGAATTGCGCGATATAGAGCTTGCCGCTCTCGACCTTGACGATACGACGCTGCTGAGCGATTCGAGCCTCGCCGAGGAAACGGAGAGCGCGATAAGAGCCGCCATTGACGCTGGGATCGAGATAGTCATCGCGTCCGGCAGAGCCTTCAAAGCCCTGCCCGCGCGGGTCTGTGCGATACCGGGCATACGGTATGCGATAACCTCAAACGGCGCCGCCGTTGTGAAAAATCCCGGCGGCGAGCGGATAATGAGCCTCACGCTGCGTGCCGACGAGGTCATGCGGGTGCTCGAAATTTTCGAGGGCGAGCTGATGGAGGTGTTCGTCGGCGGTCAGGCGTACTGCGACGCAAAATACATGGCGCAGCCGCTCAAATACGGCTGCTCGCCGCGGTATGTGTCCTATGTGCAGACGACGCGTCTGCCGCAGGAGAATATAGCGGAGTTTATGCGGAGCAATGCCGACAGGCTCGACAGCATTGACGTGCTGTGCCGCACCTCCGAGCACATGGACGAGCTTTGGGAGAAAACGCGGCTGCTGCAAAATGCCTACGTTACGAGCTCCTCGCCGAGGCTCATTGAAATTTCGGATAAAAACGCGGGCAAGGGCGCTGCACTCGGCAGACTGTGCGAAAGGCTCGGTGTTTTGCCCGAGCGAACCGCCGCGTTCGGAAACGGCGATAACGATGCGGACATGCTCTCGTTTGCGGGGCTCGGCGTTGCAATGGAAAACGCGACCGAGGCATGTATCGCAGCCTCAGACGCCGTGTGCGCGTCAAACGATGAGCACGGCGTTGCGAAGATACTTTATGAAATGATCGGAGCGAAAAAAGCGTGATAAGACAGGCGAGGACCGCGGATATTGACGCGATCGAAAAAATCTACGATAACATCCACACAGCCGAGGAGCGCGGAGCCTTGTGCATAGGCTGGGCGCGGGGCGTCTATCCCGTGCGCGGGACCGCCGAGGCCGCACTGTGCAGAGGAGAGCTGTTCGTTTTTGACGACGCAGGAGTCGTGAAGGCGGCGGGGATAATAAACAAGACGCAGGTCGACGTTTACGAAGGCGCGCCGTGGACATATGCCGCCGAGCCCGACGAGGTGTGCGTTCTGCATACGCTCACGGTCGAGCCGAGCTGCGCGGGCGGCGGGATAGGAACGAAATTCGTTGCTTTTTATGAGGAATATGCCGCCGCTCACGGTTGCACGGTGCTGCGGATAGACACCAACGCGAAAAACGCCGCGGCGCGCAGATTATACGCGCGCTTGGGCTACCGCGAGGCGGGCATAGTGCCATGCGTGTTTAACGGACTTGCGGGCGTGAATTTAGTCCTGCTCGAAAAGAAGATATGAAAAAATCCGCTCTGTGAGCGGATTTTTTTACTATTGAATTACGGTGGTGATTATCGGTTTGCCCTCGCGGTCGAGCAGCGGGGTCAAGCCTCCGGAGTAACCGGAGTAGTGGTAGAGATAATTTACGCCGGTCTCCTTATCCACCCAGATCTCCATAACATCGATCGCGCCCTGAGCATAGACCTTTTCAAAACGTTTTTCTGACATTTTACTTATTCCTTTCTTTATACATCTTTGCCGCCATGCTCATGGGGATGAGCGCAAGGGCGGTCACGACGGCGGCTGCTATAAACAGCTCGTTTACCGGCAGATAGCCCTCGGCTATCTGAGATATGTCATAGCCCATTTCACTTGCCTGCGCGCCCGTCACGAAGATGAGGTTTCCCTTATCCACGACCTGATAGACCTTCTCGCCGAAGGCGCGGCATATGGGGTCTGCAAGCAGCGGACCGGCTATCATCGGGAAGAACACGAAGAACATTATTCTTATGCCCTCAAACTGGCCGCGGTGCTCCTCGGGGTAGAGCCGCTTCATCCAAACCGTCATCGCCTGCATGAACACGACGTAGCCCACTCCGACGAGGATGATGCCGACAAAGCAGGGCCAGTTCGCGGCAAGATCGAGCGCGTTTTCGGTGTTGAAGGTAGAGCTCATATTGCCCACGACGAAGAACACGAACAGGCAGCCGAGAATGCTCAGGATCGTTGCAAACGCCGCGACTGCGGGCACCTTTTTGTTGTTTATGACCTTAATAAACGGAACGGAGAGCGCGACCGCGAGCAGCAGCGGAATTCCGAGGATGAGGCTCGGGTCGGCAAAGCCGAGGGTGTAGTTCATCCAGTTCATGATGTGTATAAAATAGCAGTTGTAGCCGATGAAAAACACGCAAAGAGTTACGAAAACGAGCGCAAGCTCGCGGTTTGCGGCAAAGCGCTTGAAGTTGAAGGTCGAGCCGAACTGATGCCAGAAGCCGCCGTCCTTGACGGGCTTGAGCGTGGGTGCGTCCTTCAAGAGGAAAAACGACGCTATGCCGACGAGGATGGTCACGCCGCCTGCGACGGAGAAGAAAATGATGTAGCCCGCCTGCGGGTTTGCCTCGGTCGCAAGCCCGGTCACGAACATACCGCCCACGAGGGTGCCGACGAGGGTGCCGATGACGGGGAGCGTGGCCGCGACCGCGCCTATCTGACCGGAGTTTGAGTCGTCCATCATGTCCGCGTACCATGCGTTATAGCCCGCGTCGTTTGCCATCGAGCCGAAAAAGCTCATTATCGTGTCCGCCGCGACGATGGTAACGCCCACGAGCATGACGTTGTTGTAAATGCTGTCGCGCAGATAGTGCGTGAGCCCGAACGCAATGGTGAACACGCCCCAGAGTATCGAGCCCCAAGTGATGAGCTTCTTGCGTGAGCCTATGCGGTCGGACAGCGTTCCGAAAAACAGTGCCGAAAACGTCGTTGCGCTTGCCGAGCATATCGTCATGGCCGTCACGACGCCGAGCTGGGCGCCGAAGTCGGAATACAAGAAGTTTGCAAACCAGTTGTTTTCTATGACCCATGCGATCTGTGCGGAAAAGCCTATGACCAAAAGCAGCGTCCAGTTGAGAGCGCCGATGCCTCCCTTACGCTCTTTTGCCGATTTCCCCATTAGTTTATCCTCCTGTGCTTATTTATAAAGTCCTTCACCATGGACTTGTATTTCTCGTTTGCGCACATGAAGCTTGCCGCGTGACCCGTGTCGGGCACGAGCAGCAGCTCCTTTTCCGCGCGGCAGGCGTCAAAGATGCGCTGCGCCATGTCCTTGGGCACGTATCGGTCGCACTCGCCGCAGATGTATAAAAGCGGGGTCTCGGAAACGCTCAGGCTGCGCGGGGAGCTTGCTTCCTTAAAGTCATAGCCCGCCTTGAGGAGGTTGACGTATTCGAAAATATCGACGAACATCACCGGCAGATGATACAGCGTGCCGACGAGATTTTTAAAAACCGTTTCGAGGTCGGAGTAGCCGCAGTCGGCTATCATGCCGCAAACGCGTCCGTCAAGCTCAAGGTCGGCGCTTTGCATGACGGAGGCTGCGCCCATGCTCATGCCGTGCAGGAAGATGGAGTTTTCGGGGAAAAGCTCGGCGGCCTTTTTCGTCCACAGCACGACGTCGTATCTGTCGAGAGCGCGGAAGCCTATGTATTTGCCCTCGCTTTTGCCGTGTGCGCGCATATGCACGAACATGAGGTCATAGCCGAGCTCGCGATAAAAATCATACATCGCCGCAAAGTCGCAGGCGGGCTCGGACTTGTAGCCGTGGAAGAATATGACCGTGACGCCCTTGCCGCTGCCGCGAAGCACGTCGGCGCACAGGCGAAGTCCGTCGTCGGAGGTGACGGTCACCTCGTCAAACGGCAGGTCACGAAACGGCGCAAAATAGGGGATATTGTGCTTCCAGAGCGCTTCTCCCGTGGGCTTTAAAAGCCCCGAGCTTTTCGCACCCGTTTCCGGAGTCGGGAAATCGTCCTGTCTGACGATGAGCTTTTTCACGAAGATGAGCCCCACGGCGTATGCCGCTGCGAGAAGAACGCATATGATGATGAGCACTGCGAGTACGGCTTTCATATAATTACTGCTCCGTTTTTTAATATCACTTGGAGCTATTTTATATCTTTTTTGCCGAAATTGGAATAGCAAATATTGAAGAAACGGACGGCTTATTATATAATATTTTATTATTTAAAATAAAGGAGCGGTAAGATGGAAAAGTCAAAGGTTTATTTTATAAAAGAAGTCACCCCCGAGAACGTTGTCAGAGCATATGACGCGCTCGGCATCACGCTCGGCGGCAGCGTCGCCGTCAAGCTGCACAGCGGCGAGCCGGGAAACCAGAATTTCCTGCGCCCCGATTTCATGAAGAGCGCCGTTAATCACGTAAACGGCACGATAGTCGAATGCAACACCGCGTATGACGGCGGCAGAGATACCACCGAGCGTCACAAGGAGACCATGCAGCTTCACGGCTGGATCGAGATAGCGGACGTGGACATCATGGACGCGGAGGGTCAGGTCGAGCTCCCCGTTGTCGGCGGCAAGCAGCTTGAGACGAACTACGTGGGCAAAAATTTGCTCGATTACGACAGCATGCTCGTTCTGTCCCACTTCAAGGGCCACCCCATGGGCGGCTACGGCGGCGCACTCAAAAACATCTCCATCGGCATCGCGTCGAGCTACGGCAAGAAGTATATCCACGGTGTCAGAGATATCGACAACTTCTGGCACTCGGATCACGACAGCTTCCTTGAGTGTATGGCGGACGCGGCAAAGAGCGTTGTCGATCACTTCGGCGGCAGGATGGCGTTTGTGAACATCATGAAGAATATGTCCGTTGACTGCGACTGCTGCGCCGTGGCGGAGAATCCGAAGATAGGCGATATCGGAATCCTCGCCTCGCTCGACCCCGTTGCGATCGACCAGGCCTGCATAGACCTTGTCTACGCAAGCGACGACCCCGGCAAGAGCGACCTCATAGAGCGCATCGAATCGCGCAACGGCATCCACACCATTGAAGCCGCGGCCGAGATCGGCGTGGGCAGCCGCGAGTACGAGCTTATAGAGCTTTGAGCATGAAAAAGCTTGTCCTCGGCGTGCTGGCGCATGTGGACGCGGGAAAGACCACTCTGTCCGAGGCGCTGCTTTATACAACGGGCAGCATAAGAAAGCTCGGCAGAGTTGACCACAGAAACACGGCGCTCGACACGCATCAGATCGAGCGCGAGAGAGGAATAACCGTATTTTCAAAGCAGGCGCAGCTCCGAACGGACAAAATGGAGCTGTGCCTTCTCGACACGCCCGGACACGCGGATCTGACCGCGGAGACCGAGCGCACCCTCGGCGTCATCGACTATGCGCTGCTAGTCATATCCGGCACGGACGGAGTTCAGGCGCACACGGAAACGCTGTGGCGGCTGCTCGAAAAATACGGTGTGCCGATAATAATCTTCGCAACGAAAATGGATTTGGGCATCTGCGAGCGGGAGAAGATACTCTCCGAGCTGCGCGAGCGGCTTTCGGAGGGCTGCTACGATCCGCTTGACGGCAGCGAGGAAAACGCCGAGCGCATCGCGGTCAGCGACGAGCGGCTTTTTGAAAAATACGCAGGCGGCGAGCGCATAGACGATGCGGATATTGCCGAGAGCATACGCGCAAGACGGCTGTTTCCCGTGCTCTTCGGCTCGGGGCTCAAGCTCGACGGCGTTGCGGAGCTCGTTTCGTTCATCGAAAAATTCACCGTTTCGCCCGAGTACGGCGCACAGTTCGGCGCGAAGGTCTATAAGATCATGCGCGACGGGCGCGACCGGCGCCTTGCCTGCATGAAAATAACCGGCGGCACGCTTAAAAACCGCGACAGCGTAAACGGACAGATCGTGACGGAGCTTAGAGTTTACAGCGGTGCGGGCTATGAGACCGTGCAGGAGGCGGCCGCGGGCAGCATAGTTGCCGTGCAGGGGCTTGGCAATGCATATGCGGGGCAGGGACTCGGCTTTGAGGGCGATATGCTCCCGCCGGAGGCGGAGCCGGTTTTGTCCTATACGATCGAGCTTCCCGAGGGCGCGGACAAGCAGGACGCGCTCAAAAAGCTGCGGCAGCTCGAGGATGAGGACCCGCAGCTCAGGCTCGAATGGAACGACGTCACAAAGACCATACATATTCATCTCATGGGCAGAGTGCAGACGGAGGTGCTCACGCAGCTCATCCGCGAGCGCTTTGACATGGACGTGCGCATAGGCGCGGGCGGCAGTCAACGGCGAGCCCGTGAGAACGCCCAGATGC
>OQVT01002838.1_pt1 | contig 11185 bp, 6 predicted proteins | sample 1691561 | NCBI WGS metagenome assembly OQVT01 (sample SAMN03418260, study PRJEB22391) | human gut metagenome | biome: human-gut; feature: organic feature; material: feces | host: Homo sapiens | place: Tanzania | collected 2013-01
GTGAGTGCGAGAGGGTGCGGCGCCAGGAGGCCGTTGTCCAGTTCGCCCGCGAAGACGGAGGCAACCGCCAGCGCGAACATCGAAAACATCCTGATCTTCATTTCGTTCCTTTCTGTTAGCATTCCAAACAGATAATGCTTCTAAAACCGCAATGTCTTGGGCTAAGTACTTAGACCCGATAAGCCAGTATAAAAATATATGGGATACTCCTGCTTGTGTTATTGTATATCGTTACGCTGAAGTATTGCTTTCATGGGCTGAAGCTGAAAACGAACTGAACGGTCCTACAGCTAAGGTTTATGATTACATAGATGAAATTCGCGAACGTGTAGGTATGCCCAAAGTAAACCAGGATAAATACAATACCAAGGAAACAATGCGTCAACTGATTCGTCGTGAACGTTGTGTTGAATTGGCAGGTGAAGGTTTGCGCCGTGCAGACATCTTGCGTTGGAAGGATAATAGCGGTAAGATGTTAGCCGAAACACTTATGAACGGTGATTTGCTGCGCATTACAGGTACAGTAAATAATGCAGAAGCAGAACCGACTATGCGTGCTAAAGTTACTGGTACAGAAGTAATTGAAACTCGTAAGTTCGAACCGAAACATCGTTATTTGCCACTTGGTACAGGTCTGTTCGATAGTAACCCGAACTTGAAACAGAATCCGGGCTATTAATGAGGTAGTTATTACTCTATATAAAAAAGCATGGTGTGTACGCATACCATGCTTTTTTTATATAAAGAATATAGCAATTTAGAACGGATAACCGATAGCGAAATGAACGCCCATACCATCTTTGAAGCGAGGAATATTATAATATCCGCTCTTTCCTGTTTCGTAAGGAACGTGCAATGCTATTCCCCAGTCAAGACGAAGTACCAAGAATGATAGGTCGTAACGGATACCTACACCCGAACCTAACGCTACGCTATCGAAGAACTTCTTGAAGGTAAATTGTGCTCCGGGACGAGAACTGTCTGAACGCATCAGCCATACATTTCCGGCATCCAAGAATGTGGCACCATTCAAACTGCCGCCAAACAAGTTGCCTATGATACGGAAACGGTATTCCAAATTGGCTTCCAACTTAATGTCACCAGTCTCGTCTACATAAGAGAAACGTGAAGTTTCAGCCGGATGGAAGCGTCCGGGACCTATAGAACGGATGCTGAAGGCACGGATACTGTTGGCACCTCCCACGTAGAACTGCTCGCTATACGGTGCCACGGTCTTATTGCCGTAAGCCCAAATCACACCAGCCATAAAGCGCATGGCCAAATGGTTTCTATCATCGAACTTTATAAGCGGTCGCAACTCGGTAGTGTACTTCAGGTACTGTGCAAACGGAGTACCGAGGAACTTCTTGTCGCGCTGCGAGAGCTTCTTACCGAATGCCTGATAGATAAGCGACGTTATGTTACCGGCAGAACTGATGGAGTTCTCCCACCACCACTGCACACGCTTCTGTTTCCAAGAATCATCGAACGTAAACGTATATGTTACCGAAGGTATGAATTGGTCGTCAAGGCTTCGGAAAAGCATAGGGTTGGCAGTAGCTACCGAATCGAAAGCGGCGGTGCGATGCTGCAACCTATTGAAAGCCAAATGCAACGGAGTAACCGTATGCTTCATGCTACGCGATGGCTGGAAACTATATGATACGCTTCCACCAAACGAAAGCATACGGAAGTAACGAGCACGGTTCACCTGGTCGATGTATATCTTGAAGTTGGTATGCGAAGGAAAACGGAACGGGTCGATGCGGTTCTTAATCCACGGAAGAATGATGCGCGGAAAGTCGAGCGTCAAAGCCGCGCCAAGCTCGTACGAATTCATTACCGACTTCTCTCTGTTAACCGTAGAGCTGGTCTGCCACTCGTACGAACCGTTCAACTCTAAGCTTAGCGAAGCACCCATGCGAAGGAAGTTCTTACGCGAGAGCTTGAAGATAGCACCCGGACCCGTCTGCTTGGTACTCTTCATGGTGGCGTTAAGTTCAAGTTCACTATCGTATGGCAAGTCGAACAATGAATTCACGTTGATATCGAGCGTATCATTTCCGCGCGGAACATACTGAAACTCATTATACTTAAATACGCCTAAGCGCGAAAGAGCCTCTTGCGTATAATTCTGTCTACGCAGAGAATACTGCTCTCCCTTACGATAGATAAAACGATTTCGGAGCACGCCAAAGCGCAAGCCCGGTTTCTTTCCGGCATAATGAATAGTAAAATCGCGCAGACGGATGGAGTCGGTAGGCTCCTCACCGTTATATCCCGTAAGTCGCACGTTAGTGTTTCCTAAAAAATACGTGCGCAACGCTTCGGGCGGCAGATTATTTTTGGGCTGCATTCGTATGCATACATGCCCAGGATTTTTCAACGTATCGGCATAAAAAGTAATAAACTCGCTACGTGCATAGTAATACCCGTGATTTCGGAGCAAATCTATGATACGGTCGCGCTCGCTATTAAGAGTCACCACATTAAAATGATCGCCTTTATTAACCAAACGTCCTGACAGATTGGCTTTAATCAGACTGTCGGCATAAGCTGAGAAGCCTCTATATTCAAGAGTATCAATAAAGTATGGCTTACCCATATTTATATCGTAGCTCAACTTTACGGCACGCGGATTACGGGTGCTATCTACCTGATAAGTAACCTTTCCGTTAAAATAGCCATAGTCGCGCAGAAGATTAGTAGCCACCTTGACACGAGTATCAGGATTTACCGTAGAAATCAAAACCGGTTTAGCCGCCAACTTCTTGAAAATCCAATGCCCCAAGCCATTTTCATAACGTTCAAACCGATTATATATCCACAGTCCGAAGGGTATAGGGAAACGCACGTTCGGGTTTACAAAGATAGCGTTGTTTGGAGCTATGCTTATGGCTCCATTCACCTCTTCGAGTGCGTTCTCTGCTGCGGGACTCTTATCTTCATTTACAATGTTCACCTTCTTCAGCCCCAAATAGAGAGTCTCTCCTTCGGGCAAATGCTTGGTTGTAGAACATGCGGCCAACACGATGACCGCCAATATAGCCATCGCCCATCTATAAGCCTTATATGATATGTATATCTGCTTCATCGTTTATCATTATCAGTTTGCGGTTCTGTATGTTCTCGTTTTTCGGTAGCCGAAGCCTTCTGCAATACTTCCTGCTTATTCTTATCGGATTTCTTCTTCTTTTTAAACGGACGGAATATGAACAACTGGCTCAGACGACTCACTTTTTTACGCAATACCAAACCGACACCGGTTTCTATCACCTCGCCATCGAGCACACTTTCATAATTCTTATCGTGGAACAGCTTGACATAGCGCGTGCCGCTATTATCAAGTCGGTATTCCAACGATATATTATCTATGAAAGCCTCCTGTTGTTGCTGCGCATCATTTCCTGTAGAAATCTTTCCGCCTATCACCACCTGGAAACGATTATTCCAGAAACGTTTAGCGAACTGCAGTTTGTAATCGGTACGGCTTGTTCCGTCGTTATCATCGTCGGTGGTCTCCATACCGAAGTTTATATCGATAGACTTCAGTGCGTTACCTGCCACCTTGTTGATTTCGCCTTGCAAGAAAGAGTTGAGCATACTATTGGCATTTATTCCCTTAGTAGTGGAATTCTCGTCCATATACATACCTGTAACAAGCATTGTCACAGCCAACTTGTTCTTCTCTTCGCCCGATTTAGCAGCCAACTCGTTCTGCATCGTTCCGTCATCGGGTGCCTCAAGCGTAAAGGTGAAGCCTAAGTTCTCCAAGCGGTTGGTCATGTTTACACCTACGTCGAAGTTCACCATTCGTGTAGACTGACTGCCCGAAGAAGTTGGCACAGAAGCTCTGACTCGTTCTGTCGCCTTGATGTTAAGCAACGGATTCATCAGATTTCCAGCCCATTCTATGTAACTACCCTCTTGTATCTTAAATGTCTTGAGCGGAATGACAGGCATTTCGTACTTCATCTCTCCGCTAATGAGAGAATAGCGTCCGTTGAGCAGCATGTCGCCATCGGGTTCGTACTGGAAAGAAAGGTCTCCCCCACCTTCGAGCAACATATAGTTGCTACCCGACTCGTTCAAATCTATACGTGCCTGAACAGCCTCGTCTATGTGCATAGTCATCAGCAGGTCGAGACCTCCCAACGAAATAGTTTCCGATGGTCGGACAAACGTAGTGGTATCGTTGAAATCGACGAATGTCACCGTCTCTCCCAAACGGTCTTCCACCGTAAGCGGAGAGTCCTTCAACACGTATGTAAAGTTACTCTTGCCAAGCACATTCATATTTCCACGCATTCTGAGCGCATCGGGAGTACCACGCAGCGTAGAGTTGAAATCGACATACAGCTTACCGTGAACCAACGACTCGCGGGTGCGGCGTGCATTAATCAGCTCGAAATTCTGAGCGAACAAACGCAAATCTATGCGTGGATTGATAACGTCGGCTATATCTACAGTACCGTTAATGGTAAAAGGCGAACGTCCCTTGGTGAAGATGCTGAAATCATTAAACTGCATCTTACTGTTTTCTACAGCCACGGGGCGGTTATCGAAACGAAGGTTCAGCGAAGCCTGCGGAATGGCTAACGATACACTGTCCAGAATTAACGTACCGTTGAGCAACGGATGATCGGTAGAGCCAGATACACTCATCGATCCGTCAACGTCACCTCCCATGCTAGCCATACCATAAGGAATAAACGCATTGGCCGTGTGCAATGGGAAATGATTGAGAGTTAGCGTAGCCTTCAACTCATCGGGTTGTACTTCGGTAGCAAGCAGATACGAACCGCCCAGACTCATCACCTCTTCATCATTGAGAGTTACAAAGCCGTCTATACAATGCTCGCCATGTTCGCCCGGCAGATAAACAGCATTCATACCCCAGTCGCCCAACGGCTGTTTATTGTAAACCAGATTATTGACACTCATATCCATAGCCACCTGCATATCGTCGTCGGTCATCTGCACATAGTGCGCTTCAGCGTTAATGAATCCGGCTATCTGAGGCATATAAGGAACCACACGTCTCAACTCACCTATATCTACACGATGAATGCCAAACGTAAGGTCTTGCAAAGCCAACGAATCGGGAGTAGAGAACAATGATATACCGGTATTGTTTTTATCATGCAGTTTCAAATCGGCAAATATCTTACCGGCATCGCTCAAGAATACGTAGTTTCCGGCATTCGCCATAAACGGACGATATAGTATTGTAGCCGTTTCGGGAGCCACGCGAAGAATAATGCCCTTATCGTGCAAATCGGCTCTCAGCCCTAAATCTACACCTTTTTCTCCTCTGCCATTAAAGTATTCTACACGCGCCAACGCATCGGTAGAACCTAAGAATCCATGCAACGAAGCATTAAACGCCTCTTGCCATTTATTTGCCAAAGCCTTGATACCACTATCAAAGAACAAAGTATCGGCTTGCTGATGAGCATGGATATAAATAGTGTCGAGTTTCAAACTATCCGTTCTCAACCCATAAAGATTGAACGCCCCATTCACACCAGTGTGCGGCGAGATGCGTATATCGCTATTAAGTTTATCGAAATGCATACCCGTAGTAGCGAGCATATTAGCGGCAGGATTATCGGCACCAGCCAAGATACGAAGTCGAGCGTCGGGCAACAGTTCCTGCAACAGTTTCTGATTGATAACTTTCTTATTCCACTGCTTTTCCATTTCGGCAGAGTAGCGGTCAACATCGCGCATGAAGTGCTCCCATCCAGTGTTAGAGCGGAAAAGGAAAGTCAAATCGCCTGCGTTGACGAAGCTTCGCACAGAATCGGCAGCCAACTCAAGGCCGGCATGAAGGTCTTTTGTCTTGAACGATTGTTTTTCGGTTTTTACCTTTACACCAGTCACCGAAGCTTTAATGCCGTGATGCTTTTTCATATCAGACTCGGCATGAGCTTCAAAATGAAGAGACGGAGTACACTCTTTTTCAGTAACCCCAATAGCCAACAGGTCGAGACGCTGCAAATCGGCTGCAAGGTCGGCACTAACACGGCGTGGGTGCAACAATGCAGTGAGTCGTGCGTCAAGACGAGCCACATAATCGTTTATATTCAAATAGGCGATGGCGTTACGTTCTTTGATGTTGGCGAACAGATTAACACCACCATATCGACGATGGCCGTATTCCAACCGAAACAACTCACCTTTTAATGTTCCGTAAGTGCGTGTAGAAAAGAAATCGAATCCTTTACCTTCTGCTTCAACTTTTGCGATGACCCTATACAGAGAATCTTGCGGAAGGAATGCGTGAAGGTCTAAGGTATCAATATTGAGAACAGCCTTATAGTCTTCAGAAAGCATATCATAATTGCCAGAGAAAGACATTTTCCCTGCCTGAAGCGGTGTCAATGCGACATTAGTCTCGGCACGACTTCCGTTTAACTGCGCATCAGCGTTCAGCTTAGTGCCATGCGGTATCACAAATCCGCCGGTAAGAGCCTGCATAAAGTTCATGTTTCCAGCTTCGGCAGATAAAGTAACATTTCCGGTACGCTTCAAGCTATCGGTAAGGTTAGTCATCTCACCGCTCATCTCGGCACGGAACACATCGGGAATATTCAGCGTCATAGCGGTTATTTTCATTCGCTTAAGTGTACCGTCTACACCGGCTTTTATGGATATGGGAGCCGCTGGCCAACTCTTCACCACATCTTGTGGCAAGTAGGGCAAGGCTTTCATCAAATCGTTCTTTCCGATATTAGCCATAAGCCGGGCACGCACCTTGGCGTTTTTATTCATATTCGCCAAATTCCAATCGGCATCGGCCTGCAATTCCAAGTCGGAATTCTGCGTGGTAATCTTAAGCAATGGAATGTGCACCGCCTGGTCGTCGGCCAAAAGATGTCCTTTTGTTGAAACCACCTCCAGTCCCGAACGTTCTTTCAGAGTAAACTTATTGATAAACGCCCGTATTTTATCGGTTCCGTAATATAACGAGTCGGCAACAAAATTAAGATCGGTAAAACGTAAGTGATTATAATCAAGACCCTGAGCAGAAATAGTATCATTATTTAAATCGACTGCGATACTACCCTTTTCTATCGAGAAAGAACTTGCAGCATAAGCCGACTTATATAAATCGACATCGCCTTCTTTCAGAGTAGCCTTGCCTACGCCTAAGGTCATGCATAAAGAATCCATAGGCATATCCAGACGGAACCTGACTTTATTCAGCTGCGCCTCGTGCAACTTTATCTTCCACCGCAAAGTATCGGTTTCGGTAGTATCGGTAGCCAAAGTATCAGTAAAACACAAAGCCAGATGAGCGTTATCCATCTGCAGATTATCTACAATAAGAGTTTCTTTCGCCAAATCGGCACCGTGAGCGGCAACAAACATATCGTCTAACTTACCTCTCAGTGTCATTCCCTCTATAAGTCCAGCAGTATTTACACGAGCACCCTCCAGGCGCATTCCGTCCAGCTCCACCTTCTGATGTAAAAGAGGCATAAGCTGCACAGAAACGGTAAGCTTCTGAGCGTTGAGAATGGTATCTTTTTTATCGACCACCAATGTCTGGTTCACAACAAGATCGAGAGGAAACTTCAGAGAGATACGCTTGATAGAGATATGCATTCCGGTAGCGGAAGAAGCATATCGCATAGCTGTATCTACCAAGAAATTCTGTACCGGCGGCAAATATATCAGCACGCTCAAGATAAAGAATAAGATGAACGGTGATGCCACGGCTATAGCGGTCCATCGGGCATATTTTTTCATGCAAATCTAGTTTTGCTATTGTCTATACTTAATAAGACAAAGTTATGAATAAAATATGAATTTCCGAGAATAATAATAGTATTGTCTGAATGTAATGCGCTGAGTTTCTCTTAGAAAGGCATATATAAAAGCATGAGGGCCGAACTCCTGCAAGAGAAGCTCGACCCAGATACTAAATCTAAATCAATTATTTATGAAAGAGCATTATGTTTCACAACTTACGTCCCGGCACGTCATTAAGATGTTTCTTGGTCATCTTTATGTGATGCTGGCGCATCCATGCGTCAAGTATATCACGGCATTGTTCCAAGGTAGGCTTGTATGCACGCTCCATAGCCAAGTTACGCATTTCGCCACGGTCGGCTTCCATATCAAACAGCTGTTCGCGATGTGTACCCTTATCGTAAAGCACGTATTTATATTTAGGAGTACGAACCATCCATCCACGGGTGATGCCTTTGTCGAAAGTGGTTTCGCAAACAATATAGTCTTGTCCCTTTACAGCGTCGGTTGCTTCTTCGGCTACTTTGCGGTAAGACACTCCCGATGCTCCTGCGGGCATTGTGGCTCCAGCCCAATCGCATACAGAAGCGAAGAAGTCAACACCGTTGCTTACCAACTGATTGACTACCTTTCCGGCGTTCTTCTTTCCTGGCAGGGTAACAATCATCGGAATGTTTACAACCTCTTCATAAAGAGCCGATTTCTGATTCCACTGATGAGCACCGATTCCGTCGCCATGATCGCTTGAGAATATGATAACAGAATTCTTCCACAAGTCGTTCTTATCTATAGCATCTACTATCTTACCAATTTCGGCATCTACCTTTTCTACCAAACGGTAATATGTATAACGGTACAGACGCCAGTCGGTAACGGTATAATCTGTAGTAGGATATGCCGAATAGTTATGCTGCTGTTCCATAGCTATTACTCCGGCATCGTACGGGTTACGGGCGAAGTTGGCGGGAACTCCGGGGCAATCGGCAACATCTGGTGTCTCTACATTACCCAACGGCAAGTTCTGCTGACGAGCGTACTCGCATACATTATGAGGATTGATGAACGAAGCTACAAGGAAGAAAGGTTTATCGTGCGATTTAGAAATATAATCGGCACATGCCTCGCCCAGACCAACTTCGTTTGACGGATGGATTGTGGTGAAACCGTATATGCCATCGGGGATAGTAAGTTCGGGTACATGCCACTTACCGCCATAAGCACATTCATATCCGGCGTTTTTCACCAAAGAACCGAGTGTAACGTTCTTCAATGAATCTGGAATGGGAGCGTCATTACGTTCCATTGCGGTTTCACCAGGGAAATGTCCGGTAAACATAGACGCACGCGAAGGACCGCTCAACGGAGAGGTACAGTAGGCATTGACAAAACGAACTCCGTTCTTTGCCAACTTATCCATGTTGGGGGTATGAAGATCTGTATTTCCACTACAGCTCATAGCGGAAACAGTCTGCTGGTCGGTGAATATATAAATAATGTTTGGACGCTGACGTGCAGCCATAGAAACTACAGGCAATGTGGCAGCGGCAAGTAAAAGGGCATTTTTCATAATTCTAAATCGTTTTATTTACGAAGCAAAGGTACCGCTATACACCGAAAACGTTATAACAAGATTGTAGAAGAAAAATGCAATGTTGTAGAAAAGAAGTATAATATTGTAGAAAAAATAAAGGCAACCTGCCGAATTTCCTAGCGAAACCAGCAGATTGCCTTTATTTTTTATAGAAAGGTTAAATTATAACCAAGTCCAATCGTCGAAGTTCTTTTCAGCCTCAACCTGATTTTCTATTGCATCGTCCAAGTTACAGAAGAAGTCGATTCCGGTAGCCTGTTCCAACTCGTTAACCGATACCGCATATTTCTGCAAATCGGCAGCCTTAGGACTCTTTGGCAAACCTTCTTCATGAGGAACCAAGAATGCTATGGCATGATAGGTATCTCCCTTCTGACTCAAGATAGCCATGAAGTAATAAGAAGGACACGCCAAACCTTTAATGGTTTTTCCATTTTCATCGGTTGTAGGAATTATTCCATCGTTTGCCTTAAGTTTTCCGGTGAAGTTCTTTTTCAGGTTATTAAGCGTACCGCCTTTTGTTACATATACATTATCGTATGTACCTGCAGTGCATGAACGTCCCCAATCCTGAACTTGTTTTTCCAACTGTGCCCAATAATTCTGATTGAACTCGCCAATCTGTGGACTGATATTGGTATAATAGAAAGTCTGGTCGTTAGCTTCCTTAGAATACACGCGGTCTTCTGAAGCTACCAAGTGTCCCTTATCATATCCGTCGCTCTTATGGTTAGCTTCTTCTGGCTGCAATTTTGAATCCACCTCCGGGTCTTGCTGCCAATTATCTCCACGCTTTACATTGTCTTGACATGTAGTAGCATTGAATGAAAAAGCTACCCAGTTAGAGTGCATCATGGTAGAGCACCATTCCAAAGAATAGTTCAAAACTTCCACCTCGTTATAAGAAACATAATGATTCACGAACTGATAGTCAGCGTTAAGGCGCGGCATTTCAAGAGCAGCCGCAGCCAAGTTACCTACAGCAGGATTGCTGTTGACATTCTGCCCTCTGCCGTGCCCTCTCCTCAATATCGTCGGATTTCTTTTTCCGATTCAGCTTCTGTATGTTTTCACATCTTTTTTCATTTTTTTTCTGTTGCTTTTGCAGTTTTTTCCGGGCTTTTGCTTCTTTTTTTTCTCGTCTGGCCGCCACTGCCTCTGGATCTGTAAAATCAATCACGAACCACAGAATTTTAAATACAGCATGTACTTTTTCTTTCCAGTAAAACTCAAAACGAAGTAATGGTCTCAGCCAATAAATCCGGGCTTTAAATTCTTTTTTATCAATATCCGCATCTACCTCATAACAGAAGGGCACAAACAAAATCACAGCTATGATACCTATGATCACACAGAGCACAATACCAATAATTTTTAATACTGCCAAAAAAATCATCATGTCTGCATCACCTCTTTCTCAGAGACTGCTTCCTTTTCAATCTGCAGATAAGACATGATATCAAAATTCCCCTGTTCCCGATATACTGTTCTAATGCTCCGGCTTTTGGTATGTTCAGGATCGCACTGTTCGTAATGTCGTATGTCAATTGATAGAAATAATACTCTCCACCGATCTTGATACCCTTGTTTGTATCTGCTTTTTTTGCATCCACTTCATCCTGTGTCATCTGCAATGGGACAGTAATCTTCAACGCTTTTGAAAGTTTGTTCTTTCCAGAAACTGTATTTGTTTCCTCCAGCCAGTAACTTCCGATTGGCAGCCCAGTAAATTTTAGCTTTCCATCCGTATCTGTCTTTCCGCTTTGGATCAGGTTATGGTCCTGATCATATAAGGCGAAGCCTACACTTTCCAATGCTTTTCCTGAATCATCC
>OQVT01002840.1_pt1 | contig 11183 bp, 9 predicted proteins | sample 1691561 | NCBI WGS metagenome assembly OQVT01 (sample SAMN03418260, study PRJEB22391) | human gut metagenome | biome: human-gut; feature: organic feature; material: feces | host: Homo sapiens | place: Tanzania | collected 2013-01
TTCCCGAGTCAAGAGCGTGGTTTATATACATTTCGTCAACGGTTTTTGTAACCGCCATAAAGTCAATATCCTCGGGCTTTCTTCCGCTTTTGACAGCCGCTTCGGCAATCTCCTCTCGGATATGCTTGAGGTTTGACTCAATATCCGAATACTTTTGTTCAATCAAGGATTTTTCCATCATAAAGGTCAGTTCCTTCCACAATTATATTATCATAAAGCTCAACAAATCCGTTTTCGTTGTTGGGATTGTTGCATATTGACATTTCGCTGTCCGAATAATCAATATTTATCTTCTTGAATTTAACGATATTTCCGTTCAAAACGAAAACACCCTTTTGACCGTCAACCTCTCGGATTGCCTTATTAGGCACTTGGAAACCCGTATGCTCATCAAAGGTAATTCTGATTTGCTCCGTGCGCAGGCTTGCGTATTGAGTGCTCATCAAATTACATTTCAGAATAACGCCCGTCTTACCGTCTGCTGTATCGCAAATTGCGGCAACCACAGCATTTATAGGCTCTGCCGTGGTCATTGTAAACTCAACTTTAGCCTTACTTCCGATTGAAAGTTTAACTGCGTCTTCATACTTTACAACGCACAAAAGATACCAATTAAAGCCGTCAACAAGCTTTCCCATATAATTATCCACATTGCCCTTTTGGGTTTTTGAGCCGTCAAACAAATCAGAAATCTGCGAGGTGGTCATGGACATTACATTTTTATAGTCAACCGTGCTTTCATAGCCGTCCGCAACGCTGATATAATAACCGGGGTGCGGTGCTTTAATAGTATTATATCCTATATTTGCACTTTGAAGCTGTGCTAATTTTGCGTTTAATTCGCCAAGCCTTGCGCTCGGGTCAATAATCGTTCCCGTAGAGAGCTGACGTGAGGTCATTGCATCTCTGATATTGTTTTCATAGGCTTCGTAAGAGCTGATATTTCCCTTGCTTATGGCAACAGAATACGCTTCACACGCCGAATAAATACGCTCGTCAAGCGGTGTTATATCGGCTGTCTGTACACCGACCTTGTTCTGCAAGGAGGAAAAATATTCAATCTCCTCTTTGACGGCTTTCATCTCGTTATAAGCCTTTGCCGCATCATCACTTGTGAAAACAACCGCAACGTCGTCTTGACTTGCAACCCTTTTTCCGTCCTCGACAAGCGGTACAAGAGTTCCCGTAACGCTCGCCTCTATCGGATACTCGTCCCTTACGACAAATGCGTCCGTTACCGCCGTAGAAGCTACGGTTTTGCTCAATGCAACCTGAGTTTTAACGGGCTGATAGTTGATTTTGAACACCTGATACAAAAAGAATATTATAAAGATAACTCCCGCAACGATATATACGGCATTCATTTTCTTTTTGTCGTCCTTGAACTTCAATATGTTATTCTTTTTTTCAGGCATCAAATCACCTTCTTTATATAATCAAATACTTTTTCATAAAAGTTGTCGCTCGTATCCTCATCGGGATAAAACCATTTTATATTTTCGTTTCGTCTAAACCAAGTGAGCTGTCTTTTTGCATAGTGACGTGTTCCGATTTTAAGGTTTTCCAAAGCCTGCTCAAGTGAAATTTCGCCGTCAAAATAAGGCTTTAACTCCTTGTAACCGATAGCCTGCGAGGCGGTGGATTTTTTCGGCAAAGCGTAGTAGCTTTTTGCTTCCTCGACAAGTCCGTTTTCAACCATAAGGTCAACACGTCTGTTTATTCTGTCGTAAAGAACGTCCCTGTTTTTGTAATTTATACCGATAAAGCAACAGTTGTATTTTGTCGGCTCAAGCCTTGACTGTGCAACCGCTTCGGTAGGTGTTTTCCCCGTAAGGGTGTATATTTCAAAGGCTCTTATAATACGCTTTTCATTGTTCGGGTGTAGTTTTGAAGCATATTCGGGGTCAATTTTCGCAAGCCTTTCAAGCATTTTTTCGGCACCGACCGACTTTAATTCGTCATTGAGTTTTTTTCTCAAGGCTTCGTCGCTGTCCGCTTCGGAAAACTTTATATTATTTACAAAGCTGTCAACATAAAGTCCCGTTCCGCCTGCCAAGACGGGTAATTTACCACGGGATATTATATCCTCGCAGCAGTTTTCGGCATCACTTACAAACTGTGCGACGCTGTACTGTGAAGTAACGTCCAAAAAATCGATTAAATGGTGCGGTATGCCCTGCATTTCAGAAACGGTAGGCTTTGCCGTGGCAATGCTCATACCTTTATATATCTGCATTGAATCCGCCGAGATAATCTCGCCGTTAAATTTCTTTGCACATTCGACCGCAAGCGCAGTTTTACCCGATGCCGTAGGTCCTACGATAACAAGTAAGGAGGGTTTCTGCATAATTCACACCCTTCCGAACTGCTTATCAAGTTCATATTTTGTAAGCTCAATCAAAACAGGTCTGCCGTGAGGACAATATCTGACGCTCTCATCGGACAAAAGCTGTTTTGTGAACTCGATAAGCTCATAATCGGTCTGCTTGTTTCCTGCCTTTATAGCGGCACGGCAAGCTATTGAATGATATACCCAATCAAGCTGTTCGGGTAAAATATCTCTTTTATTCTGTGTAAGATAGCCTGCGATCTCGGTTATAAGCTGCGTTACGTCCTCGTTTTCAAGGTTTAACGGGCAAGCCCTGACAATAACCGCACCGTCGCCGAAATCGTCAATTTCAAAGCCTGCGCTTCTTATCATTTCAAGATTTTCCGTAACAGCAACATATTCTTCTTTTGAAAGCACAACGGTACAAGGCTTTAACATTAGCTGACTGCCGTTTGAACCGTTATCCTTTTTAAGCTTGTTGTAAAGCATACGCTCATGTGCCGCATGCTTGTCGATTACCGCAAGCTTTCCGTTGTATTCGGCAAAAATGTAAGTTTTGAAAGCCTCGCCGAGATACTTAAATGAAACCTCGCTGTCCACGCCTTTTTTAATATCCTTGTTCGGATTTTCGGAATATACCGTTTCGTCGTCGTCATCGTCATCGTCAAAGGGATTACTAAATGCCTCTGCGGTTTTTACGGACAGGTCAATTTCGTCCTCATAGTTATATTTTTTGTATGTAACACGCTCGGGGGTATTCAACTGAATTCGGCTCGGGATATTTCCCTCTGTCTTTATAACGGGACTGCTCGAAAAAACAGGGGGGTTATCGATTGTAGCTTCTGAATTCAAAGAATACAAATCGGTCTGCTCCGCCTCGGGTATAGGCGGCTGCAAAATGTCCGAAACAGGCTTACTTTTAAGCTGTGCCTGTGGGCGTGAGGCGTCATTTGAAACGGCATTTTTTGCGGCATAGTACACAAGTTCAAAAATTGCTTTTTCGTTTGAAAAACGCACCTCGGTTTTTGCCGGATGCACATTGACATCAAGCAATTCGGGTATCATTTCAATAAAAAGCACACACGCAGGATACTTGCCGACCATAATTGAATTTTTATATGCTTCATTGAGCGCCGCACTTGCGGTTTTGCTCTTAATATACCTGTTGTTTGCAAAGAAAAGCTGCATTGAGCCTGAGCCTCTTGCATAAAAAGGTTTTGAAACAAAGCCCTTAATTTTCATACCGTTAAGTTCATATGAAACGGGAATCATTGAATCGGAAAACTCGTCACCGTATACGGAATAAATTGCGTTTTTAAGCTCGCCCGTTCCGTCGGTGCAAAGAGTTTGCCTGCCGTCCTTTATAAATCTTATGCTTATCTCGGGATGAGAAAGTGCGATTTTATCGACAATACCGGCAACCGCCATAGCCTCCGACTTGTCGGATTTTAAGAATTTCATTCTCGCAGGGGTATTGTAGAAAAGCTCCCTTATGATTATTGTCGTACCGTTCGGACAGCCTGCATCGTCAAGCGACACCTGCTCTCCGCCGAAAATTTCCATTCTCGTACCGACTTCTTCGTCACGGGTTTTTGTGATTATCTCCGTTTTGGAAACCGCCGCAACCGACGACAACGCCTCGCCCCTGAAGCCGAGGGTCATAATCGCATCCAAATCCTGCGCCGAGGAAATTTTACTTGTGGCGTGGCTTACGAAAGCAAGCGGAACATCATCCCTTGCAATTCCGCAGCCGTTATCGGTTATTCTTATGTACCTGACGCCGCCGTTTTGAATTTCAACGGTTATATCGGTAGCGCCTGCGTCGATAGAGTTTTCGAGCAGCTCCTTAACAACAGATGCAGGTCTTTCGACAACCTCGCCTGCGGCTATAAGTTCCCAAATATTTTTAGGCAATTTATTTATTTTTCCCATAACCGCACCTCCGTTGCAAATTTATTTTAATTAAGACTGCTTTGCCTTTGCCGATATTTCATATAGCTTCGACATAGCCTCAATCGGTGTGAGCGTATTGACATCAAGTGTCTTTAATTCGTCGATTATCTCGCTTTCTGCGGTTGAGCCGAAGCTTACCTGCATATCATCGTCCGTTTCCTTACGAACAGCATTTGACACAACAGGCGCAACGCCGTTTTCCTCAAGCGATTTCAAAATGACCTTAGCACGCTTAACAACAGTATCGGGAACGCCTGCAAGTCTTGCAACGTCGATACCGTAGCTGCCGTCTGCACCGCCTCTTACTATACGGCGAAGGAAGATTATATCCTCTCCACGCTTTTTGACGGCAATATTGAAGTTTTTAACGCCGTCCATCTCGTTTTCAAGCTCGGTCAGCTCGTGATAATGCGTTGCAAATAGGGTTTTTGCTCCCAAACGCTTTTTATCTGCCGTATATTCAAGCACCGCTTTTGCAATGCTCATTCCGTCATAGGTAGAAGTGCCTCTGCCTATTTCGTCAAGGATAATGAGGCTCTTTGAAGTAGCGTTGTCGAGAATTTCCGCAACCTCGCTCATCTCGACCATAAACGTTGACTGCCCCGAAGCCAAATCGTCCGAAGCTCCGACACGTGTAAACACGGAATCGACAAGTCCTATCGAAGCATAGGAAGCGGGAACGAACGAGCCCATCTGCGCCATCATTACGATAATTGCGACCTGCCTCATATATGTAGATTTACCTGCCATATTCGGACCTGTGATAATCGCTGTTCTGTTCTTGTCGCAATCAAGCTCCGTATCATTCGGAACAAACGGCGTATCCTTGAGCATTTTTTCAATTACCGGATGTCTGCCGTCTTTAATGATAATTGTCTGCGAATCGTTTATATCGGGTCTTGTGTAATTGTTTGAAATTGCAACATTTGCAAGTGAACAAAGGGTGTCAAGCGTGGCAATCGCCTTTGAGGTACGGCTTGTACGCTCATACTGTTCGCCGATTTTTTTACGCACCGAGCAGAATATTTCATATTCAAGGCTGACAATTCTCTCCTGTGCGCCGAGCACCTTTGTTTCAAGTTCTTTCAATTCCTGCGTGATATATCGCTCACAGTTTGAAAGGGTTTGCTTTCTTATATATGAATCGGGTACGATTTCTTTATATGCGTTCGGCACTTCAAAATAATAGCCGAACACTCTGTTGTAGCCGATTTTCAGCTTTTTAATTCCCGTTTCGTCCTGCTCTTTGGTTTCAAGGTCTGTCAGGAACGACTTTCCGCCCTTAACAATTTTGCGAAGCTCGTCAAGCTCGGCATTGAAATTGTCATTTATCATTCCGCCCTCACGAACAGAAAACGGTGCGTCCTCGCTTATCGCCTGCGAAACGAGTGTGTAGACGTCCTCAAGCACGTCAATATCGTTGTAAATATCCTTTAACAGCAAGGACTTTGAGTCCTTCAAAAGCTCCTTGATTTTAGGAAGCGGCGCAAGAGTTGCTTTAAGCGATAAAAGCTCCTTTGCATTTGCGGTGTTATAAAGCACCCTTGTCATAAGGCGTTCCATATCGTAAATATCAACCATCAGCGATACAAAATCATTGCGCTTTTTCGTGCTCTCGCAAAGCTCCGCCACGGCATTATGCCTCTTTGAAATTGCGGCGCAATCGTAAAGCGGACATTCAAGCCAACTCCTGATAAGTCGCTTACCCATAGCGGTTTTTGTTTTATCAAGCACCCACAAAAGCGAACCTTTCTTTTCACGGTCACGCATAGTTTCGGTTATTTCAAGGTTTCGCCTTGTTGAAATGCCGATTTTCATATACTTTGCGTCGGAATAGTAATTTATTTCTTTTATGTTGTTAAGGTCGGTTTTCTGTGCCTCATAAAGATAGGAAAGAGCCGCACCGAGCGCACAAACCGCACTTTGCTTTCCGTCAAGTCCGAGAGCTTCAAGCGACGGCTTATTGAAATGGGAAAGCACGGTTTTTTCCGCTTTTTCAAAGTTAAAGCTGTCGGGTGACAAGACCTCAACGGTTGCCTCCGTCTTTTTGGAAATAAATGCCGACAGCCTTTTAAGCGCTGCCGCCTCTTTGTTAAGTAAAATCTCCGTGGGCATAAATCTTGCCATTTCGTCAACGGCTTTTTCGTCGCAGCTTTCGGAAAAAGAGGTAAGATAAACACTGCCCGTCGATACGTCCGCAAAGCAAATACCCATACTGTCAAAAACTTGGCACAATACGGCAAGATAGTTGTTCTTCGTTTCGTCAAGCATACTGCTCTCAATTACCGTTCCTGCCGAAATAACTCTTATTACATCTCTTTTGACGATACCCTTTGCGGCTTTCGGGTCTTCCGTCTGCTCACATATGGCAACCTTGTAGCCTTTGGAAACAAGCCTTGCTATATATGAATCGGCGCTGTGAAAGGGAACGCCGCACATGGGTGCACGCTCCTGCTGACCGCAATCACGTCCCGTCAATACAAGCTCAAGCTCTTTTGAGGCGGTTTTTGCGTCCTCAAAGAACATTTCATAGAAATCTCCGAGACGGAAAAACAGAATTGTGTCCGGATAATTTTTCTTTATTTCAAAGTACTGTTTCATCATTGGTGATAATTCTGCCATTTTTTCCGCCTCAAAATTTCAATAGTTTAGTTTAGTTAAAATCAGTGACAACCGCCGCAGGAGGAGCATTCTCCGCCGCATTCGTGGTCGTGAGCGTGTGCATGGGGGTCGCAGGTTTCGGGATCCTCACCGTTTACGCAAAGTGCAAGGATACCTGTGAGATAGTTCATCATCTCATCAACAGCCTGTCTTGCCTCTTCAAAAGCCTTCATATTTTCGTTTACGATTACCTGCTCGTAAAGGCCCTGAAATTCCTTGCTGTACTGCTCAAGCTTTTTCTCGTCGGGTGTTTCCTGAGAAGCCTCGTGCTGATATGACATCTGAAGGAGCTTAATCTTGCCCATAAGCTCGTTGAGAGCAGCGTCCTCTTCGTTCTTTTTCATAGCCTCTTGAAAATCAAGATAAACCTTGTCCTGCTGAATTGCAGCGCCAAGCTGACGTGCGAGTTTTTCGAGTTCCATAATGTTCTCCTTAAATAAAATATTTTAATATCAACTAACCCAAAAGGGATAATTTATTGTTCCAATTCGCCTCTTAAAATCCAGTTGAGGCTCTCCGTTACCTTAACACGGCAAAAATCGCCGATAAGGCTTTCGTCGCCCGGAAATTCGATTATTATATTTCCGTCCGTTCTGCCCGAAAGGTAGTTTTCCTTGTTTTTGGACTTGCCCTCAACAAGCACACGGTAGGTTTTGCCGTCCATCTCGGCAATTCTCCTTGCGGCAATTTCCTCCTGAACGTCGCAAAGCTCCTTGAACCACTTGCCCTTTTCCTCTCGTGAAACGGGGTCGGGAAGTTCAGCCGCCTTTGTGCCTGTCCGCCTTGAATAAATAAAGGTGAACAGCGAAGTGAATTCAACCTCTTTTATAAGCGAAACGGTGTCGAGGAATTCCTCATAGGTTTCTCCGGGGAAACCTACGATAACATCACTTGTAAGCGAAATATCGGGCATTTTTTCCTTTGCATAATTGACAAGCTCAAGATATTTTGCCCTGTCGTAATGCCTGTTCATTGCCTTTAACACCCTGTCGTTACCTGACTGAAACGGAAGATGCAAATGCTTTGCAACCTTGTCGCACTCAGCCATAGCGTCAATAAGCTCTTTCGTGCAATCTTTAGGGTGCGAGGTCATAAATCTCAATGTGAAATCGCCCGACAAGGCGTTTATCTCCCTTAAAAGACCTGCAAAGTTCATTGAGCTTACATTGTTCTTGCCGTATGAATTTACATTTTGACCTAAAAGCGTAATATCCTTATAGCCTTGCGCTATAATCTGCTTTGCTTCCTCGATTATGAACTCAGGCTCACGGCTTCTCTCCCTGCCTCTTACATAAGGCACAATGCAGTAGGTGCAGAAATTGTCGCAGCCGTACATTATCGGAAGCCAAGCCTTAATTCCCCTATCCCTGTAAACGGGGACATTCTCCGCTATATCGCCCTTTTTGTCGGGGGCGCAAACAACTCTTTTTGAGCCTTGAAGCGTGTTATATAAAAGCTCGGGCAGCATATAAACTGCGTGTGTGCCGAAAACCAAGTCAACATAAGGATAGCTTTTGTAAATTTTATCTCTGATATGCTGCTGCTGCATCATACAGCCGCAAAGAGCTATTACAAGGTCGTGATTTTCCTCCTTGTATTTTTTGAGTATTCCGACATTGCCGAAAACCCTGTCCTCTGCGTGCTCACGGACGGCGCAGGTGTTATAAAGCACCAAATCCGCTTCGGAAAGTTCTTCGGTAAAGCCGTAGCCCATCTCCTTTAGCATACCCATTATTCGCTCGCTGTCCGAAACATTTCCCTGACAGCCGTAGGTGTGGATATAAGCCTTTGGCGTTCTGTCATAATACTTTGCGCCGAGTATTGATTTTACTTTTTGTGCATACTCATTTTGAGCTTGCAGCTGTTCTTCTGATATATTCTGAATTTTTGCCAAAACATCTTCTCCTGTTAAGAAATGTAGGTTGAATTGAGGAATGAAAGCACGTCGTTATAAACTCTGTCCTTGTCGTCCTCGTTAAGTATCTCGTGACGGTCGGTCGGATAAAGAATAACCGTCGGCTCCTTGCCTGCGAGCGTAAGATTATCCGAAACCGAAATAACGCCCTTGCCGTTGAGACCTATCGGGTCATGAGCACCCGAAATAATCAATATCGGAAGTCCGTTCGGAACAAGTGAAGCCCATTGCCTGCTTGAAGCCTCATTTGCAAGTGCAAAGAGGTCTCTGTAACCGCCTATCGTGAATGTAAAGCCGCAAAGTGGGTCGTTTTTGTAATTTTCCCTGTTTTGAACGTTAGCGCTCAGCCAAGCAAGTCCGTCCTCCGTTTTCTCGGAAACGGTAAGGTTTGTAGCCTTGCTGAAAAGCTCGCCGAGAGCCTCAACACGCTTGCTCGGGCCGTATTTCTCACAAAGGGAGTCAACTATCGGCTGAAGCATTACGGCAGTTGACGGAAGCTCGCCCGTACCGCAGTATATTACACCGTTGAGTTCATATCCGAAATGAGCCGTATAAACCCTTGCGCAGAAAGAGCCCATACTGTGACCGAAAAGGAAATACGGAATGTCGGGGTATCTCTTTTTCATAATTTTTGTAAGAATGTGCATATCGTCAACAATTCTCTTGTCGCCGTCTTTTTCGGCAAAGAAGCCAAACTCGGACGGGTCATTTACGGACTTGCCGTGACCTAAATGGTCATTTCCGCAAACAACGAAGCCGTTTGATGCCAAAAACCTTGCAAAATCGTCATAGCGGTCAATGTGTTCCGCCATACCGTGAGCAAGCTGAACAACACCTATAGGCGTAAGCTTATCGTCGCTCCAAATGAGCGTTCTTATCTTGTGAATTTTGTCCGAAGAGTTGAAATAAGCTTCCGTTTTTACAACAGCCATAACAGTACCTCCAATATAAATTTACATACATTTGTTATTATACTATAAATAAGCTGTTTTGTCATCAGTTTTTGACAATATAAAAAATGTTTTTTCCAAAGTCCCCAAGGTGGCGTATTTTGTTGTTATTTTTGATAAAAAAAGCTCGAAACAGGTGGAAAATACCGTCTTTTTAGCGATTGAAAATTCTTGAAAATATATCAAAACGGTGCTAAAATTAAATAAATTATTATAAAGGAGACGATACCATGACTTACGAGCAGGTTGTTTCAAAGGTAAAGGCTAAATATTCCGATATAGACGCTTCCTCAATTGAAGGTACTCAGGCTATACAGATAAATCTTTCAGGCAAGAACACCGAGGGTATTTTCTACATAGAGGTTAAGGACGGCAAAGTTAATGTTGAGCCTTACGATTATCACGACAAATGGGCTGAGGTTACGGTTAACCCCACAAATCTTTTCAAAATTCTTGACGGCAAGCTCAACCCCGTTATTGCTTACACAACGGGTAAGGTTAGCATTTCCTGTCTGACGAATGAGAAGCAGTATTATACAGAGAATTATCCGGAAATTGTAGTGGAGAGTGGATCACTCGATCAGGTGATTCTGATGTTGACAGGAGGCGGGATGTGATGAAAGGAATCAAAGGACTTTTGGAGAAGGATTTTCGGTTGTTTTTTCGGCAAGGGGGCAATCTTTTTCTGGTGTTAGCGCTTGTGGCGTTATTTTTTACGCTGACGGAAAAGGAGACAGCTACTTTTATTGCAGTCTATATCCCATCTGTTATAGCAGTATATGCGGGGAATACAATTAGTTATGATGAAAACAATCATGGATATATGTATTTATTTTCTTTACCTGTAAATAGAAAAGTATATGTTAGAGAAAAATATATTTTTTCCTTTATTATGACAGTATGTGGATGGTGTATTGGAGCAATCTGTGCAAGCATTGCTGTACTCATAAATCCTGAAGAAGTGTTCAATCTGGAAATGCTGGCAATGGAGTTGATCACATTCTTTGTGTTTCAGGTAATTGCGGGAATTATGATTGCAATCCGGTTAAGGTTTGAAGGAGAGAAAGGACGAATTGTGCTGCCAATCGCAATTTTAATTATTTTTGCAGTTTGTTATACAATTGGTTCTTTTATGAAGGCTAACTTGGAATTAAAAGAAAGTATCCTGCATGTGATAGGCGAAATAGGAGATTTTGAAATTGCGATTTCGCTTATTGTTTTAAGCCTGTTGGTATGGTTTGCTTCATATAAGTACAGTATGAGAGTTATGAAAAAGAAAGAGTTTTAACAAAGTGGACTTTTGAATGAAGAAAAAGTGAAGGTGTTTATGCACAAGACCTTGTAACGCTTCGGGAAAAAGAAGCCCCCCACTTCG
>OQVT01002841.1_pt1 | contig 11183 bp, 8 predicted proteins | sample 1691561 | NCBI WGS metagenome assembly OQVT01 (sample SAMN03418260, study PRJEB22391) | human gut metagenome | biome: human-gut; feature: organic feature; material: feces | host: Homo sapiens | place: Tanzania | collected 2013-01
TCCCTTCATCTCGTCGTTGGGGAGAGGTACGACGGAAACAGTGACTTCGCTTGCATGGTCTGCCGCGCAGCGCTGGATAGCCGTGACGATGATCTCGCGTGCTCTTTCCTCGGCCTCGTCCTTATACTGCGCCTCGATCTCCTTGACCTTGACCGCCATCTCATGCGTAACGTCGTCCTTGAGAGCATTGATGAGATATGCCTTAGCCTCGTCAACGGTGTATCCGGAAACCTTCTCGAGCATTTCGAGCTGGCTCTTCTTGATGAGTGCTATCTCATTCTGCTGGTTTTCGACGTCGGCTATCTTGCGGGCAAGAGTGTCGTTCTTGCGCTCGAGAGAGTCGGTCTTTTTGTCAAGGTTTTCTTCCTTCTGCTGTAATCTTCGCTCCTGCTTCTGCAGGTCGGCACGGCGTGCCTTTTCTTCGCGCTCAAACTCCGAGCGGCTTTTGTGTATTTCTTCCTTTGCTTCGACGAGAGCTTCGCGTTTCTTGCTCTCGGCGCTTTTTATGGCCTCATTGATTATTCTCTTTGCTTCATCTTCCGCGCTGGATATTTCGCGCTCGGCAACTTTTTTGCGGTAAGTCATGCCGAGGACAAATCCTATAACACAAAAAGCAACAATCAAGATGATTGCTATCCATAATTTCATAGAAAGTAAACACACCTCCATTCTTTAAGAATTTTGCGGTGGTTTTTTGTTTGCTGCGGTATCTTTTTTGATATCTAAGGGTAAGACGGTGCATCAAGCGCAGCCCGTCCGTAAAATTGTATCTAATATCTCAAGGCTCCTCCCCAGGGAGCCTTACGGCCTGCTTGCAGCTTCAAATTCCCGAAAATGCGCGCAGTTACCTAAAATATTATCCGATTTATTTTAGCCCCAAAAGCGGTTTGTGTCAAGTGTCTGCAATAATATATATGAATTTTTCAAAACACTTGGCCGCGCATTGTGGACAAGCGGTGTATAATTTTATATAATTAAGCGTAGATTTGTTTTCGGAGGGTGCAAATGAGAGTAACATATTTCTTCACGTTTTTGGTGCTGATGCTCATAGCGCTGTTTCTTCTCGCCTGCCCCTCCCCGCGCAAAGCCAAGCTCGGCGCTGCGTCGGAAACGACATTTTGCAGGGTAGACGCGCTGGCGCTGGGCGCAATTATGCTCGTATATGCGATAGCGGCGTTTACGGGGCTCGGAGATACGGGCGCGGCGCAGTCGTTTCACAAATTCAATAGCGGTGAAAGTGCCGTTATTGATCTGGGTGAGGTCAGGACGGTTGACGGCGCAATGCTCTATTCGGGACTCAACACCGGCAGCTATTACATCGAAATTTCCGACGACGGCGAGCGGTGGCGCGACGCGGGGGATTTCGAGCAAAACTATGTTGCTCTTTTTAAATGGAACGATGTTGAGGCGCTTTCCGGCGTGAGTGCGCGGTACATCCGCCTCACGGCACAGGGCAGCGTTTGGCTGGGAGAGCTCGGCATCAAGTGCGGCGGCGGGCTTTACGGTGCAAGCGCTGACGCGCCGGAGCTTTTCGACGAGCAGGAGTATGTTCCGGAATATCAGCATTTTACCAACAGCAGTTATTTTGATGAAATTTATCATGCGCGCACGGCACTCGAAAACATTGAGGGCATTTACCCCTACGAGGTTTCACACCCTCCGCTCGGCAAGCTCATAATCGCGATCGGCATACAGCTATTCGGCATGACTCCGTTCGGCTGGCGCTTTTCCGGAACGCTTTTCGGAGTTTTGATGCTGCCTGTCATGTATGTGTTTATTAAAAAGCTCTTCGGACGCAGCAGCATCGCCGCCTGCGGCACGGCGATATTCGCCTTCGATTTTATGCACTTCGTGCAGACGAGGATAGCGACCATCGACACCTACGCCGTGTTTTTCATCCTGCTCATGTACCTTTTCATGTACCTGTACATAACGGGCGGTCGGCTGCGCCATCTCGCTTTGTCGGGCGTGTTTTTCGGTTTGGGTGCGGCGAGCAAGTGGACCTGCATATACGCGGGCGCGGGGCTTGCGGTCATATGGCTCATCTATTGGCTGCGGCATTTTGAGCTGAAGGCATTTCTAAAAAACTGCGCATTCTGTCTTGTGTTTTTCGTTCTCGTGCCGGCGGTCATCTACTATGCAAGCTACTATCCCTACGGCGCGGCGCAGGGCATGAGCGGTATCGAAATGTATTTCACTGCGGACTATGCAAATATCGTTCTTGATAACCAGAAGTTCATGTTCACCTACCACTCCGGCGTCACGACGGAGCACCCCTACTCCTCGCGCTGGTGGCAGTGGATAATCAACGAACGCCCCATCCTCTACTATCTCAAGCACTTTGACGACGGCACGCGCTCCTCCTTCGGTGCGTTTTTGAACCCCGTGCTGTGCTGGGGCGGCTTTATATGCATGATAATATGCTCGGTGTATCTCATAAAAAGGCGCGACGAGGCTTCACTGTTTATAATCATCGGCTATCTTGCGCAGCTTCTCCCATGGGTATTCATAACGCGCACGACCTTTGAGTATCACTACTTCCCCGCGTCCGTGTTTCTCGTGCTTGCGCTCTGCCGCGTATTTTCGCTCATAAGGGAGAACGTCAAGGGCTGGAGATTCAACGTCTACGGTCTGACTGCCCTGTCGCTTGCGGCGTTTGTGATGTTCTACCCCGCCCTGTCCGGACTGCGCGTAAACTCGCAGCTTGCGACCAATCTGCTCAAATGGCTGCCGAATTGGCCGTTCTGAGCGCGAAAGCTCTTGTAATTCGGCGTGTTTAATGAGATAATAAAATGTAATATAATTTTTTCGGAGGATCTTAATTATGATCGCATTAGGTTCCGACCACGGCGGCTACGCTCTCAAGCAGGAGCTCATGAAGCACCTTGCCGCACGCGGTCTTGAATACAGGGATTACGGCACTTATTCCGAGGATAGCTGCGACTATCCGGTTTACGGCAAGGCGGTGGCTCACGCCGTGGCAGACGGTGAGTGCGACCGAGGCATCATCATCTGCGGCACCGGCATCGGCATCTCCATCGCCGCAAATAAAGTCAAGGGCGTGCGCGCCGCTCTGTGCGGCGACTGCTTTTCCGCGGAAATGACGAGACTTCACAACGATGCGAACATTCTCGCAATGGGCGCAAGAGTCGTGGGTCCCGGACTTGCGCTCAAAATCGCGGACACCTTCCTTGACACGCCGTTTTCCGGCGACGAGCGCCATGTGCGCAGAATAAATCAGATCGAGGACTGATATAATTGGCAAACAACTCTGAATTTTACCGCGGAAAGCGCAAAAAAATCGCGCCCGCGCTTATCGGAACGATAATCGTTCTTGCCGTAATCGCGTTTGCGGTCATGCTGTTCTACGGACTGCAAAAGTATATAGTAGTAACCAACAGCGGGCTGCATCTTGAAATTCCGTTTTTGCAGGACGGCAGCGAGAGCACGCAGCCGGACGAGGAGACCGGAAGCATCGTCCACAGCTTCGAGCCCGTCAACGCGGTGCTCGAGGTCGGCGAGCCGGATTACTCGAACGTGGCTGCCACGGCAGGCAACGGTCTTGAGGCGATAAAGGCAGCGTTCGTTCCGTTCTCGGAGGTAACGGAGTCCGGAATTGCGGCTCGCCTCGCCTCCGTGAGCGGTGCAAACGCGGTGCTCCTTGACGCAAAGACCGTCACCGGTATGCTCGCCTGGAGCTCTGAAACGGACATCGCAAAGGGCTACGGCACGACGGGCACGGTAGATCTTAAGCCCATCGTTACGTCTCTCAAGGAAAAGAACGTCTACGTTGCCGTGAGACTTTGCTGCTTTGTCGATGATACTCTTGCCTCGCGCTATGCGCAGGTCGCGCTCAGAACGAAGGACGGTGCAGCCTACACTGACGGAAACGGCGCATGGCTTGACCCGACGAATGCCATCGTCAAAAAATATATCGCCTCCCTTTGCAGCGAGCTTTCAAAGATGGGTGTGGATGAGATCGTGCTGCACGGCATGAGAATGCCGGAAGCTGCGGGCGTTGAATTTGCCTACACCTCAAGCTCCGCCGTCACTCCTACGCCCGTTTCGGCGATCTCCGGCTTTGCCATCAGCATGATGCGCAGTATGCGAAGCGCCTCGGCGGCGCTGTCGGTGCAGCTTACGAGCCAAACGGCGATGCAGTCGGGCTCGGACACCGTGACGGGGCAAAATGCGGAAATATTCTTCAAGGTCTTTGACCGCGTGTACTACACCTCGGACGCGGCAGGCGCAGCCGATGCCGTGAGCGCAGCCGAGCGCTACGTCTCAATAGGCGACGTTAATATGCGTCTTGTACCGCTGTGCTCCGAGGCTCCGAGCACGACCTCGTGGGTCGTAATGGGATAAAAAAAGTGTCACTCACTTTAGGTGAGCGACACTTTTTTTATGCTTATTTATGCTCTGTTTTTAGAAAACAGCTCCTTGCCGTCGGCGGCGGTCAGAATACCGCAGACGATGACGATGAGAGCGCAGATAATGGTCGTGGGCGTGAGCACGCTCGTGTCGCCGAGGAACACCGCCGTGAAGAAGATCGCCCAGGCGGCATAGGTGACGTTGAGCGCCATGGACTTCGACGCGCCGATCGCGGCGATGGCGCGGTAGTAGCACAGGTAGGACAGCGTGGCGAAGAAGGCCGCGATCGCAATGACGGGCAGCAGCCAGCCGGTGCCGGAGGTAAAGAGGCTCACCGTAAAGCCCCAGCCGTGGAGTATGGGCAGGAGTACGATGCCGTAAACGAGCGCCGAGGTGGTCTGGCGTATCTGCCGCTCTATGAGCACCTCACCGCGCACCGTGAGAAGTCCCTTGTGAGTCTCATACGAAAGCGGCGCAAAGCGGCTCGAGGTGCCGGCTGCCATTATTATTGCGTTATCAACTCTGTACAAAGCTTTTCCTCCGTTTAATCGTCACCGGTCAAGACGGCATCGCTCGCAACGAGCTCCCATGCATTTTTGTTCCAAATATTGCCGTGTACGGCGTACCAATTGCCGGCAATGAACTGCGTTCCGCAGTTTTTTTCGACACTATATTCATACGAATGGAACAGATACTGCTCGGTTTTTGGCTTTGAGACAACATCGATGCGGTTTCCCGTGAATGGGTTGACGGGGTTTTCTATAACGTCCTTCACCGCCAGAAGCGGTACATCGGCGGAGAGCATGAATTCATTCGACGTCGTAAAGCCCTTGGCGTTAAAGTCCTTCACCATGAGCAGTGAAGCAAAGCCCTCCGCATCCATGCCGGAGTCCGTTATAAGCTCGGAGAACTGCCCCATAGTGTTTCCATGGTCGGACATAACGATTATCCTCGTGTTGTCATACACGTCGTTTTCACGCATATAGTCAAACCATTTTCCGAGCTGGAGCATGGCGGCCATGTTGCACTGATAATGGATATAATCATCGCGGTCGTCAACAACCATCGTTCTTCCGTCAAGGGTGAAGCGATCGGCATGCTCGCTCTCATACTGCCTGTTATCCACCTTGTAAGCCGGAACATACTCCGGCTCCTGAAGCATTGTTGGGTCATGAGTTGTGTCGTTTGTCATGACCATATAGGTGTTTGTGTTTTCCTTGCTTATCCTCGTTATATTCGGAAGGTTTCCAAGGACATTATAGGAGCCCATAAAAAATGAGTCTATGTTGGTCGCAGTGAGCATATCATCTGCCGCTTGGCTTGAGTAACCGTAAACTCCCAGAATATTTCCCTGATTATAGGTGCCGTAGTCGTACAGGTTTTTCTGTATGCACAGAGGCGAGATCTTCATGAGCGAATAGCAGAAGAAATTGCGCTTATTGTTGTCGACAGACTGCTGCTTGAGCTCAGGCTCGGTAAAATAACCACGGACATTAAATTTTCTGATGCTCGGATAGTCATCGAAAACAGAAAGATCCGGATGAAATTGATAGCCCGCATAAACCGGTTCCAAAACGGTCACGTCAAAGCCGTTTTTATCGAACATGACCGGCAGCACCTTGAGTGCTTCGTTATGCTTATCCACAAGCAGCTCGGTGTCCCTTGAATTCAGCTTCTCCGGAGTGTATTCATATCCGGCAAACAGCGACGGAGTGCTCATATTCGTCTTGAGTCCGAGAGATGCGGTGTTGTGATAGTAGGTAAAGCCGTCAAACTGCTCCTTGAGCTCGGGCTTTTCGTTGAAAAGATAGGGAACGTACGGCCCCATACCGCGGTCGAGCATTAAAACGATGACATTTTTGCCCGTTTTACTGAGAGTGAAGGTCGGGGTCGTGCCGTCGGTAACGGAATCCGTTTCGAGCTCTTCAATCGAGCGGAAAACGCCGACAGTGTTCACAGCGGACATACACACCGTAGCGATTATCGCAACGGCAACAATTCCCGGAATATGCTTTTTCCACTTCGTCGCCGCAAGGAAAAACACCACGAAAATGGCAAACACGACGGCAAGGTTAACGAGCATCTGCTCCGGCGTGAAGCTCAGTCCATTATCGAATTTGAGACCCGCCGAGAGATTTCCGAGTCCGCGGCCGAAGAACATATAGTCGGCAATCGCAATGCCGCACAGAGCCCACACGCACTTATCCATGAATGCCTTAACAGAGGGCTTAGCAAGACCGTAAAAAATGCCGAACCAAATGACGAACGTGCCGACGGCAAAGCAGAAGGCGCTGGCTATGTACCACGCCGGGTGCAGGAAGTTTGTCATATCCGCAAACTCCTGCGGCGATGCGGCTATGACGGACGATGGAATGAGAAGTCCCGTGAGAACGGCAAGAAAAATTCCGCCTGTTACGAATATCTTCTTGTTCGGCTTAATATCCGCAAGCTTTTCTGGCAGCTTCACCTTGCCCTTCAAAAGCACGGCCAGCAACGGTATCTGAAGCGCTACGCCCGCCGCAGCGAAAAACACCAAGCGGCGCAGTGTCGGATTTTCGTAGAAAAAGAGCCCGTACACTGCGGCGGCTATGCCCGCGAGTGAAAACATCACGCCGAGTATAATTCCTGAGTGCTTTATCTTATAGAAAATCGTTTTCACGAGGGAAAACAGATTGTTGAGTGTCCAATAGAATACAAGTCCCGCGGGCGAGTTGTAGAGAAAAACGAGAAAAAACAGTGCCATCGCATAGAGCTGGATCTTCGTTTTCGGAAGGCTGCCCTTGGTGAAGATAACACAGGAGGCGAGGTTAATGGCCGTCATGATGATCGGCATGACGTTCACGGTGAGTCCCGCCACGACCAAAAGTCCGTCGGGTGCACCGAGGTCTTTTATGGGGCCGAAGGACACGCCGTTGAGAATTTGAAGATTTGACAGGAACACATATGCCGCGATGAAAAACGGTATCTCAAGAAACAGCGAGGTCGCGCCCTTGAGAACGTAGGTCGGCTTATAGTCGTTCTGGCGATAGTAGGTCTGGAGCATCATCATGCGCTCGTCGCCGCGGAAGGTCTTTTTAATATGCGAAACGCCCTTGTGCAGCTTGAGCTCCGTCACACGCTCCTCCTCCTGCATTGCGTCCGCGCGTCTGTACAGCGGCAGCACGAGGAAGTTCATCGCAAGGCTCAGTGCGATTATGGCAAGGCCGGGGTCACCGACGACTCTGTTTGCAATAACGAACACCACTTCAAAGAGAAGCTGAAGCGGCTTAATGAGCAGTGTTCCTAATATGTCCCAAAATGACATTTTACTTATCTCCTATCTCGGTGTCGGAAGTCGCTTTTTCGGAAAGCTCGGCAAGCTTGCGCTCAAGGTAATCGGCCGTGTTGCGCGCGCCCTGACCCATGTGCTCCCAAGTCTGTGCTCTCGCCTCGTCGCGTCCCGCCTGATAGCGCGAGTCCTCGAGGCAGGCGTCTATTATCTCGCGCAACTGCGGCATATTTTCCTGAGTGAGCTTCTGTCCTATGCGCGGCAGGACGTCAAACGTCCAATAGGGGGTATCGAGCCACCATGCGTCATAGGGCGAGCTGTCAAACTCGGTGTCGGTGTAAATGACAGGCTTATCGTACACGAGGGAAAAGTCGAATATTACGCCGGAGAAATCGGAAATGAGGATGTCCGAGCGGCGCAGGACGTCGTAGTTATCCGAATCGCGGTTCCATTCAAGGCGCTCGGAGTCGGGATAGTCGTGCATGAGCTTGTCCATCATGTCCTTTTCGGAGCTGAAGGACTGCGGATGCGGGCGAATAATAATGTGATAACCCGTTGCAAGCAGAGTGTCGATTATCTTGCCGCCGTATTTCTTGAGAATTGCGCTCTCGCCCCATGACGGAGCAAGCAGCACCGTGCGCTCGTGCTCCGGCAGCGGAGTATCGGCGTGCAGCCGCGCGAGCATATCGTCCATATACGGTATACCGACCTTGACGAGCTCCTTTTCGGGGAGGTTTCTGAGCTTTTCGAGATCTCGCACCTGCTCGACCTGATACTGACCCGAGAGCAGGATCGCGTCGTAATAGTCGATGCCGAACATACGGTAGCCGCTTATATCGCTTGCCGCGTGAGGCAGATGAACATAATAATTGACCTGCTTTGAACGCTTCCACTGATAGACATCAAGTCCCGGCGTGGTTGACATAACTACCGAGGCATTGAGAAAATTCAGCTTGGCAAAGGCCTTGTTACCCTCGCCGATAAATTCGGGCTTTATGTGCTCAAAGTCACATTCGAGCGCGGGGTCATCCTGCGAGGCGGTCATGTAGACCGTGTCGATGCCCTTTTTATCGAGTTCGCGGCAGACGGGTCTGAAAACGCTCCAATACCGCTTGTCATCGGAAAAAATGACCAGCGGTATCTTGTCTGCTCCGACATCGACCTTCTTGCCGCCGCTGAGTATAAAGCGCAGCTTCAAAAGCCATGACTTGAGCATATATGTGACGGCTCCGATTATTCCGATGAGTATGGCAAAGAGCATACTGCCGGTGCCGGGGTCAATGTAAAATTTCATCTGCGGATTGTCTCCTTAATATTTCAGCTTGCTTAAGGCTTATCATGTCCGAGGAGCGGACATGACAATAAAGGCCTTTATTGTCGATTAGTTTATTTTGTTTTTCCGAGCAGCCGCATTGCGCACACCGCACACAGTGCCGAAACTACAATATATGCCGCGGCATGAGGGAGGACTTCGACCGTTCCCGTGAGGTTAATTGCCGCGTGGGCGAGCAGCGGCAAGAATATACTGCCCGTTTTTATTCGCACCGCAGCGAGCAGAAGTCCCGCTCCGAATGCGCAAAGCACTTGCACAAAGGCATCGCAGGAGCTTGTACCCAAGGCGTTGAGCATATGCATAAGCGCAAACAGCGCCGTGGCCGCAACAGCCGCCCGAACTGTGCCGAGCTTTTTTGAAAATTCGTTCTGAAGCACGCCGCGGAAGAAAAATTCTTCTCCAAAAACTGCGTACAGCATATACACAGACGTCGCAAGAGACGGAAATGTTCCGCCGAACGCAACGTTCAGCGCCGCTATAATAAACAGCGGCAGCATCAAAATCGCATCGCTCGGCGTAAGTTTTGCGCCCATGCACAGTCCGCAGCGCTCCGCCGCGCCGATCTTGCGCAGATGCACTATCAGCGCCGCCCAAAACACAGTCAAAAGCGCCGGAGTGAGAAGCATTTGCGCTTCCGGTACAAGAGCCCGGGGCACGGCAAATATGGCGCCGTACAGAATGAGCCACAGCCAAAGCATACGTTAACGCCCCGCTTGCTTATTCGGCTGTGACGGCAATTTTAATAACGCCGTCGAGTCTGTTTTCGAAAATTCGGTATGCCTCCTCGATCTCGCTCAGCGGGAATCGGTGAGTTATGAGGGGCGTTGTGTCTATTTTCCCCTGCGCGATGAGCTCGAGTATCTCCTCGCAGTCGCAGCCGTCCACGCCGCCGGTCTTGAAGACAAGGTTCTTTCCGTACATATCCGGCAGAGGCAGCGTCTGCGCCTCGTCATAGAGCGCGACCACCGTTACGATAGCATTGGGTCTGGCGCAGCGCCATGCAAGCTCGAAGGTATCCCTTGCGCCGGCGACCTCAAGCACGACGTCTGCACCGCCGTGGTCGCTGTGCTCGCGCACGAAGCTCTCGCACTCATCGGGAAGGCACAGCAGCACATCCGGATAGTGCTTTCGCACGAGCTCGATGCGCACGGGGTCTTTTTCGCAGACAATAACGCGCTTGGGGCTTTTGAGCATGACGCACGCGAGAGTGCAGTAGCCCGTCGGCCCCGCGCCTATGATGAGCACGGTGTCCTCCGGCGTTATTTCCGAAATGCGCGCTGCCCAAAAGCCCGTCGCAAGTATGTCGCCGACAAAGAGCGCCTGCTCGTCGGAAACGCCGTCGGGTATTTTGTTAAGCCCCTGATCGGCATAGGGTACGCGGACAAACTCCGTCTGTCCGCCGTCTATGCGGCAGCCGAGCGCCCAACCGCCGTTGGGGTCGGTACAGTTATTCACCCAGCCGTTGCGGCAGAAAAAGAAGTCGCCGCAGAAGGTCTCGACATTGACCGTCACCCTGTCGCCGGGTCGCACGGACTTGACCTTGCTGCCCACGGACTCGACAATGCTCACCATCTCGTGACCGACAGTGATGCCGGGCACGGCGCGGGGCACGGCGCCGTGCTTAATGTGCAGATCGCTCGTGCATATAGAGCCGAGCGTCACCCTGACGACGGCATCGCGCGGGTCTTGCACCGCAGGCTTTTGCTTATCCGTAAGGGCAAATTTGCCGTGTTCTGTGTAAGTAAGCGCTTTCATTTCGGTTCTCTCCTTAAACTCACGGAATTGCCCTGAGATATTTAACATAACTTGTTTATTTTATCAGAACACCATCCACATTTCAAGGTTTGCACAGGCTTATCGGCGGCAAAATTGCACGAACAGTGTGCTTTTTGTAAGAATCACCGCCCCGCCCTACCCGATATGCTCCTTAGGGTGGGTAATTGCTAGGCGTAGCTTATGTTCGTGCCGCCGACCGTTGCCGTGGTAAGCTGCCTCTATAGGGTGGTTATCTGCTTTATTTATTTAAATCTTCCATATAACCCTCTATCACCTTTTCGTTTGGATAATGTTCAATATCGGGGTGATACTTCTTTATTTCTTCAAACGCCTCGGAAGAATACATAATAGTCACAATTCTTTTTTTATGTAATATCTATTTCTATTGAATACACCGAGCTCATACATGATTCAAATATACGAAATTTTTGTCAC
>OQVT01002844.1_pt1 | contig 11181 bp, 9 predicted proteins | sample 1691561 | NCBI WGS metagenome assembly OQVT01 (sample SAMN03418260, study PRJEB22391) | human gut metagenome | biome: human-gut; feature: organic feature; material: feces | host: Homo sapiens | place: Tanzania | collected 2013-01
CTGCTTCCTCAACTATCAGTCTTGCTTCAGACTCTTTCTCCAAAATACCTAACACGGGTTTGCCTGCAGCCATAACACCATAAAGTTTACTCGGAACCGATACACCCTTTATCCCCTTAGCATTAACCACAAAATGCACATCCCCTGCATTTAAACTATAAATCAGATTCTTCTTCTCCTGATAAGGAATAAAAACAACATTTTCCATTTTCTGTTGCTTTTGATACTCCTTTAGTTCTTCAAGAACAGATCCCTGACCGATAAATGCAAATACAACCGACTTTTCCATTTTAAATTCTGCGATAAGTTTTAACAAATTTGGCAAATCATAATAAAGGCCGATATTTCCGGAATACATAATAACAAACTTATCTTCCAGACCATATTTCCGGCAAAAATTTCTTACCCCCTCATTATCCTTTGGGAGCGGATAAATTTCCTTCTCATTTATCCAATTATTAATATAAGCGTAAGAAAGCATCTTTCCCGGAAAACGTTTCTGCAACGTATTTGCCATATCCCTGCCTACAACGATTACCTTATCTGCCACTTTACAGCTATGCTTGTCCAGCAACATCATAGTATTCAATATTATTCTGTTGTTTGTGAATTCAACCGCCTTTATCTGTTCGGGATTAAAATCCTGAATATTGTAAATTAGCTTTGCATGCTTTAAATGTTTTCCAATTACCCCAAGCATTCCGCCAAGAATTGGTGGCTGTGAAATTGTAAAAACATAATCCTGATGTTCCACGCGAAACGTTGCTGCAATTGCCGAAAAAAAGTAAGAAACAATGTTTACAATTCTGCTGGCTGCAAAATTTTTGCGGAATTCAGGCACACGAATACGTAAAACATTGACTCCATTAATATTTTCATAATAATATTTATGCTTCCGATAATACTGAGATATTTTGCCCGTATAAGACGGCACCGTACAAATAACAGTGGTATGGAAAGACTCCTGGAGTCCCTCTGCAAGCTCTGTTAAAATCTGCCCCGTAGATGCCACATCAGGATAATAATAATGTGCATAGACCAATAAATTCTTTTTATTGTCTTCCCGATATTTTTTCCAGACAAATGCATCTTTTATGGAATGCAGAATAAATCTTCCATTTGTCTGCACATATCGTTTCCAAAGCCGTTTTGGATCTTGTACAAGACGATATAGCCATTCAAGATAATGTTTTCGCATCCAATCTGGTGCTCTCTTAACAGTTCCTGCATGAAAGTCAAATCCTGCACCAACTCCTAACATCACACCATGAATTTTCCCTTGATGCTCATACATCCATTTTTCTTGTTTGGGCGCTCCCAATCCAACCCAAACAATATCCGCTCCAGAAGCATTAATCCTTTCTACTGCCTGACGGTCTTCCTCCTCTGTCAGTGGTCGAAATGGAGGTGCCTCCATACCGGCAATTTTTAAATCAGGATATTTCTCTTTTAAATTCTTTTCTAACGCTGTAATTGTTTCTGGTGAACTTCCATAAAAATAATGGGAAATCTCTGTATTTTCCGTTGCTCGCCACAATGCTGGCATCAAATCCGGTCCCGCCACCTGTTCTGCTCCCCGATATCCGCGCAACCGTTGTACCAATGCTAATGGACTTCCATCTGGCAACGCCAAAAATGCAGAATTCTGTATCTTGCGATATTCTGCATCTTTTTCAGCCATCACGGTAGTATGAACATTAGACAGGCAAATAAATTTCCCCTTGATTTCTTCCAAATAATCTATAATTAAATTTACGGTTTCCTGCATATTGGTTATTGCAATATTTACTCCCAATATACGATTTGTAAATGGTTTATTCATACTTTGTTATTCCTCATTGGAAAGCTTTCGAATTACTTTACCCGGATTCCCTGCAATAATACAATTATCCCCAAAAGTTCCTGATACAACAGCACCGGCGCCAACCACACAATTATCGCCTAATACTGTTCCTTTCAAAATCAATGCATTGCAGCCAATAAAACAGTTCTTTCCGATAACGATGGGTTTTGTTCCTATCTGCTCCTTAATATCTTTTCTACGTGCTTCCGGTTCAATAGGATGAAAATCATTATCAAGTATTTTAACATTTCCGCCAATGTTTGTATCATCACCAATTGTAATTTCCTTGCGTGCATATATAGTTGCACCTGAAATTCCAACACGATTTCCTATATGAATTTTTGCCTCTGGAACACGTGTAACAATAATTGTTCTTGAATATAATCCAACCAGATTTGATAAAAAGGAACTCTTGATAATACAATTATCACCAATGGTAATTGACGATTTTGAAGAATTAAATATCAGAGGTATCCCTTTTAATTTCAGCTTTCTTCCATAGCTTACATGATTTGCCCTTAAAAACAATTTATAAATTACACTAAACATGCCACGCTCCCTATTCCAACTCTTCCCTGAGACGATGTAATGCCTCCGGATACTGTTTCATGAGTGTACTCCATACCTTATCATTATTTTTTTTCTCGCCTGTATTGTCAATCCACAACCCACTTTTTCTGGTAGACAACACATTATAATAAATCAATATACTGTAATTGCAATTTACTGTTTTCGTTCCTGCAAGCAATTCCATACATTTCAACCACAAATCGTCAGCGGCTAATGCATATTTCTTTAGATTATCCTTATGAAACGCCTCATCATTCAATGCATGGGGGGGATAAAGAATTCCATTACATCCCACAGCCAACGTTGCAAAAGACGGATATTCCCTTCCATTATCCATCCAATTATTATATGGTAAAAATGCTTTTTCCTCATCAAAAGAAATCCGATGACTCCATTGACAAATGACATCCGCGGGATATTCAAGGTGTGCTTTCCATAATTTTTCCAAGTGGTTTTCCGGATAAAGGATATCATCATCTGCAGTTACAATGATTTCCTCCGGATAACGTTTCATTGCTTCAAAATATTTTTTATGAGATTTCAGATCCTCACAATAATAAATTTCCAAACCACGCCTTGCTAATTTTTTGATACTATCTGGCAATTGTTGCTCTAGAAACTGTTCCTTGGCAAGCCACAAAATAATTCGTTTTGGTCTGACTGTCTGGTTCATCAGAGAGGATATTGTTTTCCATACCTGATTGATTCTGGCAGGATAAGTTGTCAGTGAAACAATTATCTGCCCTTCTTCAGAGATTCCACTCCTTCGATTATTCCTCTGTGTGATAGGATAAATCAAGTTAAGCAGAACTTTATTTACTTTATATAATATTTTCCAATAAAAGCAGTTTTTTTCCTTTGCTCTTACCACTGATTCATAGAAAAAACGTATCATTTCTCTTAACCTATTGATTTTCTTGAAATTTGCTTATATGAGAATTCATGGCGTCTTTCACTCATTGCTGCCTGCTTCATTTTCTGGTATTCTTCAGGTTTTTCTAGAAGTCTTTGAATTTCTGTTTTAAGTACCCCCACAGAATCTTCCCTTAAGAAATGCACATTGCCTCCTATATCTACATGAGTTGTACCATCCCAATATTTGCAAAGCATTGGAATCCCCTGTGCAACCACCTGTTCCCAATAAACCGAATGCCTTCCCGGAAACACAACCAAATCGGCTGCAGCAAAATATTCGTATGATTGCTCTCCTTTTGCCCAACCCATATATTGAATTTTGTTTCCGTCGCATAGAGCATCAAACTGTTCTTTTAAATCACTTTCTATCGAGCCAAAAACAAGCAGACGTAATTTAGGATTTTGTATTTGCTTCACTGCCTCCATCAGCAGCAACGTCTGTGTTTTAAAGGAATCTATCTTGCCACCTGTTATGACAAGGAAATCACTTTCCTTGATTTTATACATCTCTCGGATTCTTTTATGAACTTCAGGCACTGCAGCACGCTCTACACACTCATCATCAGCCCCCATAACAAGTAAATCCGTTTTTTCCTTTGCAATGCCATAAACATTTTGTAAGAACTCCACTCTCGATGGCATAACTCCAAAAAAAGTATCCACACAAGGTTCTATTGCTTTCGCACATGGTTTCCACCAAAAACGATACAGTGTATTCCTGGATATCCAATTTCGGGCACTATTCGAAAAATCGCTATGATTATCCGCATTTATTTTAACCTGTGGATGGTGTTTCTTGTATTTTGCAATTTTCCTGATATCCTGAAACTGCAGGTTATGGATAAAAATCACATCCGGCTCCAATTTTTCCAGCAATGAATAAAATCCTTTAAATATCCCTATCTGTTTATTCAATTTATATGGAATATGAAATGCAAAGGGCAACCGGACAATATGCACACCATCCGGATTGACATAATCGCTTTCCGTCTGGCAAATTCCCCATTCTCCTTCATGAAAGCAATGGTCTGTTGTAATAAGTGTTACATCATGTCCATCTCTCGCCTGATATTTTATAATTACATTTTCCTGGTAGTTTAACCCCTCGGTATAACCCATAGACAAACAAATATGAACTATTTTCATATCTTTTCTTCTTCCTGCCGAAATTGATTTAAATCATACACATCTGATAAACTTTTTACCTTGAACCTCAAAACATGTCCTTGTAAGAAAGCTATAAGTTTATTGCTCGCATATATTTTCTTAACATCAAATGATACGCCATATGTCTTTAACAGTGCACGGCTTTTTTCCAATTCAAATAAATAAGGTTTATAAATAGCATCCTTTGTTTTCTTTGAATGTGTTCCGGAGCTGACATTTATTGTGTTCTGACTTAAATAACGCATATTCTGAAAATGATAAAATACAAGTTCAAACATTATTCCCTGTTGTCGGTCGCACAAAACAACTCTGTCGTCTTCGTTGGATACCAGCCGATATCTACATAAATTCCACGGTGCCACTCCACCTCCTAAATTTTGCAATTCATGGACTCCATGGAACAAGGAAGGAAACTTTTCGAGGTACTTCTGATCTCCCATCCGTTCAGGTTCATATAAATGATAGCACCATTCCAGGCAACGTTCTTTCCACCATGATAATGCCTGCCATGCATTTTCCGATTGATCAAAATAATTAAATTCCACACAATATTTACCGCTTCGCTTACATAATCGTTCCCCATTCCAGCCATCCGGAAAGCGGTGTTCCGTTATAATAATATTAGCACCCGATTCTTTTATTTCATCAAATAAAATTTGTGGATTAGAAAAAAAGTACAAATCTGCATCAATATATGTGCAACTCTTTTCTTTAAAGTGCTTTAATACAAACTCTATAATTACAGGTGTGCAAGTCCAGCAATATTCTGCTTTGGAACGCTCTTTCTTTATTTTGAGCAATTCATCATCTTCTATTTCTGAATGATGTACTACAATTGCATGCTTCAATTGCAGATTTTGCAAAACTTCCTGCGCCCTGTCATCAAAACAAAAAATATAAAGTTTAAAATCCTCTGTAACACGTTCCAAAGATCGATACAGGGTCAACCCCTTGTCCAAATAATAACTATCAAATAGTGTACAAAATATCATCATATCTTTTTTGACTCCTGTAAGACTCTACCGTTCACAATTCATTTCTTTTAAGTATTCCTTATAATCACGAATATACTCAGAACCGTCATAATGTGTATTGGCCAATACCAACAATACTGAATCCTTGGAAAAATCATACATATCCTTCCAAATCATTTTGGGGATGTAAACTCCCATCATTGGTTTGTCAAGCTTAACAACAAATTCTTCTCTCCCGTCTGTAATCCGCACTTTACTTTCACCAGCGACATTGACAAGAACGAACTCCGATTCCCGGTTTGCATGCTGCCCACGTACTACCGTGTCATCTGAATCATAAATATAAAATACTCTTTTAATTTCAAATGGAATTGCCTGTCCTCCCTCAATAACAACCAGCTTTCCACGTTCATCTCCCAAATCTCCAAAGTGGAGAATCGGACATTGATCCTTTAAACTCATATATACTCCTTAATCTTAGTCTAAGAATATAAAATGCAGCATTTAAAAATTATTTAATGCTTCAATTACGATATCTTGTTCTTCCTTTGTCATTCCATTATATATAGGAATAGATAACACGGTTTTCGCCAAGTGTTCTGTTATTGGGAACTCTCCTACATGATGCCCCAAATACATGTACGCTTCCGCGAGATGTGGTGGAATCGGATAGTGAATAATTGTTCCTATCTCCTTTTCGTTCAGGTATTCCATCAAAGCATCTCTTTCTTCACAGCGAATGACGTATTGATGGTAGACACATTCCGTCCCCTTAGGTGTTTGTGGCAGCTTAATTTTTGAATTATGTATTTTCTCAGAATAACGTGATGCAAGATTTACTTTTTCCTGTGTCAGTTCCTGCATATGCCGTAATCGAACACGCAATAATCCTGCCTGCAGTTCATCCAAACGGGAATTTGTTCCAACTACTTTATTGTAATATCTCTTTTCGCTTCCATAATTCCGAAACACTTTAAAATCATTAGCCAGTTGCTCATCTTTAACAACAACTGCTCCACCATCACCAAATGCCCCCAAATTTTTAGATGGGTAAAAAGAAAAGCATCCAACATCTCCAAAGGTTCCTGTCATTCTTCCTTTATATCTGGCTCCATGCGACTGCGCACAGTCTTCCACCAACTTTAAATTATACTTTTCACACAATTGTACGATTTCATCCATAGGAGTAGCTATTCCGTATAAATGTACAACAAGAATTGCTTTTGTTTTTTCTGTAATATTCTCCTCAAGTTTCTTAACATCAATACCAAAGTATTCATCCGGTTCTATAAAAATCGGAGTTGCTCCATTAATTGTTATACCCATCACACTGGCAATATATGTATTTCCCTGTACAAGTACCTCGTCACCTGCTCCAATTCCCAAAAGTCGAAAAGCAATCCATAATGCATCAAGACCACTGGCAAGTCCTACACAGTAATTTCCGCCCGTATATGCTGCAAATTCTTCTTCAAAACTACTGACTTCCTTACCAAGTACATACCATCCTGAACGAAGCACTTCCAATGCTTTCTGTTCAAACTCATTCTGATAGCGATAGAATCCACGGTCCATACGATTAGGTAATATTTTCATTTTTTTCTCTACCTTTCATCCAATATCTCATTACATTTGTTCCGACACAGAATGCTCCTCCAAAGACTCCAATACTTAATACGTGTCGAAAATATTCCCACTCTTCAACATTATCAATTACACCCATCACATTTGAAGAATATGTAATCATTAATATAGTTATTATTGATACAAACAAAATGCACATATAGAGCCAAAACAACTTAACTGCTCTTTGGGAAATAATTTTTTTAATACCAACAAGATTGTTGTGTATTTTTGTAAATACCGGTGTCTGACAGGAAATCATTTTTTCACCATATCTGAATATCAAAATCTTCTTTGCCAATATACCCTGGTTCAACCAACTAATTTCCACTGTTTTTTCAAAAAACAATTCTCCTATAAATAAAAACAAGATATTCTTAAAAGATAAATTAAAGAAGAATGGATCTGATAAGCCCAATACACAAAAACTCAATACAATGGCTAATTCCGTCTTTGCTTCTTTTTTTACATAATGTATAATCATTCCCAGCATTAGTGCTGTCACTATCAAGAAAGGTATTACTCCTATTTGCAAAAACGAATACAAAAACGAACTGTCTATCATATAATTATCATTAGGTGTCTTCCCAAACCGTATACCAAAAAGGGTAATTGGTTCTGTTGTAAGATAATAGTAGGAATATGCCCAGCGATTATGCAATATTTTATCCAACAATTCAAATAGTCTTCCTTTTGTGACAAGTGGTCCAATAATTGAAAAAACCAGGCAGGCAGGATATGCCATAATCGCAATTCCCTTTTCGCACCATGATAATTTCGTGCGCAATTGCAGATATAAGTTAAGTATTAAATAAATGATTGCTACCAATAACCCTGTGTTGGAACACGAATACAAATAAATATACGCTGAGCCAATAAAAAATAATATTGTTGTCATGAACAATTCTTTTCGTGTCTGCTTCCCCAAATTATAAAAAACTAATACCATTAATACAATATACGTTGTAAATAATGTATTCGGATAGGGATAGCCTAAAGAATGTCGAATTACTCTCCCAAAGCCCGTACGATCATGTATATAAATAATATCCTGTCTGATACCAGTCACAGACAAAAAGACAAGCACCGTAAATGACACTGACAGAATCCATCCCGCCAATTTCATTACCCTTTTTAAAGATACCCCTTTCATTCCGAGCATCATCGTAAAATATAGCAGTAGTCCTTTTTCTCCCGTATTATAATACACAAAAAGGCTAATGAGAAGCAGTGTACCGATAATTAAATATTCTGCCAGGGTATGCCTTGTCATTGCTATTTTCAGAAGAAACAACAACATTCCTACTACCAACGTAATGTTGTAAATCAGCATTCCTTCATATAAGCCAATTGCTCTGGCTCCGAACATCACTGCAAAATAAGCCAGATAAATAAGCTCTGATAATTGTATTTTGTTATTCTCAGCTTTGCTCATCCTGTTTCCTCGTTTTTTCCCACATTTTCCACAAAAACATTCCCGCGATAAAAAGCAGATAATTTCTTCCAATATAAACCGAAATAATATGTGCTTCTACTATAGTATACACCGAATAGGTGGAAAACAATATTATTTCATCCAGTCTGTCCTTTTTATAAAAGTACCCCAGTAAAAGCAACATACACACTATTATGATTATTCCAGGAATTATGCCATACCAATAAAAAAGTCGCACCCATCCCATATCAAAATAATATGTATTTCGTGGACTTGAAAACAAAGACCAGGTACTTATCGTTCCCTCTTTATAGGTAGTGCCCACAAGGCTACGAATCCTTCCAGTCAGAACCTTATCCAACAAAAGATATATCTGTACCTTAGGTGTTAAGGGTGCTCCCCAATAATATTCAAATAAACTTATTGCATCCTTTGCTGCAAAAACGGAAAGTCCCACACTCCCTATTACCGCCATGATATTTGCTGACGAAAAAAATCTTTTTCCCCGTTTCGACCGCAAAAATTCTTCCACCATAAACAAAATAATTGCCACTGTAATGATAGCCATGGATGTTTTTGAATCCGTCAAAAAAAAGAACAGCAAGTTTACCACCCAAACTGTTGCATAATGAAACCATTTCCATTTTGTATGATAGAGATACATTCCCAAAGAAGAAATCATCCAGACCATACACTGTAATGCATTCGGATGTCCCATACCAAGTACATATCTTGTCTCAATTCCGCCACGCCCATAGTCCTGTGTCAACATCATTGCACCATATATACCGGTAACGGAAAGCAGCATAATTCCGACACATCCGGCCAGTGTCATCCAAAACACCATTTTTAAACACCGGAACATATCCACATCTTTGCAGGCCGCCAGGAACATAACGATTCTCAAAATTTCATTTCGTCCGGTAACACGGTAGGATATAAATCCCAATCCCAGAAAAAGTGCTATTATGATGTATTCCTTTTTATTATATTTTGTAAATAAAACTTTTATCAGACAGAGCAAAAATGTGATACGAAACGTCCATCCTTCATATGGATATGAAAATTCACTTTTATCCAATATAACCAACATAACCTCTATGATTACTGCAAGATAAAAGCTATATACTCCAACGGTCTGTATGAAATGTTTTAAATTTCTTTTTTGTTCATTCATGTATCCGTTTCCCTTGTGGATCAATAAAAATCCAATTCTTCCATAATTCTTTCATCTGTTTTTCATTAAACACCTGACTATTCTTCTGAATAGTAGGACGAATCATTATTTTGTCTGCCTGTTCATTCAGCCGTGCTCCCCAGAAGCTGAACGTTGAGTTTGCACAGATATTTGCCCGACATTTACTCATCAGATACATATCATAAAAGTTGTCACGCCCATGATTAATATCTACAATCGTATATTCCTCTCCCTGATAATGTTCTTTTACATAAGAAATATCATCTGAAAACAGAAAAAAATGTGGGTTCTCCATTTGTTGTCTTACATAATTTAATGCTGATTCATAATATTTTTCTGTACAGATATTACCAAACATTGCTGCATTCTCCGGCTGCAAATAATCTCCTCTGCGGATATGCACACTAACTGCATTACACTCTTGTATTTTTTGGAGCATCACCTTGTTTGCTTCCTTGCTTAATAAATCAGTCTGTTCCGGAAAACAAATAATTTTTCGCAATTCCGGCAAAATATCTGCATAATATTTCTCACAGGCAAAATATCCTGACAAATACATTTCCCTGTAATTTAGTAATTCTGCATCATACATTCGCGATTCTTTATACCAATGAACTGTCTTTGGAAATAAATTTCTACGGATTTTTCCTAATAGTCCTTTCGTTCCAATCAAAGCTGCCTTTTCCTTTTCCGTACAACACTGATATGGCAATCCCTTGAAATAGTCCAACTCGCAATCACGTTTTGTTGCATCTTTCGATATCTGACAAAACCATGACAAATCCAGTTTTGCTTCCGCTCCAAGACTGATAAATTTCTGATATAATGCATACTGCTGGAGTTGATTTCCCAATCCCCCCGCAATCTGAATAATTATCATATTATATTGTTCCTTCTTTTTGCTCTTCATTCATTACAAATAACGATAATGATGGTCCCAGCGACCATGGATAACTTCCATAAACCTGCGGGTACATACTGAATCCCTGACATTCCGCCAATGCATTTGGAACTTCACCATCTGTTACTATGTTTTGTAATGCTTCCAGTCCCCGGAGCATTCTTGATTTATGAATGCCAATCAGAACCTTGGTTTCTAATGATTTTGATATCGCATACAAAATCATTGCTGTTGCAGAAGTATCTACCGGTCCTTCCTTGGCAGGAAGCTGCCATGTGTACAAACCGCCTGCTAACTGATATGCCTCAACCTTATCTACCATTCGGCGATACGCCTGCTTGATTGTTTCATAGCTCGGTCTGCTTTCATCTACTAATGCCAGGCATTCCGACATACCAATCATTAACCAGCCAACCGCTCTTCCCCATCCGATAACACCATATTTCATGCCGCTTTCCAATTCATATCCATGATAAGGTAACCCTGTTTTCTCATCCATACCATATGCAATAAAATTGGTAATCTGTGTAAGTGCAAGATTAATTGCAGTATTGC
>OQVT01002846.1_pt1 | contig 11169 bp, 7 predicted proteins | sample 1691561 | NCBI WGS metagenome assembly OQVT01 (sample SAMN03418260, study PRJEB22391) | human gut metagenome | biome: human-gut; feature: organic feature; material: feces | host: Homo sapiens | place: Tanzania | collected 2013-01
CTCCTTGTCGCCTGCCTCGTAAGCTTTTCTCGTCTTGTAGCCGAGGGCATACTTGATGGCGAGGACATCGCAGAGCTTCGCCTGCGTGTCGAAGAGGTAGGCGTACTTGCGGTACTTCTTCGCGCAGTCGTGGAGCCGTTGTGCGTACTTTGCATACTTTTCCTCTTCCGCGGGGTTTACCGTATAGTCGAGGTAGTCGTTGAAGTAGTCGGAGAAGAGCATGTATTTCGCGGGATTCTCGGTGCCTACGACACCGTCGAGCAGGTTCGCCGCGTCGAGGAACATGAAGTCGTCGAAGTCTACACCGAACTTCTGACGGAATTTCTCCTTGATCTTTGCCTCGTCTTCGTTTCCTTTGGCATATTCCGCAACATAGAAGAGGGAAGGAAGCTGAGAGAAGTGTGAGCACTCGCCGCCGTTGTCTCCCCACATGGTCATGAAGATATTCTTCACATGGTTCTTCGCGCAGGCACGGAGAGCGGGAAGCATGTATTTGAGCGTCGCGCCGTTCATCGGCGTCAAGCCCTTCCAGCTCCAGGCACAGCCCGCGAACCATGTCTCCTTCGAGAGCTGCTTATGATTGCTGAGCATGTCGTCATATTCGGACTCGTTTTCATGACAGTAGTCCCAATAGACGGGAATGACGTTCGGGCTGACCGATTCCACGATCTCTTTCGGGAGCTCGGTCTTCTTGGTGTAATAAGCGCCTCCGTTCCAGGTACGGAAGAACATATCCGACCATATCAGGCACTTGTAGCCGTACTTTGCGGCGATCTCTTCGACCTTCGCAAGATGACGCTTGATAATGCTCGACGCCTTTTCATAGCCGTGGCGATCGAGGAAGGCACCTCTGCCGAGCATATGCGCCTCGTCCATGGCCTCGCCGTTTACGACGTAGCTCTCGCCGTCATATTGCAGCTTGTAAAAGCCTATGCCGTGCGAGCCGACGGTGGGCTTCATGGCGAGAATTTTCTTTTCCCGCAGCAGCGCCGTGATGCCCTCAAGGCTGCGGCTTATGTACTGCGGACAGTCGGGCATTTTGAGCACCTGCATTTTTCCGTCACGCGGGACGATGTGGAAATAATATTCCGGCAGATATTTTGCGTATTTGTCCAGACAGTAGCGCAGGGTGACCTTGTCCCATAAAAGCTTGCGGTAGTCGTTGTTTATGGGGCGCAGCCATTTGTAATCGCGGTCGGAGAGAAATTCGCGCCAGTTATCGTCGGTAAGACCGTACTGCTTTATGTGGTAGGAGAAAAATCCGCGCTCGTGAGCCCATTTTTTCTCCTCGCGGGTCGTGAATTTGTCCCGCTTATCCTCGCGCAGCGCCTTTTTCCAGCCGCGGTACATATAGTCCATGAAGCCGCGGCGCTTCGCTCTTATGCTCCATGTGTAGCGGTCGATTATCCGCAGCGCCTGCTTAAAGCTCACAAAGCGGGGCTTCGCGCGGCGCTTTTCGCGGATGAAGCTTGCGGCCTTGTCGTTAAAATGCTCAAGATAGGTGAAGTCCGCGCCGGTGTCAACGCGCAGTATCTTAAAGCCCGAGGGCGTTATACGCACGGCAAAGCTCATGTATTCAAGCTCGGAAAATTCGCCCGCTATCGCGCACAGCTCGTTTTTGATGCGCTCGAAATCCGCGATCCTGCCGCCGTTAAAGCTGCCGTCCTCGGAAACGGGGGACAGCTCACGGTTTTGGGTGTACCAGTTTTTCGCGCAGCCGCTCTCCTCCTCGGTGAGTACGGAATATAAAAGCTCCGGTGCGTCGCCGCGGTTTAAAAACGCAAGGTGCAGCGTCGGCGCAAAGTCCGAGCGGATAAGCTGGGTTATTATCGTACCGTCGGGCGCCCTTAATAGCCTTTCGCGCAGCTCGTCCTCGCCGAGAGCTTTGCCGTCAGCGAAAAAGCTCTCCCCGTCAAAGCCATACACGGCGCTTTTCGCTTTGACCGAGTTGGATGCGCCGCCCACGAGAACCTCGCCCTTTTCGCGGATGAGGCTCACGACGCCGTCAAGGCTCTGCTCAAGTCCGGTTTCGAGCGGGAGAATAAAGCGCTCTCCGTCGCGGGTGAGAAGACTGTAATAGCGCTCGGGCAGAAGCTCGGAGTGCTTATCGAGAGCATAGGACAGCGAGAGCGCGTCGCCGAAAAGCTTGTCGAATTTCGCGTCAAAGGGCAGAAGGGAGAATATCTCCTTGTCGCTCATGCCGATGTTGTTCGGACGCTTGTATTTTTTTATGCCGTCAAGATAAAGCCACTGCGCGGCCGTTGCCATGGTAAAGCCGCGAAACAGCAGCGCGCCGCTTTTTAAAAGTTTTGATGCTTTCATGTGAAAACTCCGATTTTAAGATATTTAATCATTATACTATATAACAACATTATGTGCAATTCATTATATTAAGTTGAATTTTGCCGAAATAAGTAATATAATACTTAGACTAAAATGGATACCTATGCGGAAATTCATTTTATTATATAACTTTTTATTATTTGTTATAATTTATTATGGCAGAGAGGACACAGCATAATGGGCATAATAGGCCGCGTAAAGCGCGAGATATTTATCCGACCCTGGCTCAGACAGGGCTATTCGAGGCGACTTGCGAATTCATATTATCGAAAGACGGTAAAGGATCTCGAGACCGACAACGGAGTTTCAAGGGCGGATAAGAAATGGGCGCATCAGCATAAGTATTTCTCCGACAGCATCGCAAAGTACGATCTTAAAAATAATCCCGAGACGAATTACATAACGGATCTGGATTATATGTACCTTAAGCCGTTTAACAACAGCTTCACCAAGTGGGTGCGCGATCTTGTGACCGCAAACAAGGTTCTCGTCGACTACCGCGAGCATCTGCCGAGGCTGTATTTTAATATCATAGAGCGCGAGGAGAAAAAGATATTTCTCCCGATCGACACCGTTTCGCGCTCGGACGGCGAAAATTACGACGATTTTATAAAGCTGCTTGAGGAAAAGGGCGAGCTCATAATCCGCCCCGACAGATTTTCCGCCTACCGCAGCGCGTACAGGATCGTGCGCGTGGGGCAGGGCGAATATAAGCTGCTCCCCGCCGAGCTCAGCCGCGCGCGCATGGAGCTTGCGGGCGGCCGGTACGACAGGGAGTATCTTGTCACCGAGCTTCCCGAGGAGCTGCCCGAGGACTTTGAGGAAAATCCCTGCAAGCGAGACAGCTACGATAAGGATAGCCTCTATGAGCTTATTTCTACCCTTAAATACGGCTACGTCATAGCAGAGCCGTACAATGTCGAGCCGCAGGAGGCGAGGATGCTGCGCATCTACGTTGCAAACGAGAAGCTGAGCTCGACACGGCTTTTGGACTTTTACGAAACCAAGCTCGTTGACGGTAAGGAGAGCTGCCGCGCGGTCTCCCGCGAGGGCGTCGCAGACGGCGAAAAAATCGAGCGCTGGGACGAAATATGCGCCGAGGTCACGCGCCTTGCACGCTTTATAAGCGAGATCGAATACTTCTCCGTCGGCATTATCCCGACGCGCGACGGCTTTATAATCGACTCCGTTGACACAAACCCCGAGCTGCCTCCCGTCGCGCACAGTAAGCAGCTCAACGATTTCCTACTCGAACGGCTTGAGAAAAAGCGCGAGACCGTCGTCGTGACGAGGGAAAAGTGGTTCAAGGCGTTTAAGTACAAGCGCTACAAGGCATTTGTCCGACACTTCTGCCGCCCGGGAATGCGCCCCTACATGGAAAAGCTCTGGCTCACCTCCGTTTGGGACGATCTGCGCCACAACAAGGACACGACGCTTGCGCAGAAGCTATGGTGCTATAAGCGCGGCTTCCTCTCGTTCAGAATAAAGCAGTACGGGCTCACAAAGGATAATTATAAAAGCTTCCTGTCCGATTATCAGTATCACTGGCTCAACAGAATAAATAACGACTATCAGATCTGGATAAACGACAAAACGACGACGAGATTTGTCTTTGAGCCGTATAAGCAGTATTTCGCCAAGTATTATTACGACATAATAAAAATGCAGGGCGAAACGTGCATAAAGGCGCTTCAGGATATTCCCGAGGGCTTCGGCGCATCGTTTGACGAGCTGTTCCGCCTGCTGCGCCGCGAAAAGCTGCTCGCGCTCAAGCCCTCCTCCGGCACCCACGGCGACGGCTTCTACCGCATGGAGTATGACGGCGAAAAATATCTCATAAACGGCAAGGAAATGACGCAGGACGAGATAGTTGCGATGATATCGGAGTTTAAGTCCATTTATATCGTCACCGAGTATCTCTTTATGCACCGCGAGCTCAAGAAAATTTACCCCTATTCCGTCAACACGATCCGCGTCGCGGTCGTAAATCAGACGGCATACGAGCCGAAGATCATGCAGACCTATATGCGCATCGGCTCCTCCTCCACGGGCTTCACCGACAACGTCGGCTACGGCGGCATCTGCGCGAAGATCGACATACCCACGGGACATTACTACTGCCCGCAGAAGATAATAAACCACGTCTTTACGCCCTGTCCGATACATCCGGACACGGGAGTCGAGATAGAGGGCACGGTGCCCAACTGGGAGCTCATGAAAAAGGGCATAACGGATATATGCCGGTTCATGCCGGAGCTTGAATACCTCGGCTTTGACATTGCGATAACCGACGACGGCTTCAAGATAATCGAGATAAACATACATCAGGATCTGCACAAGGTCGCGGAGCACTCGGAGGAGTTCAAGGCCTTCTTCCGCGATAAGCTCGCGCTCAAGGCCAAAAGGTACGATCTGAAAAAATGGTAAACGGAAAGGAAAAGCAAGATATGAAAACGATAGGATTTCTCATAAGCCACAAAAACGGCGAGGGCCGCCGCGCGCTGCTGCCCGAGCAGCTTGATAAGATAAAAAACGTCGATAAGCTCTTTTTTGAGGAGGGCTACGGCGAGGCGGTCGGCGCTCTTGACGAGGAGTACCGCGCACACGGTGCGAACATCGTCTCCCGCGAGCAGGCTCTTGCCTGCGACGTCATCACCGACGTTAAGCTCGGCGACGCGGACTACCTTGACGAGATAAGCCGGAGCAAGATAATGTTCGGCTGGGCGCACGCGGTGCAGAATATTGATTTTACAAGCGACATGATCCGCAAAAAGCACACCGTCATCGCGTGGGAGGAGATATTCGAGCACGGCCGCTATATCTTCTACCGCAACCGCGAGGTCGCGGGCGAGGCAGCCGTCATGCAGGCCTTCCGCTACTGCGGCAAGATGCCCTATGACACCCGCGTGGCCATCCTCGGCAACGGCCAGACCGCAAAGGGCGCAATGCGCATCCTGCACGGCCTCGGCGCAAAGGTCGATGTTTACAGCCACCGCCTCGAGCAGCTCTTCCGCAAGAATATGTTCGATTACGACGTGCTCATAAACTGCGTCATGTGGGACACCTCCCGCACGGACAGGATAATCTACAAGGAGGATCTCAAGAAAATGAAGCCCGGCACGCTCATCATCGATGTGAGCTGCGACCCCTATCTTGAGATTGAGACCTCTCACCCGACGACCATCGACGACCCCGTCTACACCGTTGACGGAGTTATCCACTACGCCGTTGACAACACCCCCGCAATGTACCCCATCACCGTCACGAAGGTTCTCAGCGAGGGCATTGCAAACTACATCGACACCATCGTCGAAAAGGACTTTGACGAATACCCCGAATCACTCAAGAAGGCGACCGTCATAAAGGACGGCGTCATCCGCGACGAGCGCATCAGCGCATTCAGAAAGAGCAGAGGAGTATTCTGCGAATAAACGGAGAAGCAAAAATGACAGACGCTTACGGCAGAAAAATCGAATATCTGCGTATGTCGGTGACGGACGGCTGCAATCTGCGCTGCCGCTACTGTATGCCGCCGGACGGTATGGCGGAGTGTCCGTGCCGCACGGCGATGAGTGCCGACGAATTTGTCGAAATCGCGCGTGCCGCGGCGGAGCTAGGTATGAAAAAGCTGCGCATAACGGGAGGGGAGCCGCTTGTCAGAGGCGACATTATCCCCCTCGTTCGCGCACTGGGCGCCGTGCAGGGCATCGAGGATATGAGCATGACGACGAACGCAACGCTGCTCGCGCCCTGCGCCGAGGAGCTTTACAAGGCGGGGATACGCAGGATAAACATAAGCCTCGACACGCTCATGCCGGAAAAATACGCGGAGATAACCCGCGGCGGCAGGCTCTCGGACGCGCTTGAGGGGATTCGTGCGGCAATGGCGGCGGGAATTAGCCCCGTGAAGCTCAACACCGTGCTCATAGGCGGCTTTAACGACGACGAGATAGCGGCTCTCGCGGAAATGACCGTGCGCTATCCGGTGCAGCTGAGATTTATCGAGCTCATGCCCATCGGAAACACCGGAGACTTCCCCGCGCAGGCGTATCTGCCGGACAGCACCGTGCTTGAGCGTCTGCCGCAGCTTGTGCCCGTGCCGAGCGAAAAGCACACCGTCGCGCGGCTGCACAGGCTCCCCGGCGCAAAGGGCGAGGTCGGGCTCATAAGCCCCTTGAGCAACCATTTTTGCGCCGAGTGCAACCGTCTGCGTCTGACTGCGGACGGCTGCCTGAAGCCCTGTCTGCACTCCGCCGAGGAGCTGAGTGTGCGCGGGCTGCACGGCGAGCAGCTAAAGCAGGCGATACTCACGGCAGTGTCGCATAAGCCGCAGATGCACGTTGCGCTCTCTGCCACAGAGCGCAGCGAGGCGCGGCGCAGTATGTATCGTATAGGAGGCTGAATCATGGCTAAGGCAGCGGCAATTTGCATAAGCGAGGTGCGCGGTATCCAGAAGCATGAGATACCCGAGGCGACGCTTCGCAAGGACTGGGGCATCGAGGGCGATGCCCACGCGGGAAATTGGCACAGACAGATAAGTCTTTTGTCCGTTGACAGCGTTGCAAAGCTCCAGGAAAAGCTCAGCTTTGAGCTAAAGCACGGCGCTTTTGCGGAAAATATACTCGTTGAGGGCATGGCGGTGCACACCCTGCCCGTCGGGACAAGGCTTCGCATCGGCACGGCGCTGTGCGAGGTGACGCAGATAGGCAAGGAGTGCCACAGCGACTGCGCCATCCGCAAGGCGGCCGGCGACTGCGTCATGCCGCGCGAGGGCATATTCGTAAAGGTCCTCGAATCCGGCACGCTCAAAAAGGGCGACGAGATAAAGATCGAAGAATAAAAAATTCCCCTGCATCGTTTCTTACGATGCAGGGGAATTTTTACTTTTACTTGGACAATTTGAAATCGTATTTCATTTCGAGCGCGGAGAAAAGCGTCTGCATGACCTCGTCCGCCACTTTGCGCATATCCAGTGCGCCGATGGTTTCGAGAATGTGCTCGCGCTCCTCGCGGGGCACGCAGAATATGCGCAGGGTAATGCCGAGAAAGCGCTGAAGCTTCTGCTCGAGCGTGAAATCCTCATCGCAGGGGCGCGCCATATAGCCGCGCATCATGCCCGCCGTGCCTATCTCAAGCTCGTAGAAATCCTTGCCGCTGCGCTCGGGGGTGTAGGGCGTGAAGATCTTAATAAGCGCCTCGGACATCTTCTCGTGTATGATCCCGAGCAGCTCTTTGTTCGTGTATGCCTCGACGTAAATCTCGCGCAGATTTTCGTTGAGCTCAACGAGGGTGAGCTGAATGGCGGTCTCAACGGCGTAGAGCATCGCAGGCGTCGCGTCTTTTCCCGCGATTTGCCCGGCAATGTCAAACTGGCTTGTGAACATGAAGTCCGTAAGTTCAATTAAAATTTTGCCTTTCGAGGGGAAAAGATGATAAAAAGTGCCGGAGCTGACATCGGCTTCGACAAATATCTGCCTGGGTGGGGTGTTCTTGTAGCCCTGCTCGATAAAAAGACGGACGCAGGTCGAAAGAATTCTCTTTTTTGTTTCGGGTGTGTCGTATCTTGTGCGCATTTTTTGGTACTCTTTCCAGTTATAAGTAGAATCGGCTCTACTATAATAGATTATAAAATAAAACCTGCAAAAAAGCAAGTGAAAAATCAAGCGGTATGAGCACTTCACGCTGCTTGCTTTTGTTTTGGATATTGCTTTTTTATTTATCGATCGCAACGCCCATGAGCGCCTGCTTTATGCGGAAAATCTGCGTAGTCTGAGAAACGCTCAGGTCGTCAAGCTGGCGGTTTATCTTGTCGATAGCCTCCATCTGCGCCGCGGACAGTCCCGCGCCGGACGACTGCACGCGCTTTGCCGCCACGATGCCGTCCGCCTCGCTGCGGGCTTCTTCGATGATCTGCGCGGCCTTTTTTTTCGCGTCCTCTTCGATTTTCGCCGCCTGCTCTTGCGCGCCGAGCATGAGCTGCGCCGCGCGGCTTTTCATTTCTCCGACGCTTGCCGCCTCCGCCCTGAGCCGCTCGTTTTCCTCAATGAGCTCGCGCAGGGCGCTTTTTATCTCCGCCATTTTTGCGTCGACCTTGTTTGCGTTATAATATTTCTGCTTTGCGATATCAAAGCCGATAGAGTCCAGAAACTCCTCCGTTACAGCCATTTTTCTTCCTCCGTGCTTGCGTATGAAATAAATTTAGCACATTCGCGTGAAAATTTCAAGGACTGTACAAACATTGTTTTTTCGCGTGTTTGCACTTGGGTATTGACAAAAGCTGTGTTTGTGAATAAAATATTAACACTTGCGTGTAAAGTCACGTACTACTGGAAAAAGTCGAAGGGAAGAAACATGAAAAAATCAGCACTTACCACCATCATCAGCATACTGCTCATCGTTGCGGGTGTGTTCGGCCTCGTCGTTGCCGGTTTCGGCGTAAAAGACGGCCTTGCGATCAAGCAGTACAAAGAAGACGATGCTAAGGCAGCAGACGTCGTGGGAGAGCTTGAGAAGGCTATCGGCCTGCTCAAGGAGAATGAGGCAGCTTACCTCGAGGGTGTCGGCGCATACAGCAAGGGCCTGAGCGATTACTCGGCAGGTCAGAAGGCGTATAACTCCGGCAAGGCAGAGCTCAATCAGGGCTACATGGACTATGAGGCAGGCAAGAAGGCTCTCGCAGAGGGCAAGGCAAAGCTCGCAGAGGGTCAGGCGATGATAGACGCCAACACTCAGGCATACAACGAGGGCAAGGCGATGCTCGCAAAGATCGAGCCCCTCATGCCGTATCTTAACCAGTACATTCAGTTCCGCGACGGCACCATCGGCAAGCTGCCCGGCTTCGACAACGCTCAGGCATGGTTCGTCGGCGTCGTTCGCCCGATAGCGGCTCGTGCGGGTCTTGAGATCCCCGCAGACGTCACCGATTTCCCCGCATACATGAACCAGATGGTCGCAGCGGGCAAGGCTCAGCTCAAGGAGTATGAGGACGGTCTGGCTCAGCTCGAGGCAGGCAAGGCGGAGATAGCGGCCGGTGAGGCAGCTCTCAAGGCGGCAGAGAAGCAGCTCGCAGACGGCGAGGCACAGCTCGCGGCGGGCGCAAATGAGCTGGCAGCAGGCGCTGCAAAGCTCGCGGCAGGCAAGGCAGACCTCGAGACCTTCGAGGGCGGCATGGCTCTTGTTGATGAGTACACCATGACCTGCTACAAGAACGCCCCCATCTACCGTTATAACGGCGCAATGGCGGTTCCCGGTCCCGAGCAGCGCCTCGGCTCCGATTTCGATTGGAAAAAGTATGACGAAAACGGCAAGCTCATGACCCTGCGCACCGGCGATCCGTACCTCGATCTCGACCAGTGCCTCGTAGTCTGCAAGAGCTTCCGTGAGTCCGTTGCAGACCACGTCGCCGACGTTACCAACGAGCTCACCATGCGCTTCGTTCTCTATCTCGCACTTGCGATCACGAGTGTTCTTGCGATCGTCAGCGCTTCTCTTGCTCTTGCGGGCAAGAAGATATCCTCCGTGCTCGGCATAATCACCGCAGCACTCGCACTCGTTTGCAATGTGTTCGGTATAGCCACCCGCTACCACGGTTACACCTATCCGCTCAAGGACGGCACCTACTCCGGCACTCTCCAGCTTGTCGGCATAATCCTCTTCACCGTTATTGCGGTCGCATTTGCGGTCATCATCACTATGGCGAAGAAGCCGGCATCCGAGTCCGCCGCAATCGAAGCGTAAGCATAAGTTAACGGCAATATTAACGCCTTGGGAGACCGGGGCGTTAATTTTTTTAATAACAATGGTTGCATAAATGCAAATATGTTATATAATCCGAAGTATGATAATCATATAAAATCGGTATGAAAATACCGCGGAGGCTGCTATGAACGACAGAAAGCTCAATCTCACGATGCTGTGCGATTACTACGAACTGACCATGGGCAACGGATATTTTGACCATGGCATGAGTGATAAGATCACATATTTTGACGTCTTTTACAGACAAAATCCCGACAATGGAGGATTCGCCATCGCCGCGGGACTTGAGCAGGTCGTGGAGTATATCCAGAACCTGCACTTTGACGATGAGGACATTGAATACCTGCGCGGCAGGAAAATGTTCTCCGAGGAATTTCTCGAATACCTGCGCAATTTCAAATTCGAGGGCGATATCTGGGCTGTGCCGGAGGGCACTCCCGTGTTCCCGCGCGAGCCGCTCATGGTCGTGCGCGCCCCGGCTATCCAGGCGCAGCTTATAGAAACCTATGTGTTGCTTCAGATAAACCATCAGAGCCTTATCGCAACCAAGGCAAACCGCGTTTGCCGCGCCGCCGAGGGCAGGGTGGTGCTCGAATTCGGCTCGCGCCGCGCTCAGGGCATTGACGGCGCCGTCACTGGCGCAAGAGCGGCATATATAGGCGGCTGCATAGGTACAGCCTGTACAATTTCCGACAGAGACGACGGTATTGCGGCGCTGGGAACAATGGCGCACAGCTGGGTTCAGCTCTTTCCGACAGAATACGAGGCTTTTCTGGCATATGCCAAAACCTATCCGGAAGCCTGCACACTGCTTATAGACACCTACAACGTGCTTAAATCGGGATTGCCCAATGCAATAAAGGTATTTAAAGAATATCTTATACCGAACGGCTTCAAGCCTGCCGGAGTAAGAATAGACAGCGGAGATATAACCTACCTTACAAAAAAAGTGCGTGTCGTTCTGGATGAAGCAGGTTTAAAAGATGTAAAAATTGTTATTTCCAACTCGCTTGACGAATATCTCATTCAGGATCTGCTCCTTCAGGGCGCCGCGGAACACGGGGACCT
>OQVT01002847.1_pt1 | contig 11168 bp, 10 predicted proteins | sample 1691561 | NCBI WGS metagenome assembly OQVT01 (sample SAMN03418260, study PRJEB22391) | human gut metagenome | biome: human-gut; feature: organic feature; material: feces | host: Homo sapiens | place: Tanzania | collected 2013-01
ACAATCATCGCCTCTTTTAAGCCTTCTCCTGCCAAATTTCATCTATTTATACCAAAAGGAATAATAAAAAGTAGCATCTTGATTGGCTTATTTAGATATTTATTATACTTTTGTGTATAATAATTGGCTTCTGCCGATATAAAACCTAAATAGAAAATGAGTATGAGTACACAAGATGATTTAATTTATGACGATGTCGAGTCAATGAAGTTCATAAAGAACTATCTTCCCCAAGAGCTGAAAGAGAAATTCAGCGATGACGACATCTATTATATTGTTGATTTGATTTATGACTTCTATGACAGCAAAGGTTTCATGGATGAGAGTGATGATGACGACAGCGTTGTTGAAATCAATGAAGAGGAACTGATAGACTATGTCATAAAAAACGCCCAGAAAGATGGCGTCGGCAAGTTCCTTCCTGAAGAAATCCAATTCGTTATCCAAGGAGAATTGGAATATTGCGATTCATTGAACATGTTTGACTAAAAATACAAGGAGGAAATATGAAAAGTCTAAAAGTATTAACTGCTATGCTACTTTCCGTAACGTTGATTTTCTCAAGTTGCGGTTCTTGGAATAACACACAAAAAGGTGCGGCAATCGGAGTTGGTGGCGGAGCTGCCGTTGGTGCTGGAGTCGGTGCAATTGCCGGCAACACAGCATTAGGCACAATCATCGGTGCAGCTGTTGGAGGAACAGCTGGTGCATTGATTGGTAAGAAAATGGATAAACAAAAGAAAGAATTGGAAGCGACATTGCCAGAAGAGGCAACTGTTGAGACAATCAACAATGGTGAAGCTTTGAAGGTTACTTTTGATTCAGGTATCTTGTTTGCAACCAACTCAAGCACAGTTAGTGAAGCTTCAAAGTCTGCCTTGCGCAATTTGGCAACCAGTTTGAATCAGAATCCGGACACAGACATCAAGATTATTGGTCACACGGACAACACTGGAAAGGTTGATTACAACCAGACTCTTTCTGAAAAGAGAGCCAAAAGCGTTTTTGACTATTTGATGGTTGACCAAGGAGTTAGCAGCAAACGAATGACATACGAAGGAAAAGGAATCCATGAACCAGTTGCTGATAACAGCACAGTTGAAGGACGCGCTTTGAACCGCCGTGTGGAAATATTGATTTTGCCGAATGCACAAATGGTGCAAGATGCTCAAAACGGCACTTTGCAATAATCATTTGAAAATATAAGAGCAGGGCTGTGTCAAAATGAATATTTTGATGCAGCCCTTTTTAGGTGTATCAGAATTAGCAAAATATTACATTGATTTCCATCCGCGGGAAGAATTGACATAACAGAAAGCGATATTTAGAGAAATCAATACTTCTTCTCCATGCCGCCAAAAAGGGTCTTCAACAACCTCCGGCAATAAAAAATCCTCGTTTTGACTGTGCTGATTGGCGCATCCGTTATTTCGGCAATGTCCTTATATTTATAGCCATAAAAAAACATCAAGAAAGGTATATAAAATGCTTCCGGGAGCGTGCGGATAGTGCGCTTCATCAAAATCATGTCGAAGCTGTCTTCCAGGCAAAGAATCATCTCGTCGATTTTGTCAGCGCCCGTTTTTCCAATTACAGGTGTAGGTTGGTAGCGCAACAGATTACGGCTTAGCTGTGAGGGTATAGCCATAAATAGTTTCGAAATTTTCCCCGTAGGGTCTATTTTTCTAAAATCATCTGCATACAGTTGTATAATCTGTCGTTTTACCATATCAACTTGCTGCAAATTGTTTGTGTCTAAATAGGCGTTGATAGCTTGTGGCATTCCTCCAACCAACAGGTACAATCTCAATTCGCGCATTTTCTGACGATTTAATCCATCGCCTAATGGCATTTTCTTTTCAAAGAACTTACGCATCAGTGGCATTGTTGTCTCATCATTCATTGCCCATCGAAACTCTTCATAGTCCATTGGGAACATCTCAAGTCGATATTCCTCACTGGGTATGCTGATATCTTTGGTATTCTTTCGAATACTAATAAGGGAACCTGTTTCAATATAATCGTATCTGCCATCCTTTATCAAGTATTTGATTGCTTGTCGAGCTTTAGGGCATTGTTGTACTTCGTCAAAGATTATCACAGATTCTCTTTCGTACAATGTGGTCTTATAAATATTCTGCAAGAACAAAAAAATATAATCCATGTCCATCAAGTTGTCAAAGAGTCCCTTGACTTCTTTTGAGGCTTCATTGAAGTCTATCAAAATGTATGAACGGTATTCCTTTTGAGCGAATTCTTCCACAATGGTAGACTTACCTATACGCCTTGCTCCCTCTAAAAGCAAGGCTGTTTTGCCTTTAGATGTCTCTTTCCATTCTTTTAGTTTGGAATAGATTTTACGCTTGAATATTACATCTGACATAATTCCCTTTTTGCCCTCAAAGTTACATGAAAAATCCCTGATACCAAAATTTATTATGGCAAAATACGGTCTGATACCAAAATCTTTTTTGTGGATTTATGCCCTAATACCAAAATCTTTTGTAGCGAAATTCGGTCTGATACCGAAATCTTTGGGTTGTTTGCCCACTGCGGGTAACGCCTTCGGCTAAGCGCAACACTTACAGCGTAGCCATGATGGTGGGGGGCGTGTACCCAGGGTAGCGTGCTTACGCCCGCAACCCTGGGCTGGGGAAACGCAACACCTACAGCGTTGCTGCTGCTTGTGGAAGCCCCTCTCTAACTCTCCCCAAGGGGCGAGAATGCCAACCTGGTGAGTTACGCATAGTTATTGGTGAAATGATGGGGTGGGTGGTGTGATAGAGCTTCGTTCTGGCGACAACGCTGTAAATGGTGGTACTTGTGGGAGAGTTTCCATGTTTTTACCTCTGTTTGCTTTAACTATTAAGGGATGGAGATAAAGACAAAAAGCCGTGGTGACTGTTGTCGGCTTCGCCTTATTGGGGCTGATGGTGACGCCTGTCAGAAAACGAGTTTTCCTCCTTGTTGTCACCAGTAACTCCAATGTCATGCATTGCATGACGACAACAGCCATCACGGTTCAAAAAGCGGCCGCCGGCCGTTCAAAAAGTCCACCTTTGGCGGTGAAAAAATAGCTGCTTGTGGAGTCCTTCTCTAACTCTCCCCAAGGGGCGAGGATGCCAACCTGTTGTGGTTCACATTCTGGATGTGTGGGGTGGATGGAGCATGAGTCTCGTCGTATTCTGAACCTGCGTAGATGCTCTATATACCTTATTATATATGTGTCTCTCTGCATGGGTGGGGGAATCTATGGTGTGTCCTTGTAAAGTGCAGGTGGTGAAAGATATCGTAGAAGATATGCTCTTATGGGGTTTATCTTGTCTGAGTATGAGTGGCTCGTGAGGGGCTGGTGGTTAGGGCTCTTGTGGCATGAAAAGAAAAACTCCCAAAGCCTAATGGGCTTTGGGAGTTGTCATCATATTCATGATATGGGTTCTGTCATTAGAATGGCAGGTCGTCATCGCTGTTGCTCTGCTCGGGCTGGGGTGGGAATGGGGCGTTGGCGGGCTGCTGAGGCGCTGCGGGAGCGGCCTGGGCTGCAGGGGCTGCGCTAACGGTGTTGGGGTCGACCAAGCGAACGTCGAATGCGCGGATATTGTTGAACCAACGGCCATTATACTCGTGAGCATCAATGTCGAAAGAAACATTGACCTCCTGGCCTAACTGTATGTTGAAACGAGTGAGACGCTCTTCGCCAAATACATCGAATACCATCTTGCGAGGGAAGCTGTCGTGGGTTTCGATTACAAAACTCTGACTCTTCCACTCTCCACGTGCTGAAACGCCGCTGCGTGCGGGCAGCACTGCGATTACCTTACCTTGTAGTTCCATTTTATAATTATATATTTGTTTTCGAGATTATTATCTTCCGCGAAATTACTAAATTTTATGAGAAAGACGAAAATATTTGCCTATTTTTTTGCACCGCAAGCAGCTTTTTTGTATTTTTGTGCCTATATTCAATTAAAAACCATATAAATAATATAGGCATGGAATTTACAATATCAAGCAACGCTCTTAGCAGCCGTTTACAAACCCTGGCAAAGGTTATCAGTAGTAAAAACTCACTCCCTATACTGGAATGTTTCTTGTTTGAGGTGAACAATGGTTCGCTGACGATTACTTCGTCGGACAGCGAAAACATGATGAAGTCTACTGTGGCACTGGACAGTAACTCTGGAGAAGGGGCTTTTGCCATTCAGAGCCAGACCATGCTTGACGCTGTGAGAGAGCTGCCCGAGCAGCCTTTGACTGTAGTCGTTGATACCGAACTGGCTACAATCAAGGTGATATATCAAGGCGGTGAATATAACTTTACCATCATGGGCGCTGCAGAATATCCCAAAATGCTGACGATGCCTGAGAATGTCAATGTAATCACGATTGATTCGGGCGTGCTGGCTGCCAACATAAACCGTTCGATATTTGCCACTGCGCAGGATGAACTGCGTCCGGTGATGAATGGTATCTACTTTGACCTGACTCCGGATGCGTTGGCTATCGTAGCCAGTGATGGACACAAGCTGGTGCGTAACAAGAACTTCATGGTGAAGAGTGATTCTCCTGCCGCCTTTATTCTCCCGAAAAAGCCAGCCATCCTGTTGAGAAGTGTGCTGGGCAAGGATGGCAGTGATGTCGTCATCAAGTTTGATGGACGAAATGCCGAGGTAACCTTCGACGAGGGCGTGCTGACATGCAGACTGATAGAGGGACGTTACCCCAACTACAACTCGGTGATACCTGTAGCCAACCCCAATCAGCTTACGATAGATAGAAAGGCTCTGCTGAGTGCTCTCAAGCGCGTATTGCCTTTTGGTAGCAAGAGCAGCCAGTTGGTGAAGTTCAAGTTGGATGCAGGCAGTCTGGTTATCTCGTCTGAGGATATAGACTATGCAACCAAGGCTCGTGAGACTATCCTCTGTGACTATGCAGGACAGAAGATGAGCATAGGATTCAAGGGCAGTTCGCTGACAGAGATTTTGAGCAATCTGGACAGTGAGCAGGTTACGGTGGAACTTGCTGATCCCAGTCGTGCCGGTATCATTGTACCTACAGAACAGCCCGAGAATGAGGATGTGCTGATGCTGCTCATGCCGATGTTGCTGAACGATGCAAACTAATAGTCAGAACCCACTATAATATATAGTAATAGTGAAACTTAATATCACAAAACCGCTGGTAGTCTTTGATTTGGAGACTACCGGCTTGGATATTGTAAAAGACCGTGTCATCCAGATATCGTATGTCAAGGTGATGCCGGATGGACGGGAAGAACGAAATAATATCTTTGTCAATCCTCAGCGGGTAATCCCTGATGAGGTGGTAGCGCTTACGGGCATTACCAATGAGATGGTGACGGAAGCCAAGACATTCAAGGAGATTGCAGCCAATCTGAAAGACGCGTTTGCGGGGTGTGACTTTGCCGGATTCAACTCAAACTTTTTTGATATACCCATGCTTGCCGAGGAGTTCCTTCGTGCGGGCGTGGACTTTGACTTCTCCAAGGCCCGTCTGATAGATGCGCACAGTATCTTCTGCAGAATGGAGCGTCGGAGTCTGGCTGCTGCCTATCAGTTCTATTGCGGTCGCAAGATGGAGGATGATTTCCCTCCGCATCGTGCCGATAATGACACCGAGGCAACCTATCGGGTGCTGATGGCTCAGTTGGACAAGTATAATCCAGAGACGGCTGATGACCCTGAGAAGGTGTTGCACAACGATATGGATGAGTTGGCAGCCCTGTCAAAATCGAATGACAATGTGGACTTTGCTGGCAGAATCGTGTGGAAGGACATGGTCGATGCCAATGGCAAGCCGCTGCTCGATGGTGAAGGCAATCCGCGCAAGCAGGAGGCTTTCAATTTTGGTAAGTACAAGGGTTGGTATGTGACAGATGTACTGCGCAAGGACCCTGGTTATTACAGTTGGATGCTGTCGTCTGATTTTACGAACAACACCAAGCAAGTGCTCACGCGTATCCGTATGCGTGAATTTATGAACAAGAAAGGATAGTGGGCAGTAATCTCGGCATATTGATACGGACATTTACGCGGAGAAACCGCTTCTGGATGAAAGGCGTGATGGTGATGGGCTGCATCATGATAATGCTGGCGGCAATGCCGGTAAAGGCTCAGGAGCTCAATGCCAAGATAACCATCAACCGTTCGCAGATACAGGGAACGGATGCCAGCGTGTTTGATGAATTGCAGAAGCAGTTGGAGCAATTTGTCAATGAGCGGCAATGGACCAATCTGCATTTTCAGAAGAATGAGCGTATTGTATGCAATTTCAACATCACTGTAACCAAATATGACGCTTCGTCGAATATCTTCACTTGCAAGGCGCTGATACAAGCCAATCGTCCGGTATATAATTCGGCTTACACTACCACTATTTATAACAATACTGACAACAACTTCAACTTCGAATATGCCCAGTTTGATCAAATTGTCTTCACTCCAGACAATATTGACAATCAACTTACTGCGCTGTTTGCCTATTATGCTTATCTGATAATCGGTATCAATCTCGACAGTTTTGCTGCCATGGGTGGTGACGAGGTGCTGCAACAGTGTATGAATGTTGCCAATAGTGCGCAAAATCTGAATTATCCCGGATGGAAAGCCTTTGATGACAGCCGAAACAGGTATGCCTTTATCAATGATTATCTGGATGGAGGTATGCGCCCGTTCCGACAGTTCCAGTATGACTATTACCGTACCGGGCTTGACGAGATGGCTGGCAATGCGGAGCGAGGGCGTGCCAATATAACCAAGGCGATGGAGTTGTTGAAGAACAGTCATGAAAACAAACCGCTGAGTCTGGTTCCGCAGATATGGACGGACTACAAGCGGGATGAAATTGCCAATATATATAAAGGTAAGGGAACGCCCAAGGAGAAGGAAACAGTATACGACATTCTGTTTGGTATCAACGCCAGTCAGAATGCAGCATGGGATAAAATTAAGGAATAATGTTAAGACATTTATATATAAAGGATTTTACGCTGATAGACCAGCTTGACATTGATTTTTATCCAGGTTTCTCGGTAATCACTGGTGAAACTGGAGCGGGAAAGAGCATCATCTTAGGCGCATTGGGTCTGCTTTTGGGTAATCGTGCTGATGTCAAGCAGATAAAGAACGGCGAAAAGAAGTGTGTCATTGAGGCACATTTTGATTTGGCCGACAGTCATCTGGAGCGTCTGTTCTCTGACAATGATATAGACTATGATGCACAGGACTGCATCCTGAGAAGGGAAATCAATGCCAATGGCAAGAGCAGGGCTTTTGTCAATGATTCACCAGTATCTATTGCTGTTCTCAAGGAATTGGGCGAGCACCTGATAGACATACACAGTCAGCACCAGAACCTGCTCTTGCAGAAGGATGATTTTATGCTCGGCATTGTGGACGTGGTGGCCAAGAACGGCGAGGTGCGTCGTGCGTTTGCCGAGGCATACGAAGAGCAGAAAACGTGCAAGCGTGAGTTGGATGACTTGACACAGCAGATAGAACGAGATAGGCAGAATGAAGATTTTCTGCGTTTCCAATATCAGGAGCTATCCAAGGATGAATTCAAAGAAGGCGAGCAGGAGCAGTTGGAGCAAGACAGTGAGATTCTGGCTCATGCCGAAGAGATAAAGCAGGTGCTCTTTGATGCGAATAACGTGCTGGCTGACGAAGACAACAATGTGGCGTCTATCCTGAAGAACATCGCTTCCAATCTGAATTCGATAGAATCGGTATATGCGCCAGCTCGGGAACTGGCTGCGCGTGTGGAAAGTGCTTATATCGAAATCAAAGATATAGCCGACGAAATCAATGGGGGAGGAGAGAAGATTGAGTTCAATCCTGCCTTGTTGGAGGAAATCAATGGCAGGCTGGATAGGTTGTATGCTTTGCAACAGAAGTATCACCTCGGTTCGATAGAAGAACTGAATGAACTCAAGCAGAAAATCGCTGACCAACTGGGTCTTATTGACAATGGTTCGGATGAGTTGGATGCGCTTAAGGAACGATATGAGCGGGCATACAAGGAATGTCTGGTAAAGGCGAAACAGTTGACGCAGACACGCGAGAAAGCGGCGAGAACTGTGGAAAAGGAACTTAAGCAACGTCTGGTGCCATTAGGAATCCCCAACGTAAGATTTGAGGTGTCGATGGAGGAAAAGCCCTTGAGTGCTGATGGCGCCGACAAGTTGCAGTTTATGTTCAGTGCGAACAAAAACAGTTTGTTGCAGCCCATATCGCAGATAGCCTCGGGCGGCGAAATCGCCCGCGTGATGCTTTCGTTGAAGGCGATGATTTCGGGAGTAGTCAAGTTGCCCACCATCATCTTTGACGAGATTGATACGGGCGTGAGCGGTCGCGTGGCCGAGCAGATGGCTTCGATTATGAAGGAGATGGGCGACAGGGACCGTCAGGTCATCAGCATTACACATTTGCCACAGATTGCTGCCATGGGAACGACCCATTATAAGGTTTCCAAAGAGGATTATCGTGATGTGACGTTGAGTAGGATGACAAAACTTACAGATGACGAGCGGATCAAGGAAATCGCTCAGATGTTGAGCGGCAGTGACATAACTCCGGCCGCAATAGAAAATGCAAAATCCCTATTAAGAATATGAAGAAAATCATTTATATAGCTTTCGCACTCTTGGTTGCAACCAATTGTAGTGCGCAGATAGAGATTGCCGCCAAATCGGTTTTCTCTCTGACAACCTTTAAGAAAGATGGTACCTTGCTTGCATCAACCCATGGTGTGTTTGTGGGAGATAAGGGCGAAGCGATAAGTTCCTGGAAGCCGTTTGTGGGTGCCGACAGTGCGGTGGTAATCGATGCCAAAGGCAAGCAATCGGTAGTAAGTGCGCTGATAGGTGCCAACGAGTTGTATAATGTCTGCAAGTTTAAGGTGGATGGCAACACGCAGCCTGCTTCTGTAGCAACTGCAGCCAGCAAGAAGGGTGAAAAGGTATGGATATTGCAGTATTCGGTCAACAAGCCCCAGATAGACCAGCGCAATGTGCAGAGCGTGGAGCCATTTATGGAGAAGTATGCCTATTATCTCTTCTCGTCCAATATCGATGAGAGTGCAGATGGATGTCCTGTTGTCAATTCCAAAGGTCAGGTGATTGGTGTCATCCAGATTTCCAAGGATGGACAGCAGATTGTGGCTACTGATGCCAATTTTATGAACGATATGACTGTGGAGAACGGTCTGGCCATAGCCAATCCCGTGCTAAGACAATCGTTTATCCCTATCGACTTTCCCAAGAACCATGAGCAGGCTGCGGTGATGTTGACTCTCACAGCAGAACAGGGAGATACGCTGATGTATAACAAGTACGTAAAGGCTTTCATCCAGCGTTTCCCTGATTATGTGGAAGGCTATAATGCGCTGGCCAACAGACAGCTGGCCAAGGCTGATTTCTCTGGAGTTGATGCTACCATCAAGACTGCCCTTGAGAAAGTTCTCAAGAAGGAGGATGTACATTCGGCCTATTCCCGTCTGATATATAGCAAGATTTCCAATCTTCCAGACAGCATCTATCCTTCCTGGAATGCGGATAAGGCGCTGGAGGAAGCTAATAAGGCGTATGATATTGACCACCAGCCTCTCTATGTGCATCAGCAGGCTTTGGCTTATTTTGTGAAGAAAGACTACGCTACTGCCTACGACAAGTTTATGGAACTCACCAAGACCCCTATTCGTAATGGCGACCTCTTCTATAGTGCCGCTCAGTGCAAAACGCAGATGAAGGCTCCCGATGCAGAGATTGTAGCCCTTTTGGACAGTGCTATAGCAGTCTCTCCCCAGCCACTGAATTTTGTGGGTGCGCCTTATGTTCTTGCTCGTGCTACACATTATTATAATATAGGAGAGTATCGTAAAGCGGTGATAGATTTCAATCAGTATGACTCGTTGATGCAGGGTAGGCCCATAACCAGCAATTTCTACTATATCCGTCATAAGGCAGAAATGGAAATCCATCAGTATCAGCAGGCGCTCAACGATATGGACCGTGCCATATTGCTGCAGCGTGACTCTCCAACCCTGTGGGCAGAGAAGGCTTCGCTGCATTTGCGCTTCAGCCAGACCGACAAGGCAATCCGTAGTGCAGAAATCTGTACACAACTTGCACCTGAGTATGCCGATGGATATGGAAAATATGGGCTTTTTCTTTTGCGAAGAGGACAAAAGGAGTCAAGCAGAAAGCTTTGGGCTGTGTATGAGAAAAGCGAGGCAAGAAACACAAACAGCGTATGCATTAACATCTGGAAAGCGAAAATGGGGAAGGGGTGAAAGAAGATGAAGGGTAAAAAAAGAAGCAAAATGTATAAATGGAAGATGGCAGTGCTTTTCGTTTTATTTTTGGAATCTGTGTATTGCAGGGGAAGCTATGCCGGAGAATTTGGTGGGTTTGATATTGATATCGGGGCAGAGGGAGAAGGATCTGCAGAGTGGGAGGAACTACCTGCGCCTGATCCGGAACCGCCTCCACAGTCTCCTACACAGCCGGAAAATACAGATTCCAATGTGAAAACAGAGAATGAAAACAATGCAAATGAAGAAAACCAGACAAATCAAAACCAGACAAATCAAAACCAGATAAATCAAAATCAGATAAATCAAAACCAGACAGACCAAAATCAAAACCAGGAGCCTTCCGGCGGCGGAGGCTGGAATGGGGAGGAAGGGGTGGACAGGACTGCTCAGAATGCAGAAAACCACGCAGAAGGAAAGGATACGGGAAGCGGTGATATAGGAAGAGATGATATAGGAAGAAGTGATACAGGAAGAGGTGATACAGGAAGAAGTAATACAGAAGGAACTGATGCAGCCGGAAACAATACGGTAAGAAATCACACAGAAAGAAACAATATAGTAAGAAATGACACAGTAAATGATAGGATAAAAAATGATACAGTCGAAAATAATGGGGCAAAAAGCACTTCCTCAGTGAAAGCCGAAGCTTTAAAGGAAAATCAGACCAGTAATAAGTCAAAGGAAGAACAGAAAAGTGTCAGGCCAAAAGGAAAATGTATTATGACCGGGCTGGGAATGAAGAAGGAAAAGACAGTATAGATAAAGTAAAAGAATGGGAAAAGCAAATAAGTGAATATTTAAAAAATTCAGGAATAGAACCAGAATATTATTCA
>OQVT01002848.1_pt1 | contig 11164 bp, 9 predicted proteins | sample 1691561 | NCBI WGS metagenome assembly OQVT01 (sample SAMN03418260, study PRJEB22391) | human gut metagenome | biome: human-gut; feature: organic feature; material: feces | host: Homo sapiens | place: Tanzania | collected 2013-01
TCTGCAGGGAATCATGAACAAACTGGATTATCTGCAGGATCTGGGCATAGAAGTTGTTTAACTTCTTTTTTCTGAGGAATTTTCTTTACCGCTTTTACGCTCAGCTTTGTACCATGTCCTTCTCTAGAAAAAATGTTGTGTTCAATCACAGAAAAGGCAGAGTCACCGCCGTCAACACTTATCAGATATTTGTTACAGGCGCCGTTACGCCATGTTTCAATTTCATACTGATCATTGAAGCATAGCATAGAATGACGTCCTATGCCGTTTCGACCATACGCTAAACGTTTTGCTTTCCCCTGCAACGAAGTATATTCAATATACTGCCCCTGGTGAGCCACACGATTATAGGCAATTACCATCCATCGTTCTTGGAACTCGTCGTCAGTCATTCCGGAGCCATTATCTTCAATTATAATTTTCTCGTTTGCTTTTGATGGTAATGTGATGTTAACAGTTGTCGCACCAGCATCCCACGAGTTAGCTACAAGCTCGGAAAACGCAATTGTTACATCAGATACAACACTTGAGTATGTTCTTTCAATAAAATCCTTTTCAACTGGAGAGAGTGTATCATCCAGACGATTCTTATATTTATCATATTCCGCATGAGCTTTTTCAATAGCCTGCTCATGGCTGATATGTCCGCTGCTGGTAAGAATATCACGTCGGGTCATTTTCAGATAATCGTCAATGGTTTCCAGCCAGTCTTTCATGTACATTGGTTCTTTGTTAAGAGCGTGTACCTCAGCAATATCAAGGTAAGCCCCATATTTTCTTTTTCTGCATCGGCACGCTCATAGATTACTTCTGCATCGGTATGCTTGTGGGCAGCCCAGTGCATTTTGTTTTGAACCTGTTTGAAGAACAGAACAGAGCTTTCAGCATGGGGATCATAATCAATGCTGGTTGCATAGATTTCCAGAACCTTTCTCCAGAATACTTTTTCGGAAGAACGGATGTCTCCTTGCCTACGCAAAGCAAGAACCAAGCTCTTGGCGTTGATGTGTATCCTAACCCGATGGCGAACACTGCGGTTGTGAACTATTATATTCCGTCCAAATATACTAATCCGCAAATGGTTATTCGTAACATGGTTGGCAAAACCTTGAAGACCTACAGCTTGAAAAGCGGCGTGCAAACCAAGTTGAACATAAGTTCTTCCTCTCTTTCAAACGGAGTATATTTCTATTCCAAAACTCTTCTACAGTTACATCTAACTGTTTCTTAAACTCTTCACCATGTATATGTTCTTTTAGCTTAATAATACAAAATCCTACAATGGCAGAAACTATCATTCCACTAATTGCTCCTGCAAGAACAGATAAAAATACATTATGAGTATAATAATTGGCAACAATGCTGAAGAATGCTCCTGTTAACATTGTTCCTTCCATTGCAATATTAAAAATACGTACTCTAGTACATATAGCTGCAGCTAAAAGACTTGAACTTATGTGAAAAATACCTGGTGATACGAGAGTCGAAGTTCTACAAGTCAAGAATGGTGCCTTTCAACGACCAAGTGGTCTTGTTACTGAACGACTTTCTGGGCTGGCGAAAAGCACAAGGTTGGCCGTCTGATAACGAGACTTTTGTGTTCTTGGACAAGAACATGGACAGATTAAGTATCGACGTGGTTCGGAATGCCTTCGAACGGATAAGGGAGATGGCTGGAATCAAAAGAACTGACGGTTCCCGATACCAACCGAGGCTCCATGATCTGAGACATTCATTTGCCGTGCATCGCCTGACGGAATGGTACCGTTCCGGAAAAGATGTCAATAGACTATTGAACTCACTGTCCACCTATCTTGGACACGATCACATCTCTAACACTTCTGTTTATCTAAGCATGACAGACGATTTGCTTAGCGAGGCTAATAATCTTTTTAACGCATATAGAAATGGGAAAGTCGAAACATGAAAAAGAATCATATTTGGGATATTGGGTAAGAGCTTTTCTTTGCACTTATCTGACCAACATCCGCAACCTCTCGGGAAATACGATGAGAGCATACAGGGACGCAATAAAGCAGCTTGTCTCATTTGTCTGTAAAGACAGACACATCAGAGCAGAGGAGATACTTGTGACGGATATAACTTCAAAGGTTGCAACATCTTTTCTGAACGACATCGAAACAAGCAGAAAGTGTTCCATAAAGCCCCGGAATCTACGATTGTCTGCTATCATAGCATTGGCAAAATACATTGCCAGCAACTCTCCCGAACACATAGAGTGGTGTCGAGAAATAAGAAACATACCGGTGAAGAAAGCTCCAAGGACACAGATAACATACTTGGAGAAATCTGAGATGGACGCATTATTGAACACACCTGCAAAAAATACCGAACAAGGATGGAGAGACTACGTGCTGCTACTCTTTCTGTACAATACTGGAGCACGAGCAGAAGAAGCAGCCTCGTTGAAAATCGGGGATGTTTACTTGCCAAAAGGGAAAGGATTGGCTGTTGTCAGCATACTGGGGAAAGGGGGGAAAACAAGAAGATGCCCTTTGTGGGATGATACTTGCAAGGATTTGAGAGGCATCATTGCCGGTAGATCCTCAGAGGAACACGTTTTCCTTAATCGCCAACATTTGCCGATGAGTCGGTTTGGCGTTTACGAAATGGTTACCAGACATGCAGATACTTTGTCGAAAGTAATGCCTTCGATAAAGGGGAAAAGAGTTACACCACACACGATCCGACATACAACAGCGACACATTTACTGCAAGCTGGCATTGACATAAACACCATAAGGGCTTGGCTTGGTCATGTATCTGTAGAGACAACCAATATTTATGCAGAAGTAAATATGGAGATGAAGGCAAAAGCTCTAAAAAGTTGTGAAGTAAAGTCCGAAAAAACGAATTATCGTTGGAAAGACGATAAAAACTTGATGGATTTTTTGGATAGTTTAAAATAATATAGTACCTTTGCGTAGTCAAAATCTATGTTGTGTAGAAATCAAAAGAATCCTTTGTGGATAAGCTTTTCTGATGTGAAGCCAACATAATTGACTACGCAACATATGAACTGTTATGTTGTGCACAACATAACAATTCTATAACAACATAACAACGCAGTTTAAGATTATAGAACAACAAGTCTATGAAATTTTCTGTATCACCAATTTCTAAGCGATATTCTTTACCCACATAAGCAAAACCAGTACCCAGCTCTATCAAGAAATCCGAGATATTATTCAGCAACGCATCTTTAAGTTTACGCTCATTATATTTTCCTGTAATTTCTGCAAAACCAAAGCAATACGGATCCTTAGTTATCTCTTTAGCCAAATCGCTATCGATTTTAGGAAGGCTATGAGTAAAGTTATTCAACGCCTTACCTTGCCGTTCATAAAGTCCTGTCCCTATCCAATTCAAAAGCATAGAGCGACTCCATCCATTCTCTATGGTTTGAGCCACATAAAACAACGCTTTCTTCGCATCACCTTTCACTTTATCCATGATGACTTTATGATGTCCCCAAGGTATTTGAAAAACATCCTCAGTTTGGGAGTATACATTCTTCAAAGACCCATTCTCTATTTCGCCCCCAACCTGGGGGTGAATTATATATTGCTGAGAATAAAGCAAATAAAAGCGGCGGCAATATCTAAGATTTGTAATGGAAAGTCCTTCAACACCAGGCAAGAGTTTTTGCAAATCCTTGCTTAATTGAGTGATGACATATTCGCCCCATCGTTCCTCAACTTTCATTTCAACTATATCCTTTCCAAGTTGCCAATAAAATCGCAGTTGCTCGGTATTAACCTTTATCGCTGCTTTTATTTGGCTTCCACGATAACGAACAGCAATTTGTTTAACCCACTGTTTGTAATCTTTATCTAGGATTTTTAATGAATGCACCATTATACTATAATTTTAATATTGTAAGCGCAAAGTTACGATTATTTATCGTAACCGCCAAACATTTCGGATAATATTTCTGCATCGGGCACACAGAAAAAGCCCCGACTGTATCACTACAGCCGAAGCTTAGCCTAATTTTATGTTTTAATCACAACGATTTATCACATACCTATTTAGCCTTTTTCTTGAAGACATAGAACCATGCACAACCATTCTCTGGTAATTCTGCAGCAGTCAATACCAACTTATCATCGCTGGCTACCAATACATAATACTTCTGGAATGCAACATTGCCACCATTCACGTTTACACCCATAGGGATAACGAAGTTGTCATTGGTTGCAGTTGGGAATGAGATAGAACCCTTATCCCAGGTTGGGTCCTTGTGATCCAATACACTTACAGAGATAGGAAGCTTGACGCCATCAGAACCGATAGCCTGCTTGTTATTGATATCGATAGTGAACCATGCACCGCTACCGTTACGGGCAACGCCACCAGCCTTCTGACCAGCCTGACCATCAATATCAGCACCATAGTTTACAGCCCACCACTGAGGCTTGTTTCCACTACCGAAAGGACCATTGCCCCATACAGCACCGGCAGCTTCGTTCCATTCCCAGGTAGTAGTTCCATCACCATCTTCGCCACCAGCGAGATATTCAAGAAGTTCTGGCTTGGTAGTCAAAGACTCAACATCGAAAGAACCAGCATTGTAAGTCTCCTGAGTGCCATCAGCCTTGGTATAAGTCAAGGTAACATTGAACTTACCTTCCTCAACAACCATCAGCTGATCGCCATTCAGTGTAGCTGTACCAGCAGCCTCATTGGTGCCTTCCTTGGTAATAGCCCAGTCAGAAAGCATGCCGTTACCATTCTCTACATTGAAGACATTACCCTTCTTGCCTTCCTTGACCTCCTGAATAACCTTTACCTTGCCTGCATCAAAAGCAGTACCGAACTGTACAGGCTGACCAGCGAATTCACCTACAGTAGAAGTATAATTACCCTCAGAACCAGTTACGCAGAGACGCTTCTGAAGTTCTGCAGAGAGATAAGTAATCTCATCCACGTTCACCGTGAAGTCCTTGGTAAAGTCAACAGCCACGTTCTTGCAGTGCATAGTAACGGTATTGGCACCTACCTTGGTAACATAGATGGTATCGTATGCCTTGGAAGAAGTTACCGCACCTTCAGCCAACTGGTCAACCGACCACTGGCTTGTGATAGGAGAATGATTCTCGATGATGATACGGTTGCTATTCTTACCATTCACCTGAACAGGTGTTACCTTCGCCTCTACGCTCTCAGCTGTTACATTCTCAGAGAATCCTGTGCTGCCAGAATCGGTAGAAGGATCACAAGAAGTATAAAGCAATGTCAGCATAGACAATGCAAAAAATATCTTTTTCATATACTTATTCATTTAAAAGATTAAAGAATTGATTACTTCCAGCCCTGATATTCAGAATCAGCACCAGTCCAACCTTCATTCTGTTTTACGGTACCCAAAGCTACCTGAGTCTCAGGCATTTTCTGGAAGCCGGCAGTAGCATTATAACGAGCAGTATAACCCCCATTGTGTGGAGTATTCTTATCAGGCTGTCCGCAATAATAGACAGCAACACCATTCTGCTTCTCAAGAGCAGCTGCGGCAATATGCCAACGACGGAGGTCGTTCCAGCGGGTACCCTCGCAAGCCAACTCCCAACGGCGCTCGTTTCTCAAAGCTTCCTCAGAATAAGCTGCAATAGGGTTCAAGCCAGCACGCTTGCGCACCTCATTGATACCAGCTACATCCTTCTTCAACTCACTCTGCATCAACAAAACGTCAGCAAAACGGATGAGTACCAAGTCGTGGATGTTATTCAACTGCATGTTCTCCTTTCCCGGAGTATCCCAGTTACCTGGATACATCACATTCTCGAAAGTACAAGAATAGCCATCCTCCAGCTGATCATTCTTACAAGTAACAGGAGCCCACTTCTTGGCATAAAAATCAGTTTCCTGAACAAAGTCTGCCCAACCACCTTTCTTATAGGTTGCTACCTTAGACCAGTCCTGGATAGAAGCATCACGGCGTACATCATTAGGCTCGGCAGCAGCCCAATCCTTTACCAGATTTGGAGCTACAGGACCAGCACCCCAACCCTGACCGAATGGGAAGGTATTGCCATAAGCCTGACCACCACGAACACCAAAGTGAAGAGCGTAACCATTGGCATAGCCAATCGTTGTACTCCAGGAAGCGAACTTATTGAACTTGATAGAGAACAAAGTCTCAGGATTCTGAGAAGCATCATCCTCAACCCACTTGAAGCCCTGACCCTTGGTATAATCATAATCCTCTACAGTGCATCTGTTGGTATAAGCCCAGAGATTCTGATACTTATCCACCAACTTGCGACCAGAGTTAGCCACACAGTCATCGATGGCTGTAATGACATTCTCCTTAGACAGAGTAGTTCCATCAGGAAGTTCCACAGAAGTCAAAGGATTGTAAGTAGTGCTGGTCAGATCAGCCAATGTAGAACCATTGCCAAAGAAACCTGAATAGAACAACCATGCACGACCCAGCAGAGCCTCAGCAGCATACTTATCAATATGGCCATCAGTGCTCTTTGCAGCAGGCAAGAGATCGACAGCATCACGAAGATCCATCAGAATCTGCTTCCAAGGGTCTTCAATATTACCTTGGGTGATAGCCTCAGAACCTGGCTTCAGACGCATAGGTACATTTCCGTACATAGAAGCCAACTCATAATAATAGAAGGCACGCAGGAACTTAGCCTGTCCCATCATTGAGTTTTTGGTATCCTCATTCATAGAGGTATTAGGAAGAGCCTCTATCAGGGTATTGGCGCGGTTGATACCCTTGTAACGAGCCTCATAGAACACGTTGGTCATATCGGCATTGTAGTTACAGAGCAAATCATCTGCCTGCATCAACTTATCGTTGACACCACCACCACCGAGCATATCATCACTAGCCAACTGGGCATAGTAAAGGAAACTCATCTGAGGGTCTGCATTAAATGTCATTGCCAATCTTTTTCTATTAGAAGTATTAGCAGCATTTGCTGCTGCCAAACCGCCACCTAAGGAATGTCCAACAAAAGTTAATTCCCTATCATATAACGCATCGGATATTTTTTCTGCATTATACTTAGAGATTTTATATTGCTGTGATTTTCCCTCAAATTGTTGAACATTATTTTTCCAATCTTTCCAACTTAGTCCATCCGTTCCTGCAGTGGCGTATACATACTCCGTCTTTCCATCAATTGTTCGTTCGTAAAGCTTAGATTTAAAACCAGATCCGTCGTCTATATAATTAACATTTTCGAACTTTCGTTTAGACACTCTCCATCCACCAATGAGCATTACATCGCCATTCCCATACACATGGTCTGCTATCCTCGCCGCCTCTTCTTCCGTAGGTTTATACCCATCCAAGTCTATCAGCATCGTTGGTCTGCCAAGACAATAGGCATAGGGACTTGAATGGTAATCGTCCTCGCACAATGGGTCTACCCTATCCCACATTGGTATGGCTGAATAGTATTGACGACCGCCATAGTCGTAGGTATTCAAGCCTGACATTAGGTCGAGTTCCTTGCCATTGTACTTGTATGGCTGAAGGATCGCCTGCAGTGGCGAGTGCCTGTCGAGGAAAGGCATGCCATAGGGATAGTAGTCGGTGGACTGGTAGGTATTGCCGCTCTCGTCCACCACCTCGCGGTTGTTGCCCAAGTGGTCCTTGTAGTAGAAGTACAGGCGCAGGATTGTCTCCATCTGGTCGTCGGATGATGACGATGGCGTGCCTATCTGAAGGCTTTTGCCGTTGCCAAGCTCTCTGCCCGAGCCTGGCTGCAGATAAACCGTCGGCACATATCTTGCCAACAGGATGCCGCCATCGAACAGCAGGTGGGACAGCCTGCCGTTGGTACAGACCACATTTCCGTCGAGCATATAGTCGGTGGAGTCCACATACAGGTAGTCAGAAGCGCCATATCCGCCTGCAAGGCTTGGGCTTGGGCTGTCGCCCTTGAAAGACTTGTAGTGGATGGTGCGCAGCTTCTGTCCTGCGGCTGAGTACACGTATCTCGTCATGTCACCGTTGTCGAACACTATCTGCTTGGGGTTGTTGCCTGCGTCGTATTCGATGCTCACGATGCCACGGCTTAGGTCTTTTATCAGCGAGCCGTTGGCGTTGTACTCGATACCGTCGGAGCTTCGGCTTACATCCGTGGAGCCTGCGTAGAGCACGGGCTGAGCCAACTCCAAAACGGACTTCAGCTGGTTTCCGTTGTATGACAGGCGAAGGCTGTCTATGGCTCCGTACGTGCCGTCTTGGCGCAAGCCGTTCCTCACTATCCTGGTGATGTTGCCGTTGGCATCATAGTACAACCCCTCGTCGTAGCGCCCGAGGTTGTTAGAGAACTCCTGCTCGCCATACTCCGAGCTTGCGAGCCTGCCTTGCCCGTCATACGAATAGCGGTAGCCTTTCTGGATGGAAGAGGAGGCACGGCTCCATGCCACGCCACTGATGTTGCCGCTGTACGCAGGCATGCCCTGCCCGTCTTCGTAAAAGACGCGCTCGCTGAAGCGCTTGCCCGTGATGCTACGTGTCCATCCGTGTATGTCGTAGCCATAGTCCACCTTGTACTTGCTGTCGCCACGGAGATCCAGGAGGTTTTTCGGACGATAGGTCGTAGACAGTCTGCCATGCTTGTCATATAGATAACGCAATGTCCAGTCCTTTATTGCCGACGTGTCTGCCTTTACTCGGTAAGAGACACCCATCAGCGCATCTGTCGTTGTGCTATATTCGTTTCGTATGATATAAGTCAAGGTCTTGCCAGACATTGGTCGCAGGGTATATTCCAAGGTGGCAGGCTTGTTGGTATAAGTATAGGTATTGGTCTGTGTCTCCATGACGCTGCCGAGCGCTCGGCTTTGAGTCTGCGTCTTGTTGCCAAGCAAGTCGTAGGCATACACCTCTGCCGTCGTCTCTCCGTTTGACGCAAGCCGCAATGTACCTGTGAGCTGTCCCTTCGACACAGACGAGTCGGGACGGCTGATGCCTTGAAACTGAACTTTGTTTGTTCCGTCCAAAAAACTGTAGTCATCGTAGTAGTTTACGATTTCCATCACGTCTATCTTTGAGTTCCTAAATAGTGGTCCTATCGCTCCTCTATAGTCCGTTCCGCATATTCCCATGTGGATGTTGCAGGCATGGTCAACTACACTTAAGCTGCCACTTACGAGGTTGCCGTTCGCCAATCCTTGCAGGGCAAGTCTGCCCATCTTGTCGTAAAGCATAAACCTGCACTTGCCCTTCTTTCTCAGTTCACCATCCTGTATGGACACACAGCGGTCGTACTTGTCGTAAACGTACTCTATCGCATCGCAGCCTGGCAACTTCTTCTTTATTAAATTTCCACGTAGGTCGTATTCATACAGATAGGCATATTTGTCGGCATTAGCTTCTTGCTGATACATGGGCTGGAGTACAAAAGTGAGCCGTCCTAAGTCATCATATACATAATAGGTGTCGCAAACATTGCCACGACGTTCCAACACTTTTCTATCGAATGCATCGGTATACGTGCTGATGCTTACACCATCCTCATCTGTATAGCATATACCATGCAAAGTGCCTTTAGGGTAATAGCCATTGAATACCACATTTTTAGTATTTGATGCCGAGATGAGGTATCTTTTCACGTCATTAGCTGCATTTGTAATATACGTCGTTGTCGCAGGCTTTGACTTCCATGCTTGCCCTGCCTTGTGATGCCGTATAGGTCTGTTCAAGGCATCATATTCGCTATCGTCATAGGCATAGCTGTCGGAATAATCCGAAGAGGCTGCTCGTTGTATATCGTCGATGGTTTTAGTTTCTATCGTCTTATTACCTAACACTGGCAGCCATTGTTCTACAACATTACCTTCGCCACTATGTTTCTTCAATGTATAGGAGAATTTGCCACTGCCATCAATGCCATTATTAGCTGTAATGGTCGAACGACCTAAACCATCGAAAAACTCATACTGCTGTATCTTTGAAGATTTTGATAGGTAAGTCTCTGAAAGTATATAGTTTGTGCTATCTTGGGCTTTGCAATCATCAACGCCAAGAAAATATGGAACCTCTACTTCGATGCCGTACGTAAGCAATACGAGCAGGGTAACGAAAAACTCTATCTCAAGCAGAAGTATGATACTGCCCAGCTCTTCAACCTCACCCGACAGCTCTTCGAGATTGCGCAGCAGTTTGATTCTGTAGAGATGGTTCCTAATAAAAAGGGAAAGGTGGAAATCGAATTCCGAAAGCAGCATGCTGATTATCTTTCTCATATCCGCACCAATCTCTTTAACGGTGGACTGTGGTTCCTCGGTAAGAAGAAGTATGCCGATTCCTATAAGTTCTTCGACCGTTATATCGATTGCGCCAACCAGCCGCTGTTCCAGTCATACGATTACAGTCAGAAGGATAAGCATCTGCCTTTGGCTGCCTATTATGCCGTATATTCCGGCTATAAGATGAAGGATCCCAAGGCAACGCTGCATCATTCTTATGTAGCGCTGAAAGATACCGTGCATTACAACTATATGTTGCAGTATCTTGCCGAAACCTATTATCTGGAGAAGGATACAGCGCGCTATCTGGCATCGCTCAAGGAAGGATTCGAACGGGTACCTACCTTCCCATATTTCTTCCCACGACTCGTGGAGTTTTATGTAGATACCAATCAGCTGGATTCGGCGATGGCAGTAGTGGACAAGGCTCTCACCATTGTACCAGACAGTGATACGTATCTTGTTGCCAAGAGCAACATCCTCTTCGAACAGAGCAAGCTTCAGGAGTGCATCAAGGCAAGCGACAAGGCTATCTCCGTGAATGAGGAACTTGCAGATCCATATTATAATGCAGGTATCTGTTATTTCAATATGGCTGTGGAGCAGGACAAGAGTTCGCAGACTTCGAGGAAGGTGCGTGAACAGGTGGATGCCAATTACAGGAAGGCGCTCCCTTATCTGGTCAAATACAGAAAGCTCCAGCCTGATGAGCAGTCCAAGTGGGCTTTCCCGCTCTATACCATCTATCTGAACCTGAATATGGGCAAGGAGTTTGATGAAATAGATAAAATCATGAAGAAAAGGTAATCTTCTTACTGAAATAAGAGATTTTTCTCGATATATAAAAGATTTCTTTCAATAAAAAAAAGACAATGATAGATAGAATTTTAGATAAGTTGGGTATCGAACTCAACGATAT
>OQVT01002849.1_pt1 | contig 11163 bp, 12 predicted proteins | sample 1691561 | NCBI WGS metagenome assembly OQVT01 (sample SAMN03418260, study PRJEB22391) | human gut metagenome | biome: human-gut; feature: organic feature; material: feces | host: Homo sapiens | place: Tanzania | collected 2013-01
CGCCACCGCCTGCACAACTGTGCGTGTGGTGTTGACGGCAGCCTGCGCCGTGTAGACTGCGCTCATAAGATTTGCCTTGGTGGAGGTATCTAACCCAAAAGCGCCTGCGATTCTGGGGATCTCGCCGGCAGAGAGCATAAGTCCCAGCCCCAGCAGGGCATGATCCTTAAATACCATGAGTCCTGCCACAAGAATCGTAGCTTGCAAAAATGCTGATAGACATAGACCAATGATCTGCTTGCACCATTGGATGAAGCCGTCTGTGTAGCCGCGTGGAACACTGAACATATAAAGGCTTCCCACAGCGATTTGGATGAGCAGGATGCCACCGCGTTTCAAGTTGCTGAAAAATACTTTGATGACCGCATAAGCCATGAGGATGAGGCAGAATAGGATCATGATCCCGCTGGTGATCGTGCCAAAACCCAGCAGCGATCCGGTTGCCATGTCAGTCAGCGATTCCACGCTGCTGAACTCCTGCATGATCTCACCGGCTACATCACCAATGGAGGTTCCGTAGCCGGTAAGTGCTGCGGTGAAGGTCCCTTGCAGGGAAACGCATAGCTCATAGAGCCGCACAGGGACAACGGTGAAAAGATTGACTGCCATAAAGCCTTTGATGGCGTTGATAGCAGTCTCCCGGATGTTGCCCCGACCGCTGGAATACTCCACACCGGTTTCAAAACAGGCTACTACCAGCCCTGTTCCGTAGAGCGCCCACGCAAGGTAAGAGAAGAACAGCACGATACTTTGCACCCAATCCATGGTGAAGAGTTCTGCACCCATGTTGCCCATCTCTGCGAAGAAGGTGCCGAGGAAGCCCACGACCTGACCGTAGAACCAGTCCACGATCTGTCCGAGAACTTCGCCGGCAATAAAATCCCAAATAAACATTAGTCAGTTCACCTCTTTTCAGAGTGAGGGCGCACCGACTGCTTGGGATATGGCGAGAGCCGTACAGTCGGTACGGCCCTCGTCTTATTTTTTACATCGTCTGCTCCCACTGCCGGTCAGCAGACGGACTCATGTCCTGAAACACCTCCAGATAATCCGCTACTGCATCGGAGAGAGCTTCATAGTCCTGCCGGGTGGGATGATACACATACCAGTCCACCTTGCCGCCGTCATCCCAAATGTGGGGCATGACTCCACTGCTGAAATTGGGGATGGAAGTCATCTTTCTCCCCAGCAGATCCGTCAGCTGAAGCCGCAGGACATCCACTTGTCCTTCATTCCGGTTGAGGATAGTCATCTGCAAAGCGTGGTACTGATTGGCGACAATCCCGGTCACGAATTGGATCTTTGCCCGGTTCATATCGCTCAGACGCACATAGCAAGCTCTGCCCACATAGGTGGCATCGGGGTACCGTTCTCCGATAATCTTCCGAAGCTCCTGTTCATAAAATGTCACGGTTTACATCTCCAACAAAAAATCGCCCATCCAAAGATAGGCGATTTCTAATGATTGATTTGGTTATATGTTTGATTGCATCTTGCCTCATACACTTTTTCGTAGTGAATCTGCAGTTGTGAGAAAATCCTCGCTATCTGCGCCGGAGTTAACTTCCAGTTCGGATTTTGACAGTGCTGCGTGCAGGTCATTCAGCTTGCTTTGATGAGTCGCGTTCTCTGCAAATTGATTGAGCTGCGCATCAACATCCCTACCGCCATACATGACTCGAATGATCTCAACTCTCTGTGTCTGGTGACATGGAATATAAAACACGAGATAGTTGTCTACCGGCATAATACGAAGTCCACGACTGTGCCACGGTTCTTTCTCGTAGGCTCTGTAACGTTCTGGCATCCAGTCAAGGCTGAAAATCGCTTTTTCCAGACGGTCGAGTTGTCTGGCTGCGGTCTGCACAGCCCGAAGTTCATATGCAATATACTCGAACACGCTGCGTAGATCCGCTTCGGCCTGTTTGGTGATGCTGATTTGGAATATCATAGCCCATACTCCCGGCGAATATCCTCAAACACTGCCTGTGCCGGACGGGTGCGTCCTTCCGTTACATCTGCAAATCCTTTCTCTAACTCGGCGTGAAGCTGCTCCGTCGTCAGAGCACTGGCATCCAGTGGTCTGGCTGCCGGGAGTTTCATCTCGAATGGCAGTCCACGCTGGAGAACGATCTGCTTATAAAACATTGTAATGGCATTGGACGCCGGAATGCCCAGCTGAGAAAGGATGCTTTCCGCCTGTTCCTTCAGATCCGGCTCAATGCGGGCATAGAGGTTGGCTGATTTTGCCATAGTCTGTCACTCCCTTCGCCCTTATTATACACATTTGTGCGCACATTAGCAATATATTTTCCGAGCGTGGACAGCACTCCGATCAACTGCACATCGAGCCGTTAGTGCTCAAATGCCGATAATCTGCCAGATGTACAGCGGAGCCGTCAGGGTGAATACGAGGCAGGCGAACAGGATCGCGGGAGCGGTCCACTCAAACTGACCACTCTTCCGAAAATCAAAGTACGCCGTCCCCAACTTGGCGAAGAAGAATACGGCAAGGATCAGGTCAATGGCGGGAAAGACTACATTGTTGACGACGGTCTTGATCTGACCGGATGCCGTCTGCCATGTGCTTTCCACCGCTCCGGCCACATCGCCCGTACCGGCAGCGAAGGCCGTGGTGGAAAAATCACAGCACAGAAGCAGCACAAGGGCGGTCAGAATCAGGATTCTCTTTTTTCTCATAAGTTCCTCCGTTTCTATCGTTGTTTTGCGGGAGCTATATGCCACTCCTCCCAGAGATTCCCCCGGATGGTGACGCGGTCCGTCAGGCTCATGGAGAGCATTCCTGCCGGCGTCCAGCAATCCAGAAGCCATGTGTAGGGCGTATAGCTGCCGTCCGGATACCAGATGGGCGTGAAGTGGGTACGGCGGTTGTAGGTGCTGTATGGATTGGCTTTGAATTGGAAGGTCGTGCTTCGCCCGGAGATTTCCGCCTCCAGCAGCCGCCAAAAGCTCTCATAGCCAAACTCCGGGAAATAGGTCACGGCATTCTGCGCCGCCGTGACAGCCGCACTCTGATTTGTGGTGACTTTTGCGGTCACCTTCTCCTGAACGCCATAGCCGCTTTTCAGCGTGGATGCGGTCGCCGTGGGGCTCTTCTCGTCCGGCGTGATGCGCATGGATGCAGTCAGGCTTGCGGAGTAGCCGTTGTAGTCAAACTCCCACCAGCCATGATCCTCCCACCAGCCGTTATCTACCCAGTGATACCAGCGGTCACGGTGAACCACATTGTTATCATCCACCCAGCGATCCGTGTGCCAGCACTTCTCCCAGTTCTCTACCCATTCCCAATTTTCCTGCCACCAGGGTGACCAAATGCCCCAGGAAGCGGATGTTACATGTTCTTTCTCTGGAATAGAGACCAGACGGAAACGGTCATTGCGGTCATCCGCCACCGGGTTGGGCGGATCGTTGCCGTCCAGATCCACGATGTTACAGGTGATCATGCTCTGCGCCGTGCCGCCGCCAGACACGCTGACGGCAATCGTAATGACGCATGGCTCTGACGGCGTGTGCCACTTCACCCATACCAATTGACTGTCGCCGTCCGGATAGTAGACATTGCTGACGGTGTAAGTTCTGCCTTGAATCACAAAGTGAACAGTCACAGGATTATCCGGGTCGGACTGCCCGCCGCTCACCTCCACCGAGGAGATCACATCGGTATCGACTCGGTATTCATAGTCGAAGTCGTTTACATCGGGCGGCTCCAACTCACCGTTGAAGCGGACGACTCCGATGCCGAGGGACGAGATGATCTGATCGTTGCTGACCTTGCTGTTGGTGCTGCCAGACCATGCGGGATAGCCCAGATCTGCTTCTTCAAGGAAGATGGCCAGCGGCAGATTCTTATGGGTGAGCGATCCCATCTTGCTTCGAAGATTTCCGTTTACCTTTTGGTCATAGAGCGCCGCTTCCGTGGCCGTCATGGCATAGTAGGCTCCACCGTAGACGAAGTAGGCGATAGGCTCGACAACGATTTTGTAATCGCCGGCAATAAGCGTATCAAAGTCTATTCCCACATATCCGGCAATCGCCCGAATGACTTGCTCGTCTGTAAAGTAGCTTCGAATCGCCGCAATGCTGGCGGGATAGTCGCCGGTCGAAATGATGCGAGGTAGACTCTGCGCCGGACGGACGCAGACATAGCCGCCCACGACAGGTGACAACGCCCGCCCACTGTTATAAGAGAGCTTGGATACCTTTCCGAAGTGGATCATGTTGGTGCTCGGATTCTGATTGCTCCAGTCAATGGTGTTCCCCACGACAGCGTGGCTGTCCACATTCACCACGGAAATGCGGACACCGTCCATACCCGGATTCCAGTAGTTGGTGGATGTGCCGCTGCCCATGCCGCCGCCACCGCCGTCGAAGTTGCCGTCACCGGTGGCATAAGCTGGAACAGCCGCACACAGCATGAGCACAAGGGAAAGAAAAAGTGCGAGAAGTCGCTTCATGGATTCCTCCTTTCAAAGCTTCGAAAAAAGAAAAGGCGCAGCCATTTCTGACTGCGCCATGCTGATTGGGAGTACTGTTAGTTCCCGCCGCCCATTTCACCGATTTTATTTCCGTTTTCGTAGATGTCCTGTCCATCGATGACCGTGTTATCACCGCTGCTGTCTACATAGCCGAAGCCCGGCACATATACCTGACCGGAGGAGTTCGTGCTTCCCGCGGCAGGCTGGGATTCCGCAGGCTTGGAGGTGGGCTGCTCCGGATATGTGGGGTGCGGTTCATCCTCTGTCTTGCGTTCCGAGGTCGGCACATCCTCCGCTTTGTGATCATCCGGAAGTGTCGCCGTGCCGCTGGGCGATTCCGGCTTTTCTGGAGCGTCCGGTTTAACAGGGTTCGCCTGGATGGTCTGCTCCGTGCCGTTGGAGTTTGCACCCTGGCCGGGGTCACTCTGCTCCGGCGTCAGCGAGGGGACATTCACATCTCCCTGGCTATTGTTGATGTTCACATTGGGATCGTTGCTGTCCGGCTGACTGCCGGATACCGTTCCGGAGGGCGTCACCGTATTTCCACCGAAGCGTCCGGCGATCCCGATGACGGCCACACCGCAGAGCAGGCAGCAGGCGGTGATGAGGATGATCCGTTTCGTCTTGTCGTTCATTGATTTTCCTCCTTTTTCTGATTTATCTCTTGATTGGACAATACCACACCTTTCGGCGTAAGTCTATTGGGAAAGCGAAACTTTTTTAGAATACCGGCACATATTTGGCTTCCGTGTGCAGCATCATTTCAGCTGCGGGCAAAAGGTTCCCAAGGAATCGCACCGGTACCTCCAAGCGGATCTCCACTGCGGCGGTATAGCCCTTGCTTTGGCCGGAACTGAGGGCGTTGTTGCTCAGCTCCACGCTCAGGCCAGAGATGGTATATTCCACGTTTCCGTTTGAGATCTTCTGATATCCGCTGCCGGTGTTCTCCAGTCCAAGCGTGGATGCCAGCTGACCGTACACATCGCCGGTATCCACGCTCTCATCCCATCGGCCTGTACCGTCCGGATACCAGCCTGCGGCATAGCCCTCCCGCACAGCGTGGTACACATCATCATAGTTGTCGTTGATGGTGGAGATGACTGCCTGCTGGGCAGCCTCCTTGACACCCTGGGCAATGATCCACACCCGGCTGAACTCCGCAACCGTGCAAAAAAGCATCAGCAGGACCAGCACAATGGCAAGGATCATAGGGGTGCCCTCGCCGGGGTGGCGGCGAAGGAAACAGTGCTTGCTCATTTCCAATACACCTCCGACTTTCCGGTGGCCTCCGACCGCAGCGTGATGGGAAATGAGCCGAAGCCGCCGAACAGGCCGATGTCCATGTCCAATGTCAGCGTTACGGTGACTTCCTCATTGAGCTGAATGCGTCCCGTTTTCGACCAGCGGATGTTGGGATCCAGTCCGGTGCTGTCGGTGAGTGCTGCGGCACGGCGGCTGGTTTCCGTTCCGACTCTGCCAGAGATCTCCGCTTCCCGTACCAGCTCCACCGCATAGGTGTCAAGCTGCTGCTTGGCGACGAATACCGGCAGGATTCGCACCGCCAGTGCCAGCACCAGCATGGCACAGACCACCAACACGCACACATCGATATAGCCCTCGCCGGAGTGCCGTTTTCGTAATTTCTTCATAGGCATTCCTCCTTAAAACAGCGAACCCAGCGAGTTGATGATCTGGTAGACGATAATGACGATGTACGTCAGCATGAAGCACATGAGCATGAGGAAGCTGAACACCCGGATCTTTGGCGGGATCTTCGCCGCCTTGGCTTTCAGGCGCTGCAGCTCCAATGCTTTCAAATCGTGGGAGAGCATTTGGAAGTACATCCGTCCGTCATCGCCCCGCAGGATACCGACGAGACCGCGGACGATATCCGAGATGATGGCCGAGCCCATACGGGCTTCAAAGCGAATCAGTGCCGCCTCATAAGAGGAGGAGCGCATATCCGCCGTCAGCACATCCAGTTCACGGGCAAAGTCGGGACCGGCGTGCTTCTTGTAGTTCTCCAGAATACGCAGGACATCCCGGCTGGCGGCCAGCTCCTGATGGATGGTCGCCACGAAGCGAGGCAGTTCACCCTCCACCAGTTCCATTCTGGCCTTGCACAGCTCATCCGCCCGGCGGCTCTCCTTGAAATAAGTGAGCAGCGCCAGTACCACCACCAGCGGCGTCAGAATGGGTAGAATCAGGAGGCACGGGATGATCCCCAGCAGGATGAGACAGGGTTTCAGAACGGTGTAAGCCGTAAAGACCTCGGGGGTCATATCCAGTCCTGCGGCAGTCAGCTTCGTTTCCAGCCGTCTGCGTTTGTAGGCATCCAAGCGGATCAGCGGAGCCAGCTTCAGCGACCATCCCAAAATGAGCGTCTCCATAGATTTCACAAGACTGCGCTCCTTGCGTCCTGCGGAGATGAGGGCACGCTCCGTTGCCAGCCTGGGGATCTTCAGCAGGTCCGCCAGAACGAAATACAGTCCGGCAGCCAAGGCGGCGCCGAACAGGAATAACAGCAATTTCACCCTCTCACCTCCGATACTCAATGGGCTGCGTCAGCTTCACGACGAATGCGAAGGACACGAACACAGCGGCAAGGCAGACAGCGATGACCATTTGACCGGGGATGGTGGCTACCAGCGTATGATACCAGTCCTTATTGATGAAGCGCACCAGCGGAATGTTGATCAGCACGAGGATTGCCATGGTGATGAACTCCTTGCGGGGACCAAACACCAGATTTTCCAGTTCCGCATTGACCACCCGCATATCTGACAGCTTGCTGACGATGGGCGTCAGAATGCTTGTCAGGCTTCGGTCTGTCTGACAAGCCATTACGGCATCGCACCATTCCCGCCAGACCTCATTGTCGATGGCGGCTTTCAGGTCAACAAGCGCCGCGTCCATATCCGGGTCGATGTGCTTGATGCGCATCAGAAAGCGCTGGAACACCTCCTGCACCGGAGGGTGCAGGTAACGGACATTCTCCTCCACGGCCTGCTGAAAGTTCTCGGTACGCAGGTAGGCCGTAGTAATGACGGACAGCGCAGTTTCCAGTTCTGCTGCCACATCTTTTTTGAAGCTGCCTGCCGTGAGCTTGACATACCAAAACGGGGTCAGCATCAAACCAACAGCCAACACCGGCACAAGGAAAGCGTTTCCTGCGGCAATGGCGATGCAGGCTCCCAATGCAAAGCAGAGCAGAGATGTAAAGCACACCATGGGGAACCTGTCTGCTCGTCCGGAGGCTGCCAAGACCGCCTGCGCCTCGGTGATCTCACGCCGGAGGAACCCTGCCTTTTTTCGCCTGGTCGTCTCGTTGATATCGGCACGGATACTGCCGGGAGCTGCGGTCAAGCGGGAAAAAAGGCTGTCGCTCAGTTCTCGTGGCGAGACATGCAGCACCATAAAAAGCCCTGCGATCATGCCGATGCAGGCAATCAGCTGGATCATAGTCATTCATCTTCCTCCTTTCCTTGAACGAATTGCGCCAACTCTCCAAGCGGCATCCCGTTTTCGATAAAGCGGCGCCGCAGACTTTCGGATATCTCCTCACATTTCCGGTGCTCACCCTCAATGATGAAGCGGTTGTCCTCCAGATGGTTGTCCGTGATGTGATACTCATAGAGCTTGTGAAGCCTGCGGCTTCCATCCGGCAGGATCTCACATTCAGAGATGTTGGTGATGCGGCGCTGCTTATTCTCCAGCTGGCGGCAGTAGACCACAATAGGGTACGCCTCGGTGACATATCCCATGAGGGTGTCGTCCGGAGTATCCACGGCACGTTTGCAGAGGGACACCATGCGGCGGTAGGTACCCTCGCTGGAATTGGAGTGAATGGTAGTCAGCACCGCAATGCCCACACGGGCGGCCTCCTGCGCCGCATTGGCCTCCGGGCCGCGCATCTCGCCCACGCAGATGATGTCCGGATTGAAACGCAGAGCGATATCCAGCAATGCGATCTGATCAATGCGCTGGCGCACATTTTCACTGTCGCGGGTCTGCGTGTGAACAACAGAATTCGTCACCCTGCCGTCATGCTCACGGATGAGTTGGAGTTCTCGTGAGCCATCCTCAATGGTGAAAATGCGCTTGCGGTCCGGAATGGTGGAAAGAAGCCAGCCCGCCACGGTGGTCTTGCCGGAGGAGGTCGCTCCCGCTACGCAGATGGACACGCCATAGCGAAGGCAGGCGGACAGGAAATCCAGCATTTCCTCTGTGGCCGTGCCGCTCTGCACGAAGTCCGCCTTGCTGAGATTCCTGGGATTCACAATGCGGATGGATGCGGCAACGCCGGCGTCCTCATCCAACACAGGCGTTTTGATGACCGAGATACGAATGTTCCTTGCAAGTCGGGAGGTGATGATGGGACTCGCATTGTCCAGTACCTTGCCGGAGTTCTGCAGCATACGGCGGATGACATTGGCGGCGTGTTCCGGCGAATCGAAATGCTCCTCCAGCTTGGCGGTATGACCGTCCGAATACTGGATCTCAATGTCCCGCCAGGAGTTGATGTCGATCTCCTCAATGCCGTCCGCAAAGATGTACTTGGTCAAAAATCCGTACTCCGCCATTTCCGTGTACAGGGCGTCCACCAGCTCAGAGGCCGTCATACCATCCACGGCGATGCGGTTCTCCTGCAGATACCGCGTCATGCGGCGCTTCATCTGTTCCTTGGCGTCCGAGTTGTCCTCTGTGATGAGGGTGGCGTAGGTTTCCGAGAGATAGCCCTGCACCTGACTGAGCGCCTCCGCAAAGGTGATGCCTTTCTCCTGTGGGGCAAAGAAGAGTTCGCTTGCACGAGGTGCTGTTGCAGTTTCCGCGAAGAGCGACCTTCCGGTGCGCTCCTCAAAGGAGATATCATGCACCTCTGCCTGTTCCGGCTTTCTCTCCGGTTCTGCGGGGGCGGCCGGGGCGAACAGGGAGTTGCTTCGTCTTTCACCAAGCAATCAGAACACCTCCTCACAGATCCGATTGATCTCCTTGCGGAATGCGCGGCTGTCCTTCATGGAGAGGTCCGCCAGTAGCTCACCGGCCAGATACTGCTCCTCCAGCTCCTGCGAATACGGTAGCCGGAATACTACGCTGCCCAGCACCTGACCGATGCGGTCTGCCGCCTGAAAGGGCTTGATGTTGGATGCTACCCGGTATTGCTTGTCCTTGTCCCATTTCAGTTCTCCCAGGAGCGGAAGCTGACTGGAGAGGTATCCGACCGATTTCAGGTCGCAGCTTGCAAGCTGCAGAACGCTGTCCGCTTCCATCAGCGCCACAGCGGAGAGAATGTCGTTTGCGATGTAGCTGGAGCAATCAATGACCACGTAGGGTACGATCTCACGGAGTCCGCGGATGAGTTCCTCCGCCTGCTGCTTGGTGCAGGGCGCATAGGTGTACTCGTTTTCTTTCTTGCGAAGACCCAGCATCGTCAGGTGCGGCAGGCGCTTGAGGGTGGTCAGATTGTGCTTGATGAGATTTACGGAGATATGCTGGGCGGCAAAGATACTGCCGAGGGACTTATCGACCTCCAATTCCGAGGGAGCGCAAATGCAGGGCATCATAGGCGCGGTCATATCACAGAGCAGCAGCACCGTATTTTTCTTCTGTGCCGCCAGATGCTTTGCAATTTTCACTGCCGTCACCGTCTTGCCGCAGCCGGGACTGCCCCAAACGGCAAGAATACCGCCTCCGGATTCCTCCATCGGTTCCAGTTCTTCCGGCTCCGTATTGCGGCGGAAGAGGCTGCCTTTCAGAAAGTTCATTCGGTGGCCCCACTTTCCGCGGAAAGCTCCGCACCCTCGCTTTCCTTAGATTCCGTACCCTCTGCGGTTTCGCCGCTGTTCTCCGGCTCCGGTTCTGCGTACAGCTCCTCAATCAGGGCATCCTGCGCCGCAATGAACTTGGCAGCGTTTTCGGGCGTTCCGCGATACACCAGCGCCAGATGCAGCTCACTATCCTGTTCCAGCTCCGCCAACACCTTGGCCTGCTCGGTGGTCACCAACAGTGTGACGGTGGAGGGCAGTTCCTTTTCATCCACCACTTCGCCGGTGTTGGCATCGTATCCGGAGGAGGCGGTCACCGAGATGACCTCCACATACTGCAGCTCCGGAGGAATGGCTGTTTCGCCCTTGCCCTGATAATCCGCCACGATGACCGTGACGATATCGCCGCTTTCCAGCTTACCCGAAAGGCCGACCGCAAAGCTCTTGATGGTAACGGAGATTGCCTGCTTTGTTCCGTCCAAATTATAGAGATAGGCATTCTCTGCCGCAGGTACAGCTGAGAGCTTGCTGGAAAGAATGTAATCTCCGGCCGCCAGGTCAGCGGTCGCGTATTTGCCGACGACCTCTTTCTTGTCTGTCATAAGATTCTGCGGCAGATTGTAGGCGCCGACCTCTACCGTCTGAACCATCTCGGCGGTGATCTCGTCACCTTCCTTGATGTCCATCGTCACACGGACGATCTCCGTTTTCTCACTGGCGCTGCGGCTGAACAGCGGCGTAACACCGAAGCAGATGATCAGCGCCAGCAGGATGCAGAGCACACCGATGACGGTGCGATTGCGAAAAATCTTCAAATCGTTTTCCTCCTTATAAAAAATACGCGGGAATAAAAGCCACTGCGAAGTATGGCACCAGCGGCTGTTTCTTCGCCGCGCTCTGCC
>OQVT01002852.1_pt1 | contig 11156 bp, 10 predicted proteins | sample 1691561 | NCBI WGS metagenome assembly OQVT01 (sample SAMN03418260, study PRJEB22391) | human gut metagenome | biome: human-gut; feature: organic feature; material: feces | host: Homo sapiens | place: Tanzania | collected 2013-01
GATGAATCTGCCGGAACTATGGAATGGTGGATTGGGATTAATAAGTGTGGAGAAAAAATGTGTTCTGCAGACGGAGGAGACAGCGGTCGAAGAACTTCTGCTTCAGAACCATTCCAAAAGCAAGATCACAGAACACTTGAGCCTGCCGGAGCTGAAAGACGAAATCCTTCAGGTGTGCCACAGCAGCGCAGACCTGCAGATAGAAAAAATGGAAGTGCAGGATGGCGGAATTCTGGCAGAGGGGATTCTCCATGTCAGCTTTCTGTATGTAAAGGCAAATGATGAAGTACCATTTGGTGTGTGGAAGGGGATGGTTCCGTTCTCGGCAATGCTTGAATGCCGGGAAGGAAGCAGCGATATGAAATATGACGTCACATATGCAGTGGAGCAGCTTGCGGTAGATCTTGCCGGAAATGATGAAGTAGAGATCAAAGCGGTCGTGGCGTTCAGAAGCTTCATGCGAAAAGCGGAAAAAATACAGATGGTGACAGAGGCTGCACTTGTGGATTATGAAAAAGAAGAGCAGATGAACCAGCCTGGAATTGTGGGATATATCGTAAAAGACGGAGATGATCTGTGGAGTCTGGCAAAGAAATATTCGACCACGGAAGAGAGCATTCTGCTTAATAATGAATTATTATCAAAAGAACTGAAAACGGGTGATAAAATATTGATTATTCGGGAGAGTTTGAGTATACTATAATAATGAAAAGATGTATACAAGATACAAAAAAAGGTCGAAAAAATACAATAAGGAGATACACGCATGGATAAACTGGAGTTAAAAGCACTTGGGAAGATCAATCTTGGACTTGATGTGCTGGGGCGGCGGGAGAATGGTTATCACGATGTGCGCATGATCATGCAGACAATCCATTTGTATGATCGGGTGGAGATCAAAAAGACTCGTTCTCCGCACATTCACGTAGAGACAAATCTTTATTATCTGCCGGTCAATGAAGATAATCTGGTATACCGTGCAGCAAAATTAATGAAAGATGAATTCCAGATCAAGGAAGGAGTACGCATTGTTCTTCAGAAATTTATTCCGGTTGCAGCAGGTATGGCGGGCGGCAGTTCAGATGCAGCAGCAGCGCTGGTTGGGATCAATCGTCTGTTTAAACTGGGACTTAGTGAGAAGGACTTGATGGATCGGGCGGTGAATATTGGTGCGGATGTTCCGTATTGTGTGATGAGAGGAACTGCACTGGCAGAGGGAATCGGTGAGAAGCTGACCAGAATTACACCGGTGCCTGATTGTTTTGTACTGATCGGAAAACCGGGAATTAATGTGTCTACTAAGGCAGCTTATGAGAGTCTGCAGTTGGATAAGATCACTACTCATCCAGATATTGACGGAATGATCAAAGATATTGAATGTGGAAATCTTCTGGCAATGACCGAGAAGATGGGAAATGTTTTTGAACCAGGAATTATCGGGAAGTATCCTGTGATCGGAGAGATTAAAGAGCTGATGGAAGCGCATGGTGCGCTGAAAGCAATGATGAGCGGAAGCGGTCCGACTGTGTTTGGAATCTTTGATGACAGGAAGAAGATGGAGGCAGCGGCAGCAGCTCTCAGAGAGAGCAGACTGGCGAAGACGGTTTTTGCAACAGAAGTAACGAAAGCAGGAGGACGTACAAATGACAAGTGAGTTTTCAGTAAATATGAATGAATATCTTCCATTAAGAGATGTAGTTTTTAATACACTGCGTCAGGCGATCTTGAAGGGAGAACTGAAACCAGGTGAGAGACTGATGGAGATTGCGCTGGCAGAGAGACTTGGTGTGAGCAGAACTCCGATCAGAGAGGCAATGCGTAAGCTGGAGCAGGAGGGGCTGGTTGTAATGATACCGCGCCGAGGAGCTCAGGTTGCGAATATCACAGAAAAGGATTTAAATGATGTTCTTGAGGTTCGTATTGCACTTGAGAATGTTGCCATTGAGAAAGCCTGCGCACGTATGACTGAGGAAGAGATGAGTAAATTATGGCTTGCTGCAAAGGAGTTTGAACATACCATGGCAGAGGGGAATCTTGTAAAGCTTGCTGAGGCAGATGTGGCTTTCCATGAGGTTATTTACCAGGCTTCCGATAACAAGAGACTGATCCAGGTGCTGAACAATATGAGAGAGCAGATCTATCGTTATCGTGTGGAATATCTCAAAGAAGGTGAGACAAGGGATCTTCTTGTAAAGGAGCATGAAGAGCTGACCAAGGCGATCAAAGAGCGTAATGTGGAGAAAGCAAAGCAGCTTTCTTTCCAGCATATCGAGAATCAGAGAATGGCTATCATGCGTTCTATTGAAGCTGAGAATGCAGAACGTGAGCGTGCAGAGAGGGAGAAATCCAGAGGCCACAGATAAGTACCCGGGAAAGCAGACGGAATCTGTGGGGCAGAACAGTTACGAATAATATTTGAATATCTGGAAATTATAAAGAGAGGCGAGGAGCCTCTCTTTTTTTGACTAAAGCAATACACTGTAGGCGAAGGATTCTTTTGGATAAATCAAGTAAGTCCCCTGTTTTAGTTACGAGGTTGTAAACGAATGGTGGGAATTTGCGAAGAATAATGATCAGAGGATGGGAGCATGAAAGGAGTGGAAATGTGAAAGAACAGAGAGAATTAAAAGAGCAGACAAGGATTTCTGCAAATTTACGTGAAAATGAGAAGTACCTGCGTACCAGACTGGAGAACTGCAGTGATATTCTGATCCGTCCTATGAGGCTTGGTGAAAATCATAAGGTGGACTGTCTCATGGTTTATATAGAAGTTGCAGTTTCAAATATGATGCTGGATGATTCTGCAATTGGCAAAATGATCAATCATTTCTGGGAAATTTCTCCGGATCAGATTCAGGATTTTGTCCAAAATAACAGTCTTGGAATTGCAGATGTGAAGAAACTGGCAGATCTTGATGAAGCGGTGGAGGCTATGCTTACTGGGAATGCAGTTTTCTTTATCGATGGTTATGACAAGGCAATGAAGATCTCCAGCAAGGGGTATCCGTCAATGGGCGTGATGGAGGCAGAGTCGGAAAAAGTTCTCCGAGGTTCTAGAGAGGGATTCTCGGACAGTGTGAAGAGCAACAGTGCACTGGTGAGAAAGAGACTTCGGGATACCAGACTGAAAGTGGAAGAATATAAAATCGGTGTCCGCTCACATACTCTGACACAGGTGTTATATATGGATGATCTGGTGCATGAAGAACTTCTGGAGAAAGTGAAAGAACGGCTGGAGGAATTTGAAATTGATGGAATCCTGGACAGCGGAATGCTGGAACAATTGACGGAAGATGTGTGGTATTCTCCTTTTCCACAGTATCAGACGACGGAACGTCCGGACCGGGCAGTACAGGAGATTCTGAATGGTAAAGTTGTAATCTTGTGTGATAATTCACCGGAAGCACTGATCCTGCCGGGAAATTTCAATAGTTTTATGGAGAGCAGTGAAGACTGGTATCACAGATTTGAGATGGCATCTTTCTTACGGATGCTACGATATCTGGCGATAATCATGGCGACTGTTCTGCCTGGACTTTATCTGGCAGTGATACGTTTTCATACACAGATTCTGCCGGGGACGTTGATTCTGTCTTTTGCAGAGGCAAGAGAAGGAGTACCTTTTTCCAGTGTGGTGGAGCTGATCTTTCTTGAACTGGCTTTTGAATTGATCCGGGAGGCAGGTGTAAGAGTGCCGGGGTCACTTGGAAATGCCATTGGAATTGTAGGCGGTCTGGTGATCGGACAGGCAGCAGTGGAAGCGAATCTGGTAAGCCCCATCGTGGTAATGATCGTAGCACTGACTGCTTTGGGTTCTATGACCGTTCCGAATGAGGAATTTGCGGCAGCGTTTCGACTGGTGAAATATGTATTTCTAATTCTTGGAGGTTATCTGGGAATTTATGGAATAGTGCTGGGTGTGTATCTGGTTGTGGGACATCTGGCAGGACTGGTAAGCTTCGGAGTTCCGTATCTGGTGCCTTTTATAAAGAAGGAACGGGAATCCGGAAGAGAAGAAGGGATTTGGAGAGTTCCTCTGCGCATGAGGAAATTGCGGCCACTCTATGCCAGAGAAGAGCAGAAAATTCGATTAACGAGAAAGGGGTCCGGCTCATGAAATTTGCGGAAAATAACAGGATTTCACACAGGCAGCTTTACAGACAGATGATCCTGGCATTTCTGGCACCATTTATGCTGTGCATTTTTGGCAGAGGAGGGATCAATGGGATCAGTGCTGTGGCAGGAATCCTTTTGGCGTTAGTTCTTCTGAGATTTTATGTAATTCTGCTGATCCGTCTGACACCCTCATTTGAAGACTTGGTAAAATCTGCAGGTGGTTTTGTAGGACGGATCATTGGTCTCTTTTTTCTGATTTATATATTGCTGGCAGGAGGATATCTGCTGGCTCTTTTGCGGCGTCTGATACCTGCAAGCCTGATTACAGGGATATCCGGCAGATGGATTGCATTCTGGGCAATTTTGGTATGTTCTGTGGGAAGCAGCAGGGGAATGCAGAGAAGAGGGAGGATGGCAGAAGTGTCCGGAGGTTTGCTGCTTGGAGGAATTTTCATTATGATGGGGCTTTGTGTGCCGCAGGCAAGAGCAGAATATTTCACAGAAGTGATACAATGGGGGGAACTTACGGCGGAGAATGTCTGGCGTTCTTTTTACGGAGTGCTGTGTGCATTCTCAGCAATTGGGTTACTGCCTTTTCTGCTGGGAGATGTGGAGAAATACGGGAGTGCCGGCAAGACTGCGGCCGGTGGGATTTTGACACTTGGCGGTCTTCTTGTGGGGATGGAGTTGTTGCTTCCGGCAGTGCTTGGATATGACAGAGTGAAATCTGAAAGTTATCCGGTTCTGCCGTTGCTGGATGGCGCGGATCTTCCAGGAAATGTGCTGGCGAGATTTGATGTGATATGGATGGGATTTCTTCTGTACAGTCTGCTCTTTGCAATCGGAAGTTTGCTACATTACGGAGAGCAGATTATTCGAAAATCCCATCTTGGAACCGGGCGTCTGTGGGTTCCTGCAATGGTTTTTCTGATTTCGCTTCTGGAAGAAAATGGGAAAGGAGCTCTGGATTATTTTGGATGGTGTCTGGGATATATTTTTGTGCCTGGAATATTAATCTGTCAAATTTATATGCTTCTTCTGGGAAAAAGAGGTCGCAGAAAAAAGATACCAGCAGCAGTGACGGGAATCCTGGTGTTTTGCCTGTTTCTTGGGGGATGTGGTGTTGCTGTAGAACCGGAAAAACGGGCCTATCCTATGGCACTTGGTGTAGATGCTTCATCGGAAGGACTTCTTCTTGTTTATGGAATGCCGGATATGTCTGAGAGTACAGGGCAGGAAAAGGAAGAAGAGGATGGTGGTGCAAGAGTGCTGCAGATCAGTGGAGGGGATTTCGTTCAGATTGAACAGGCATATGACCGGTCACAGGAGAAACTGTTGGATATGGGACATCTGCAGGTACTGGTTCTTGGAAGAACATTAGTGGAAGATGGACGCTGGAGGCTAGTGCTTGACTATCTGAAACAGGAGAATCTGGTGGGCGAGGATCTTTATGTGTTTGAGGCAGAGAACGCGGCAGAAATTTTGAAGTGGAACGGAGAGGAGAATTCTTCGGCAGGGGAGTATATTACTGGAATGATGGAAAACAGGATGTCCGGGGAAAAGAGAGCTGCGGTGACACTCAGAGAACTTTTTTATGAGAAATACAAAGAGGACAGACTTCTGAAGCTGCCGTTTGTCAGGGTTGATAATGGAAGCCTGGAAATTGATGTATAAATTTCCAAAATGCAGGTGATACTTTGAAAAGAAATAGAAATAAACATGCTCTGGTTTAGGAGGAATGTAAAAATGAGTGCTGAGAAGAAGTTTCTAAGAAAGAAGAAACGGTTCGAAAAAATAACAGGAATATTTAAAGTAAAGCTGGCAATTAAAAGATATCCCAAACAATATATCAAAAAAGTAACAGCAGCTTTAACAGCAGGGATTCTGGGAGTGGTCCTGGCGGGAACAATGCCGGAGCAGATAGAAAAAATCACAGAAAATCGACAGGAACAGACAGCAATCACTGCCTGGTGGGGAACGTTGTATCCGAAATTCTGTTTCTCTCAGTTTCCAGAAAATCATAAAGACAGGAAAGAAGATGTAAAGATTTCCTTCTGGCTTGCACAGGCTCTCGATTGGTGATAGAATAGTGAAACAATCAAAAAGAGATGGAGAGAAATCAATGAAAATAGATAGAGAGGCACCGATTGGAGTTTTTGATTCCGGTGTGGGAGGGCTGACGGTTGCGCGTGAGATCATGCGTAATCTTCCTTCAGAGAAAATCGTATATTTTGGTGATACGGCGAGAGTGCCTTATGGAAGTAAATCAAAGGAGACGATCATTCGGTACTCACGTCAGATCATCCGTTTTCTGCAGGAGCAGCAGGTGAAAGCAATTGTGATCGCCTGTAATACGGCCAGTGCTTTTGCCCTGGATGCAGTAAGGGATGAATTTGACATTCCGATCATTGGCGTGATCGAGCCGGGAGCGAAAGTTGCGGCAGCACAGACCAGAAACAAACGTGTGGGAGTTATTGGTACTGTGGGAACAGTAGGAACCGGGATTCATGCGGAATATCTTAAGCAGCTGGATCCGGAGATCACTGTGTTTGGAAAAGCCTGCCCCCTTTTTGTACCGCTGGTGGAGGAAGGATGGCTCCATGATCCTGTGACGGATGAAGTGGCGGCCAGATATCTGAAAGAGCTGCAGGATAAGGATGTGGATACACTGATTCTTGGATGCACTCATTATCCGCTGCTTCGTTCTACGATCAGAAAGATTATGAGTGATAATGTGTGTCTGGTGAATCCGGCATATGAGACAGCATTGGAGCTTGGCAGACTGCTGGAGGAGAAAGGTCTTTCCAGTACAGGTATGGAGCAGAAGGAATTTCCGTATAGATTCTTTGTCAGTGACTTGGCAGATGAATTTAAGGCATTTGCAAATTCAATTCTGCCGTATGATGTAGAGATGACGCAGAAGATTGATATTGAGAAGTATTAATGTGATGCGACTCGGAAGATGATCAGAGGAAAGATATTACATAGAAACAGAAGATATAGGGTTGCTGGGCATAAAGTGAACAGTAACGATTTAGTAAGAATATTGGGAGTAAGAGAGAATGGATAAAGAAGTACTGATCCACGTAAGTGGACTTCAGACAATAGATGCAGAAGGCGAGCAGGAGCCAATTGAGATTGTTGTGCCGGGAGAGTATTATTTCCGAAATGGAAGTCATTATCTTCGTTATGAGGAGATTATGGAGGACTTCGCAGAGCCGACGATCAATTACATAAAAATTTCCCCGAAAGGAATGGAAGTGCGCAAGAAAGGCGTAGTCAATGTGCATATGGTTTTTGAGCAGGGTAAGAAGAATATGACTTACTATACCACTCCTTATGGAACTATTGAGATGGGGATCGCAGCCACAAATCTGGATCTGCAGGAGAAAGAAGGAAGTCTTGATATGAAGGTTGACTATGCGCTTGATATGAATCAGGAGCATGTGGCAGACTGTTATCTTGCAATCAAGGCACAGCCGAAGGACTGTAAGGATTTTACAATTTAACCGAAGAAACTGCAGAGCAGTTGCTTGGTCATATTTTATCCGCTTGACTCAAATCAGGCAGTGAAGAGGATATTCAATCTGTATAATTTAAATCATAAAAGCCCGCATATCTATGATACAAAAATGATCATAAATCTGCGGGCTTATATTTTACGGTTAACTGCAATTATTTGGCAGCTTTATCTTTCTTAAATCTTGCGAAGAATCCTTTCTTCTTAGGAGCCGGTGCTTCCAGTGAACCACGGATTCCCTTTACTCCTACGATGTAAAGACCGCTTACTTCAGCCTTGATCTCTTTTTTGACAGGGATCAGATCGAAAATCTTCTCATCTGCGATCATGATCGCAATCTTCGGTCCGACCTTAGCTTTAACGATCGGAAGTTTGGAACGGCGCATAAGCTTAGGTGTCTGATCAATTACCATCTGAGGAAGTCCGGATTCTTTCAGCGGCATCCTCTTTTTATCGATAACCAGCATGGAAACGGTTTGTTTTGTTGCATCAATCTGAGCCTGCTGTTCTTCCTGTTTCTTCTGGGCTTTTTTGCCGAAGAAATATAAACCGATCAGTGCAGCGATCAGGATAACAAGAATGACCAGAAGGACTATTGTTACTGTACTCATTTGCATCCTCCCTAATGTATGTGTTTTCACAGAGACTGCCGTGGATGGGCAGCCCATTGCATAAAGTTTATTTTATCATTAAATAAGGTAAAACGCAATTGTTAAAAAAGAATTAATGGATGGAAAGCTGTAGAAATTTGCATTATTACAGGTTATAATTGTGGTAAAAACATTTTTACAGAATGTAATCACGATGTGTGGTTATAATAGGATTGTGATATGAGGATTGTAGTCCGAAATTCAGATGATAAAAGGAGAAAAATATGAGCGAGTTAAAGCCTGAATCTGAGAATACAGAGGAGAGACTTTCGGATAAGGAAGAAGTAAATACAGAAGAGACAAATAATGCAGATGAGGATTTCTTTTATGATGATAATGAGGCCTATGAAGTCCGCAGAGCAGCCAGAATTGAACGCCGGAATAAGATGCGCCGCAGAAAAAAAAGACTGCGTATTGCGGGCAGCGTTTTAGTGGCAGCAGCTGTGGCAGCAGGAGTGGGAGTCGGATTCTACGGAGAAGAACTGAAGGAGTTTTTGGGCAGGCAGCAGGTTAAGATCGCGCAGATGGTGAAGTCTGCAGGCGAGAAAATTGAGAAGGATGACAAAGCTGTTCAGCAGACAAATGCAGAAGCAGAGGCTGAGAATACAGTTACACCTGAAGTAACACAGGAGACAGACAGCCTGAGCAAAGAGGATAAAGCACTTTACAGACAGGCCAAGCATGCAGCGAATCAGTATGATTATGATAAAGCAATAAGTCTGCTTCAGGGCAGCGATACTTACGAGACAAGTGAGAAATTCCAGCATGCAGTTAAGGTCTACCAGAAGAAAAAGGACTCCTGTGTTTCCTGGCCGCTGGATCAGGTGACACATGTTTTTTATCATACGCTGATCAGAGATACAGGCAAGGCATTTGACGGAGATTACAAAACGGGTGATTATGATCAGGTAATGACAACTATCGATGAATTTAATCAGATCACTCAGAGCATGTATGACAAGGGATATGTTATGGTCAGCATTTATGACATGGCAACAGCAGATGAGAATGGAAATATGAATGTAGGTGAGATCCTGCTTCCTCCGGGTAAAGTGCCGTTTGTACTTTCGCAGGATGATGTATGTTATTATCATTACATGGACGGGGACGGATTTGCAACGAAGCTTATCGTGGATGAAGAAGGCAAGATCCGCAATGAATATGCAGAAGATGATGGAAGTATTTCTGTTGGAGATTATGATGTGGTGCCTCTGATCGACAGGTTTGTGGAGGAGCATCCTGATTTTTCATACAGAGGTGCTAAGGGAATCGTTGCTCTTACAGGTTATAACGGAATCCTTGGCTATCGTACAGACAGCAGTTATGAGACCCGTCCGGATGATCTGGATGCAGATAAGGTAAGATGGCTGGATGCGCATCCGGATTTTAATCTGAATACAGAGAGAGAAAATGCAGCAAGAGTGGCACAGGCTATGAAGGATGAAGGATGGCTGTTTGCAAGCCATACCTGGGGACATCAGAATGTAAGCCAGGTCAGTCTGGAGAGATTACAGGCAGATACACAGAAATTTAAAGAGAATGTTGATCCTCTGATCGGTGGAACAGATATTATTATCTTTGCATTTGGAGCAGATCTTACAAGTGTTGAAGATTATTCAGGGGAGAAGTTTGAATATTTTAAGAGTCAGGGATATAACTATTACTGTAATGTAGATTCCAGCCAGTATTTTGTGCAGATCCGCAGTAATTATTTCCGCCAGGGAAGAAGAAATCTGGACGGATACAGAATGTATTATAATCCTGAACTTCTGTCAGATCTGTTTGATGCGCAGGAAGTTTTTGATTCTTCCAGACCAGTGCCGGTTCCGACCATGGGGTGAGTATTGATATAGAAACGAAAGGGGAAAACATGAGAAAAAGGACAGCAGGTGTAGTGGCAGCGATTTTGTCTGCATCATTAGCATTAAGCGGATGTGGATTACTTCCTTTTCAACAGGATGTTCCGTTTCAGAAATCTGAGTCTAAGGATACAGAGACGAAGAATACGGAGGAAACAGAGCAGCAGACAGATGAAGAAGCGGATGCTGATACAACACAGGATACAGATACAGCAGAAGATACACAGCAGGATACAGATGAGAGTGAAGAGCAGACAGATGCTGAGGAGGAATCTCCTCTGGAACAGGCTTCCCTTATGGCAGCGCAGTATGATTACGATGGGGCGATAGAACTGCTTAAGAGCCAGTCGGATTACGACAGTAATACAGATATGCAGAATGCAGTTTCTGAATATGAGAATATCAGGGCAACCTGTACAGAATATCCGCTGGAACAGATCATCCGGATTCTCTCCACTTGCACCGAACCTCCTTATTACACTTAAGACAAGTCTTAGATTACCTTTGATATATTCTTCTTTCGCTTCCTGATCTCCCGCTTTAATACGCACAAACAAAGCTTCCTTCTCCTTTTCATTCAGGATCGGAAGCTTTGCTGTATTCACACCACATATTTCAACTTTCCCCTGCATTTTTTAGAACCTCCTGCCAGATGTTTTCTGATTACGTCTAGTAGAAATTCTCTCCATATGCAGGTTACTTATTCGTAAATGCTATGAAATTAAAAAACTTTTGCCCCTTGACATCACATGTCCGGCATCATCTTATCTTGCCAGTCATGCAAGCTGCCTTATATGTCTGATTATTTTTCCAAATCTGACACTCTTATCTGTCCCACTTGTCCGCCAGATTATTAATCTGATTTTCGAACTTCATCAATTCTTTGTTTGCAAGTCCTTCATTCTTATATACCACATCAAGCAGCCTCTTTGCCGCTGCGACCACTCTGTAAAATGCATTCTGCTTACGGATCTGTGCTGGTTTTTCCACTGCCTTTTTCGGTTCTTTAAT
>OQVT01002854.1_pt1 | contig 11152 bp, 9 predicted proteins | sample 1691561 | NCBI WGS metagenome assembly OQVT01 (sample SAMN03418260, study PRJEB22391) | human gut metagenome | biome: human-gut; feature: organic feature; material: feces | host: Homo sapiens | place: Tanzania | collected 2013-01
AAATTTCCTTACAAAGCGAAGAAACAAGCGGAATTTCTCTCACTTTGTCGCCTTTCCCCCTCACGGTCATCGTCCGTCGTGAAAAATCCACGTCGCCGACCCGAAGCCCGATCAACTCCGCGCGCCTCATCCCGGTACTGTAAAGCACCGACACGATGAGTCGCTCCAACCTTCTTGAATATGCCGCCTCGGAGGCCTTGTCACTTCCCGTGATCAGAGCCAGATTCTCCTCTGAGGCGTCACAGTCCGTCCCGGCGAAATATTCATTCATCGACTCTTCCCTGTAGAACACAGGCAGCCTTTTCTCCACCTTGGGTTTCGCAACCGCACGCACCGGATTGGCCGCCAGCTTTTTCTCTTTCATCAAGTAGCGGCAGAACCCCGACAGCACCGACAGATGCAGCTTGACTGTCCTCGGGCTATCCTCCCTTTTATCAAGGAGATACACCTCGTGTGAGCGGATGACCTGCGGCGTGAGCGATTTCAGCAGTTCCTCGTCAGTCGCCGCCCCGCAATCCTCCACAAAGACCTTCAGGGCATCTGAATATATCGCCTGGGTTCTCGCCGAATATCTCCGGATGTCCTTGATGTAAGATATGTAATCTCCGATGAGGCGCATAGGCTTAAGCCTTAATATTCATCAACTTCGCATCAACTTCGCATCAACTTCCGGCATTGTTCACACCAATCTTTCCCGCCAGCTTCTCGACCGGCTTGTTGCACCACTGTGCGATGACTCCCACGAGCAGGGCAGCGGCGAGGGTTCCCTCACGCACACCGTGGATTCTTCCGTCAAGCCAGAGAAGCGAGGCGACGCACGCCAGAGCCACAAGCGACACATCCACAACAACTTTCGTGATGTCAAAACGGGTTTTGAAAGCCTTGCAGATCGCCAGAACAAGTCCTTCGCCGGCCAGTGTCACCACCCCGGCCACGACCTCAAAAGCCACACCGACCCCCACAAGCACGATGCCCACAAGGCACCAAACGACCTGCATAAGGTAGTTCGGGCAAGGCACATCCGCGATGCACCAGCAGGCGAAATCCGTCATGTACCCGAACGCGAACGCCACCGGCAGCTGCATCAGCTGGACCCAGTCATAGTCCTTACGCAAAAGCGCCATCTGAATCAGAATGAATATGCAGTGCATCACGATCGTTGCCTCCCCCACCGTCAGCGGGCACAGCATACTCGCCACATAAGGCGGGCACGAGATCGGCGAAGTTCCAAGATCCGCCAGAATAGAAAAAGCCACCCCGAACGCCACAATCAGCAGTCCGACGCACAGCATCACATATCTCTTGAATATTTCCATTTTATTTCTTAAATATTTTGTTTCCCGAATATCTCAATATTTATTCAAAACTCTGACGTTTCCCACTACGGCATATTCATAAATACCTGTGGACACGGTTGTAATAGTCCTTGTAGTCAATGTCTTTCCTTGAAAGCAGGAACCGCTCCTCCTGAAGGATCTGGAGGTGGAAAATCGTCACCGCGCAGAGCACGACGACCAGGTGAAGCCAGTTTGCGAAGCAGAGAAGCAGCCCTATGTAGGTCAGGTCAAAACCGACGAAAGCCGGGTTGCGGCTGATTCTGTAGATGCCGGAAGTGACCAGCCCGGTCTTCTCGTCCGGGGATATTCCCGCCCTCCAACTGTCGCGCATCTGAAGCACGGCGGTAGTGAAAAACACCACTCCGAGAGCCGTCAAAGCCAGTCCGATCCAAACGCACCACCGCGGGAGGAATGAATATCCCCGGACGACGCTCCACACCTCCACGACGACAATCAGGACGGAAAAGGCAGCCAGCAACCGCTCCACAGTCAAAGTCCGCAGTTCCTTATTCCCGCGCCCCATCTGATTGGTCCGGATCCCTTGACTCCTCTGACTGAGCTGTTTAGCCAGATAGACTCCATAGAATCCGGCCATCAAGGCCAATGATATTATCTGAAATACTGTCATACAATCACGCCGGAGGCATCTGGTTCAGGATCATCCCTAAGCATTTCCTCCAGCGTACAAATTTACGAATATTCCCGAGATACCCAACGAGCGTTCAGCAGTCGGTGCGTCAGGACAGCATTTCCACGCAACGACTTTGCAAACAGGGGGTCTTCGTGCGTCAACAGGGTGGCTCCGCGCACGGGACGGGAAGCGAGTTAAGCGTAGCTATGCATTCCGCCGAGGATGTAGTTGACGCCGAAATAGGTGAAGAGAACGGAGGCGAAGAGGATCAGGGTGTAGATGTGGTAGGCACGGTGACTCCTCAGGAACGGGAGACGGGTGCGGTGAACACCGAGGGAGGCGATCAGGAAAGTGATCAGGGCCCAGGTTTCTTTCGGGTCCCAGTTCCAGTAGCAGCCCCAGGAGACGTTGGCCCAGATGGAGCCTGCGATTATGCCTGAGCCTAAGAAGAACAGGGCAGGGTACATCAACGCTTCCGACATCCGGGCCATCTTCGCGGAGGCTGAATCAGAGACTGAAGTATGGCGCAGTGATGCGACCAGCCCACAAATTCCGTTGACCATAATGATGGCGAGAACGGTGTAGGAAAGCATCATTAGAGAAACGTGGATGCTCAGCAGCGGGGACGACAGCACAGGCATCAGTTGGGTGACGGCCGGGTTGGCGTTGCCCATCGCGGAAACCAGAGAGGCCAGCGACGCGACTATGATCCCGAACGGCAACATAATCTGGAACTTCCTGAAACTCAACACGGAAGCAAGCATCGCAGTCCAAGCGATCGTCAGCATCGTCTCCGCACCGTTTGAAAAAGGAATATGTCCGCTCGCGATCCAGAGGAGCCCAAGCACGATGGTCAACACGAGGAAAAAGACGAAAGCCACAGCGACTCCAACGATCCTGAATATTCCTGGAAAATGTTTTTTGCCAGTCATCGTGGAGGAGAAATTTCCCCGGATCATCCTACGCATCGCCGCCGCCAGCATCACCAGACCGATGATCAGGAAAGTTCCTGCGATCGGAAACAGCGGAGGCAGAGCGTTGTACGCCCTCTCGGCCTTGATGCGGTACGCCGGCGGAAGGCTCTCCCCCATCTTGCTCTCCTGAAAGCGGCGCAGCTTCCCGATCGACTCTTCTAATTTTGAATATTCACGGTTCACCACCAGCTCGAAGATATAGTCCATCGACTTGCGGACGAAAAGCCACTCCTCATCAGCGATTCCTTCCGGCAGCCGGTCGCTCTGCGAGTACCATCCAAGCCGCCCGGTGCTGTCCCGCAAAGGGTAGATTTTCAGCAGGTCTCCTGAATATAAAGCCTTGACAGTCGCCTCCTTATCCATTGCGTCAACCGCCTTTTTCCGGTTGTGCATAGGAATATTCCTCCAACTTGCGCCGTAGAACATCCAGCCTGTAAGTACCTGTTCGTCAGTCAGTCCCTTCACACCGGATGTTCCATAGAGCTTTGCGCTGAAATCCGAGGCAAGAGTCTGGAGCGGGCATATTCGTCCGTGGTACAGAACGTAGAGTCTTCCGAATTCGGCGGCGATGTTTTTCGGCAGGACTTTCGGAGAGGCTGAGCCACGTTTTACCTGATTCCCTTTGACGGAAGCATTTTCCGTTTGAGGCAGCCCACCTACGGAATTCCCTGTCGCAGAAGCGGTTGCCTCCAAGCACAGAAGAATCGCTATGACCGATGAATATCTCAACGCGTTCCCGAAGAACTTCTTGAACCTCTTGTCAGTGAAGAAAAACGCCAGAAGTCCGAGAAGCAACAGAGCATAGCCGGTGTAAATGACAGCGATGCCGACTGGATCGTGGCTCACGGTGAATGTCACACCGGCCTCATCGCTGTCATAGTCAGTCTGATAGAAACGATAACCTTTACAGGACAGGATGCGGTTCATCCTCACCTCGCCCTCGCGGAGAACCGAGCCGTTCCTTGTGAAACGCAGCCGTGAACTGTAATCCGATGCGGCGTCCGTTCCGGAATGGTAAAGCACCTCGAAGCCCTCAAGTTCCACACTGAAAGGCAGTTCGAGAATCTTTCCGTCCTTGGTCTCGAAAGTCTCCACGGATCCCCCCTCACGCACGTGAAGCATCCCCCTCCTCGCGGAAAAGGATGTCACAAGCGCTCCCGCCAGAATCAGTGCCAGCGAAAGGTGCAGCACCAGGGCCGCCGGCCGCCCCGCAAAAAGTCTTGTCATTATATCGAATCGATAAATCTTACTACCGCATCACGTTCTGTCTTGGAGAGGGCGCGGAAATTCTCAACGGATTTGCGGGCGTCGCTCTGGGCGCTTCCGTGCCACATAATCGCCTCCACAACAGTCCTGGCGCGGCAGTCGTGAAGCCTGTCAACACCTCCGGCGACAAGCTCGCTCAGGCCACGTCCCCAAAGTGGAGTCGTCCTGCACCAACCGGTACGGATGTCGTTCTTCATAAAGAGACGATGCTGGACCATATCGGTGTACGGCCAGATAGTCTGGTGAGGATAACGAGGAAGCCTCGGATCGTTGTCCTTGAAGAAACCGTTCGGATCCGTGACATTGTCCTCTCCGGTAACCCAGCTTGGACGGTGGCACGTGGCGCAACCGATCTTAGTGAAAAGTTCCTTGCCTTTGATGACCTCAGGATTGTCCAGATCCCTGGCCGCAGGAACAGCCAACCCTCTGTGCCAGATCATAAAGTCGGCATATTCCTCATCCGTCATCTCCGGCTTGAGATCCTTGGCCATCAAATAATTATAAATATCCTCCTGAACATTCCCCGTCTTGTTCTGGTCAGGGAAATATTTGTAGAAATCCTTCTGGACATCCGGATCCTGCGAAGCCACCTTGGCGTAGGTCGCCGTCATATAGTGGTAACGCCTGTCGCTTCGGGTCACGTTGGTGATGTTCCAGATGGCGTTCGCTCCGGCGGCGTCCTGCAACGGGCCACGGCTCAACGCGTAAGTGAAACGCTTAGGATGGGTAGTCTTGCCGTAAAGGCTTGTCCACTCGCCATTTGCGAATATGGCCGGATTCAGTTTGGCACCAGCCGCCTCCTCCTTGGCGTACTGCGCCTTGAGATCATCGTCATCAATCGCGTCCAGAAGCCCGACTCCATAAACGCCGATCGTGGACTCAACCCTGAAACGCACGTTTGAATATGGCACCGTGGTGGTCTCGCCGTTCTTCGTCACCTCAAGCGGCACATAGAACGCATCCTCAGGGACGATGACCTCCGGATAGATAAGACTGTAAGGCTCTCCGTCAGGGAACTGGTTGCCCCATTCGTCGGTATATTCAAGCCAGTTTATCTTGATGTTGCTTTCATCGATAGGAGCCTTGAAAGGAGCCACCGCAAGAGTCTGCGGCATTCCGGTGACCGAACTGAGGTAAGTGTCTGTGTCGTCGGTGATTACCAAAAGGTAGCCGTTGCCGTTCTTGTCAGCCTTGTACTCGGTCTGACGCTTGCCGTGACTGTAGTTCGGGTGGCAGTAGAGGCATCCGCGACGGACCATCAACGGGCCGAGGCCGCTGAAAGCCCCGTCCTTGTTCTCGTTGAAATCCCTTTCAAAGAACATCTCTCCGTTCTTGAAGGCTTGGATCATTCCGGAGTTCTCAATCACCGGAGTCGGCTGCTCGTAGGCTGAAGCGCTTGAATTGAAAGCCGTTCCGAGTTTTCCGCCGGCATACCATTCATCACTCAGCTCGGTCGGAGTCTCAGGTTCGTCCGTTCCGCCATTGCCGTTGCAGGCGGTGAAGGCAAAAAGGGTGGCTGAAAGTATCAGCAGTGATTTATTCATAATCTTTCAATTTTATATTGGTTAAAGGATCAGCCGGCATTGTCGGCCAATCCTTGGATATTCATCAGAAATTCCGAGAGTGAAAAACCACCTCAAAGAACCTTAGTCATTGATCAAAGCCTGGCGTGCGACCTCAAGGGCATCGTTAAGATCATTACAGGCGTCGATGGCCTCCTTGACCTTGGCATCCTTGTAGTTCTTTACGAACGGCTTAGGCATCGCACCGATCTTCTCAAGGCATTTCTCGATCGCGGAGATGACACCCTCATTGGCGGCCTGATCAACGCTTGCAAGGTAGGCGCTCACTGAATATGTCTGAGCGGTTGTCGCCCCGAGAGCTCCGAAATAAGCGCTGCGGACGCTGACAATGTTGTCGTAGAAGTCCTCGATGGAGTTCCAGGAATGAGGAGACTCGATGTAGTTCACATCCTCTCCGGTGTATGGCTTGCCAATTTTCTGGGTGCCGACCTCGTCCACGATGTCCTTGCAGCCCTCGATGATCTGCTCGCTTCCGGCAGTGACTGATTTCCAGACGCTTCCGGCCTGACCGCAAAGCTTCATCTGCTCACCGAAATCATCCTCCGGCTCCATCTCGGCATCCTCGATCAAAGCCTTCTTGGCATAGCTGACGTTGTCAAGTCCAGCCCAGGCGGCCTCGAGTCTCGCGGCGCTCAGGGACAGATCCTTGGCGACAGCGGCGGCATAAAGAAGCTCCTTCTCAGGAATGGCGGAAGCCGCACGTTCCTTGCCGTCACGGAATATGATATATTCGATTCCGTGAAATCCTACAAGTCCGTTGTTGAGGTTGGCGACCGTGTTCTCGATGTCAGACATCATCTTCTCACTGTCAAGAAGGTTCTCAAGTGCGACCTTGTCAAGCGGCCAGGTGTCGATGTGAGGGTCGATGCTGTACTTGGAAGCGGCTCCGAAAAGGAAGGCCTCGCTCCACTCCCAGTACTGGCGGGCGGATTTCCAGAGGTCGCAGGCTGCCTTGACATTGGCGTCGGTCGGGGCGGTCTGAAGTTTCTCGATCGCCGCCTGAAGCTCAAGCGACTTGTCAGCGAGGTTCTTGTACGTCGGGATCACAGTGTTGTCCACGAAAGTCTCGTTGACCTTCTGGAGCGTTTCCTCCTTAGCGGAGGTCGGGTCTGTGGAGTTTTTGTCGCAGGCCACAACGGCGAGAGCTGAAGCCATCAGCACAGCCGCGAATTTAAAACCTTGTCTCATAGTTGTTGTATTTTTTGAATATTTATTACCTATATTACTTGCATCATCACCTCAAAAACCAGCCACTAAATGCGATTCCAAGGGTAATTGAGGGTTCGTTGTTGAACGGAGCGACATAAAAGCGCTTTGAATATTCCGCCTTCACGACGATGTCCTTGATCGGGTACCAGTTGATGCCGGCGGCGATGCGATGCTTCCCGCACCATTTGTAGTCCAGCACGCCGTCGGCCACCTTGAACATCGAATCGTAGTACTCGTAGTGGGCGAAAGCGTAGCACTTGCTCTCCTTCTTGAAGAGTGAAAGAATATCATAGCCCACCTCGACGCTGCCGACGATCGCATCCGATCCCACCGCGTTGCGAGGGGAAGGCGAAGCGTTAGACATATTGTTCTTGTTGAACGCCGTTATCTGTTGGGAATCATTCAGATGAGCATAATCAAAGCATCCTCTGGCGATCAGGTTGTGTCCCGAGTAGGTGAAGTCCGCCGAGCCGATCATCACCTCACCCTTGCAGTCCTTGTACTTTGAGTTCTTCGTGAGGGAGTTGTTGAAGCTTGATCCGAAGTAGCCGCTAAGCCCCATCCTCAAACCTTTGACAGAGTGGTTGTCAATCCTGAACGCCCCGGCGTAGGAGTTCGCGATCTTGAACTCGTAAGGGGATCCGGCCCCGCCCTGGATGAAGTTCTCGGTGCTGAATCTGTCCGAGTCAAGTCCCGGAAGGAACATCAGTTCATAGGACCATTTGCCGATGTTGCCCAGAATCTCGATTCCCGGCTCGTGCCAGGTGCAAGGGAACACAGTGTTCTCCCCTTCCATCCTGTAGGCTGTGAAGAACTCGGTAGGAAGATGGTGACCATTCGTCAGTCCCACCGGGATGATTATCATTCCTGTCCTGACCTTGAACGCGTCACTGAAAGCCTTCTGGAGCCAGAACTGCTCCAAAGCGACCTCGCCTCCGCGCTCGATCTCGCTCTCATATTCACCTGCCTCGTCAGCCTCGAGCTCGACCGCGCTTTCGGTGCCTCCGTGCTCGAACTCGATCTCCGCGCCGAGCGTCCATCCTTTTCCGAAGTCGTACCCAAGATTGATGACGAAGTGCGGGATGTCGAACCGTCCGTGACTCTTGTCGTCCTTATACTGTTCCGGATGGTTATACCTCTGCCAAGCGTCGCTGTAGAAGTTGCGGGTCATCATCGCCTCGCCGTAACTACCGATTGTAAGTCTCTGAGCGTTAGCCGTAAAGCCTGTCGCAATCAGTATTACCAGAAGTAAAATCTTTTGTCTCATTTTTATCTTTTCAATTTGACACGGCAAAAGTACAGTAACCACAGAAGTCAGGCAATCGCAATTTTTCGGTATTCTGCACGGTTTCCGTTCAGGGATTGTGGCGAATAATTGGTATTTATCGTTTAAGAGCACCGGAGAATCCGTGACGGAAACAATTGATAAGGGACGGTAGGGACCGGAACAAGACTTAAAAATTGTTTTTTTACCATCTATATGCACACATTATCTAAATTAGTCGTATATTAATAGTTTGGAATTAGAAAACCATCCATTTTTGACTTGAAGACGATGATTAGGCCATAGATAACGAGATAGCCTAAAGATATAATTCCGAATAGAACAGGCATAATATGGACAGAAGAAAATTCATAAAGATAGGGACCGGCGCGGTTGCTGTCGGGGCGATGTCCGGGTCCGTGGTCTTGCGGGCGGCTGAAATTTCCGCCGAAAACAAGGCTTCGGACGACCTCACGGCAGGATATTCAGCGGCGAGTGATTCCGCATCGGAATATTCAACGGCCAGATATTCATCAGAAATCGGGGAAGCCGGCAGGAAGGATCTTCTCGTGAGATTTCTGGGGACAGGAGCGGCGGATTGGAACGGCATGGACGAGAGAGGCGAGTTGAGGCGGCTTTCGAGCGTGCTCCTTGACAACCGCATCCTTATCGACTTCACCCCGTCTGACGCGGACATGCTGCCACCGGGATTCAAGAAACCTGACGCCGTGTTTTATACTCATTCGCATTCCGACCATTACAACGCCAGGGCCGCCATCGAAACGCTCCACGCAAATGTGGTATATGTAGGTGACACCTGGGTTGAAAGGGCAAAGGAGGATCTCGCCGCGGCCGCCTCAGGACTCGGCAAGTCCACGCCAGAAGTCATCGGCCTTGCGATCGGCCAGAGGGCACAATGCGGAGACCTGACGATCACGGCTCTGCCAGGCAACCATGCGACAAAGGACGACAATGAGCAGACCCTCATTTACCTGATCGAAAAAGGTGACGTACGCGTCCTGTATGCCACCGACACCGGCGGGATTCCAGTCAGAGCCGCCAGAATCGTCGGGATAGACGCCCACATCGCGGACGGGAAGCCGATCACCGGACTTATAATGGAAGCCACCATGGGAACCGCCCATGATGAGGATTTCAGGATATTCACCCATTCGAGCGTGGGAACTGTTCTTAGGACCGCCCATGTCCTTCTGGACACCGGAAGACTCAAGGCTCCGCAGGGCCAGCCTGTGTACCTCACCCACATGGCAAGGACACTCCACGGCACCCAGGCACAGCTCGACGCAAACCTTCCTCAGCCTCTCCGTGCCGCTTACGATGGATTGGAAGTCATATTCAGAGGATGATATTCCGCCATCGAATAACTTTTACCGCATGTCGTCATCCACAAACCGCCTGTAACTTAAGGTCTTGACTATAAGCATTCCATAGGTGCAGGCAATATGTAAACCAACAACTGTTTTATGAAATTTATCGGGAATATTCTTTGGCTGATTCTGGGAGGCCTGCTGGTCTCCCTCGGCTACTTCATCGCAGGACTGCTTTATTGCGTAACCATCATAGGCATTCCATTCGGGTACCAGTTGTGGAAGTTCGGGGTGTTTTCCCTATGGCCGTTCGGAACGGACGTGGTGGACGGGAACAACGCCGGAGGCTGCCTCAGCATATTCATGAATGTGATTTGGATTCTGCTGGGATGGTGGGAGATCGCCGCGACGCACCTTGTCTTCGGGCTCATCTGCTGCATCACGATTGTTGGGATCCCGTTCGGGCTTCAGCATTTCAAGATGGCGCTGCTTTCCGCCATGCCGTTCGGCAAGACATTCCGGAAAGCGTGATTTGCCGCTGATTCGGCGACAACTATCAGCATAAAATACAGAGCATTCGTGCCCACTACCGCAAGCACCATCTTATTTTCCATTCCGAGCCAGCGTAATCTCCTCATTAATCTCGTCAAGGGTCATCTCAGGGAATCGACCGGACTCCGCCATAGCACGAAGTTCTTTGAAAGCCTTCAGGCCATCAGAGGTAGCCTCCGTCTTGTCTCCACGTATCTCAAAAGGGATTTTTCCTCGTTGAACCACAGCCCTGGCAAACACATTCATAGCCGTATTGGCACTCATCCCGAACTGGGAACAAAGCGCATCAAAAGAAGACTTGAGACTAGCGTCCATCCTAACCGTCATTGAAACTTGAGCCATAATCACTGATATGTTATACGAATACAACAAATTAATTCAATATGCAATAAATTTAACGCATAATGACGCAATTATGTCAGATTTTCGCAGGATAGCGGACAGCTGCCAGGAGGCGGGCGTGGAAGAAAAATCCGAAAATTTCATCTAAAAAAATATCAAAGACTCTCTCAAAATCCACGACAACGATAAAGAAATACATATCAAAACTAAAAGAGACTGGCAAAATTGTCCGCATAGGACCGCAGACCTACGGAGGCCAATGGAAGATCGTTGAGTAGCCGCCGATTCTCGCTGTTGGCCCAAGGAAAGAAAACCACCAATAATGGTAAAAGTACAAGACAATGGGAATGAATATGAGCACAACTTGCAAGGCGGAACACCGCCGAATCACCTCCCAGCCCGGAGCAGGAAGTACAAGAGAAAGAACGCCAACCTCAACAACCGAGGCTGGTCTTAATGAATATATCAACACCACGGATCAGGTCGCCAAAAATCAGGAATATAACTGAATATAAAGCCGTTGGATAAACGTCCAAGACTCAGGCAAGCCAGACGAGGCAACATAACCCACGGAAACAATCCTCAAAAAAAGTGCTGAAAGTCCGAAAATATTGACATTGATGTGTTCCAACTGCATTTGCGATACCTGCTGATAGACTCGAATAC
>OQVT01002855.1_pt1 | contig 11152 bp, 10 predicted proteins | sample 1691561 | NCBI WGS metagenome assembly OQVT01 (sample SAMN03418260, study PRJEB22391) | human gut metagenome | biome: human-gut; feature: organic feature; material: feces | host: Homo sapiens | place: Tanzania | collected 2013-01
TTTTTTTGTCTTTCAACATATTTTATTTTCCTTTTGCGTGGATTCAGCTTCTGAAATTTTATTTGACTTTAGTTCCATGTTTCTGTATTTTAGCGGCGTCATTCCTTTGTACCTGTGGAACATTTTTATAAAATAGCTTACATCGTTAAAGCCACAGGCCAGAGCAATATCTGTAATAGAATCGTTGGTTTCTGTCAGCTTGATACAGGCAGCTTCAATGCGGTAGCGATTTAGGTAATCAATAGGATTCTGCTGGGTTATTTTTTTGAAGAAACGGCAGAAATAGTTGGGGGACAGACCAGCAGCGTCAGCTAAATCTGCCAGGGTAAGAGGCTGGTCATAGGAGGAGTCAATCAGAGCAAAGGTCTTTTTCAGCTGGTTACGCCTTTTGCGATTGTGCTCTACAGTATGGGCATCCTGTGGTAAATGATATAGCTGGTATTCTAGGACAAAGCCGAAAAAGGCATAAAGCATACCGGTAACAATCAGCTCATAGCCAGAAGATTCATTTTTGAGGGCATTAAACATAGTCTTGACAATAATAGGAATATGAGGAGTAGCCACAGGCAGATATTTATTTACCAATATATCATGGCTGAGAATAGTTTCAATCTGTTCCTTGAAGGTATGACTGCCTGATAGAAGCTTGCCCATATCAAAGACTACGCAATCATAGATGGTATCCTGACTACAGGGCATACCGCCGTGGATAACACCATCCCGGACAAAAACCACATCTCCAGCCTTGGCGTGAATATCGGTTTCATTCAATATCAGATGCAGGGCACCTTGCTTAACCCAGATAATTTCGTACTCCATATGCCAATGGTAGGGCATATGAAATCGAGGGTGGTTGGCTTCTACATGATAAAATTCTATGGGAAAATCAAAGCGGCCTCGCTGAAAGAACTCGTTGTACCCTTCGTGTTTCATAATATTGTCATACTCCTTTGCTGAAAAAAGATAATATTGTTATAAAATCTGATATAAGTCTGTGGAAAATAATAGATATATGCAGGATTATTTATAAAATAAAGTTATTTTGTTCAAATAAGCAGAAAAATCTGAAAAGATAATATAATCACATTATATCACAAAATACACCAAGAAAACCACAAGGTCTAATGTTATACTATGAGTGTAAGAAAGATAAAGAGACACACAATAAATACTTAATAATTTTAATGTTATCTATGATTAGGGGGAAATTAAGATGGCAAAGAGCAGACTTATCGGTGATTATCCAGTAATTGGTATTCGTCCTACTATTGATGGACGCAGAGGAGTTTTGGATGTAAGAGGTTCCTTAGAGGAGCAGACCATGGGCATGGCTCAGGCAGCTAAGAAGCTGTTTGAGGAGAATCTGCGGTACACCAATGGTGAGCCTGTAAAGGTTATTATTGCTGATACTACTATCGGCCGTGTGCCAGAGGCAGCTATCTTCAGGAATCTCAGTAGCATCTGCTTCCTGGCGTAGACATTACCTTGACTGTAACTCCTTGCTGGTGCTACGGTTCCGAGACTATGGATATGGATCCAATGACTATCAAGGGTGTTTGGGGCTTCAACGGTACTGAGCGTCCAGGTGCTGTATATCTGGCTTCCGTATTGGCCAGCCATGCACAGAAGGGTTTGCCTGCTTTCGGTATTTATGGCCACGATGTTCAGGAAGCAGATGCTACTGAGATTCCTGAAGATGTAAAGGAAAAGCTGCTGCGCTTCGGTCGTGCTGCTGTAGCTGCTGCTACTATGAGAGGCAAGTCTTATTTGCAGATTGGTTCCATTACCATGGGTATCGGCGGTTCCATTATCAGCCCTGAGTTCTTTGAGGAGTACCTGGGCATGAGAATTGAGTCTGTAGATGAGGTTGAGATTATCCGTCGCATGACTGAGGGTATCTATGATGAGCAGGAATTCCAGAAGGCTTTGGCTTGGACCAAGGAGCACTGCAAGGAAGGCTTCGACAAGAACCCTGATTTTGCCCGCAAGAGCGACAAGGAGAAGGAAGAGGCTTGGGAGTTCGTTGTCAAGATGATGTGCATCATCAAGGATCTGTTCAACGGCAATCCTAATCTGCCAAAGGGCTGTGAAGAAGAGGCTGTAGGCCATAACGCTATTGCTGGCGGCTTCCAGGGCCAGAGACAGTGGACTGACTTCTATCCAAACGGTGACTTTGCTGAGGCCTTGATGAACTCCTCCTTTGACTGGGAAGGTGCAAGAGAGAGCTACATTCTGGCTACCGAGAACGATACTCTCAACGGTGCAGCTATGCTGTTCAACAAGCTGTTGACTAACAGCGCTCAGATTTTTGCTGATGTTCGTACCTATTGGAGCCCAGAGGCTGTTAAGAAGGCTACTGGCTATGATTTGGAAGGCAAGGCTGCTGAGGGCAAGGGCTTCCTGCACTTGATTAACTCCGGTGCTGCTTGCTTGGATGCTTGCGGCGAGGTTAAGGACGCTGAGGGCAATTCTGTAATCAAGCCTTTCTGGGAGATGACTGAGGCTGATCAGAAGGCTTGCTTGGATGCTACTGAGTGGTGTCCAGCTGACAATGGTTACTTCCGTGGCGGCGGTTTCTCCTCTCGTTATCTGACTCGCGGTGAAATGCCTGCTACTATGGTTCGCATTAATCTGGTAAAGGGTGTTGGCCCTGTGCTCCAGTTGGTAGAGGGTTATACCGTAAATCTGCCAGATGAGGTTTCTGACAAGCTGTGGAAGCGTACTGATTACACTTGGCCTTGCACCTGGTTTACTCCACGCTTGACTGGCAAGGGTGCTTTCACTTCTGCTTATGATGTTATGAATAACTGGGGTGCAAACCACGGCGCTATCAGCTATGGTCATATTGGTGCAGATTTGATTACTCTTTGCTCCATCCTGCGTATTCCTGTATGCATGCACAATGTGGAGGAGGACAAGATTTTCCGTCCAGCAGCATGGAATGCTTTCGGTATGGATAAGGAAGGCCAAGACTATCGTGCATGTCAGAACTATGGCCCTATGTATAAATAAGCCGGGAATTGGGAGGAAAGAAAATGGCCGAAGAAAAACGCGTATTGGCATTTGACTTCGGTGCATCTAGCGGCCGGGCGGTCATCGGAATCTTCGATGGCCGTACCATCCGCATGGAAGAGATACACCGATTTTCCAATGACCCCGTCACCATTAATGGTACTATGTATTGGGATATTCTCAGACTTTTCCATGAGGTAAAGCAGGGACTGACCAAGGCACATCTAGCTGGCAGGATTGACAGCATAGGTGTTGATACCTGGGGTGTAGACTTTGGACTGCTGGACAAGGATGGCATGCTGCTGGAAAATCCTGTACATTATCGCGATGCCCGCACCAAGGGTATGCTGGAGGAAGCTTTCAAGGATATTAGCCGGGATGAATTGTACGGAATTACTGGCAATCAGCTGATGGAAATCAATACTGTATTCCAGCTGTTGTCCCTGAAGAAGGAAAGACCAGAATTGATGGAACGAGCAGATACTATGCTGCTTATGCCAGATTTATTTAACTACCTGCTGTGTGGTGCCAAAAAGACTGAGTATTCTATTGCTAGCACAACTCAGGTAATGGACGCCAAAAATAGATGCTGGAGTCATGATATTATTGATAAATTGCAGTTGCCAGCTGGCATTTTTACAGAGATTGTACCTACAGCTTCCCCTGTAGGCAGGCTTTCTCAGGAGATTGCCGAAGAACTGGGCATGGAGCAGCCAGAAGTGATTGCAGTGGCTGGTCATGATACTCAGAGTGCTATGGCTGCAGTACCTACGGAGGCAGAGGACTTCCTGTTCCTGTCCTGTGGTACCTGGTCATTGCTAGGCACTGAGCTATCAGAGCCTATTATCAATGAGCAGTCTTTGGCAGCAGATGTAACTAATGAAGGTGGTTATGGCAACAAGACCTCCTTCTTAAAGAATATTATTGGCTTGTGGATGATTCAGGAAAGCCGCAGACAGTGGTTGAGAGAGGGCAAGGAATATTCCTTTGGCGAGCTGGAGCAGCTGGCTCGTCAGGCTAAGCCTTTCCAGTCCTTTATCAATCCAGATGCGCCGGAGTTTGTACCTAGTGGCAATATGCCAGAGCGTATTCGTGAATATTGTCGTCGTACTGGCCAGTATGTACCGGAGTCTCCTGGAGAGATTGTTCGTTGCATAGATGAAAGCTTGGCTATGCGTTATCATCAGGCAGCTCTGGAGGTTGAAGGTTGTACCCATCAGGCTTATCCTGTCCTGCACATGATTGGCGGTGGTATTCAGAGCCAGCTATTGTGCCAGCTGACAGCCAATGCCTGCCAGAAGAAGGTTATAGCCGGCCCAGTGGAGGCAACTGTTATTGGCAATATTGCCTTGCAGCTTTTGGCTAGTGGAGCTATTGAGGATATTCAGACTGCTCGTAAAGTAATTATGGAATCTGAGCCAGTGGCTGTTTATGAGCCAAAGGATTCAGATGAATGGAATAGAATGTATCGCAGGTGGGAGGAAATTACATCATGCTGAAAGGAATACCAAAGATTTTGTCTCCAGAGCTTTTGAAGGTGCTCTGTGAAATGGGACATAGCGATAGAATCGTTATCGGAGATGGCAATTTTCCTGCTGAATCCGTGGGTAAGAATTGCAAAGTAGTTCGCTGCGATGGTCATGGTGTACCAGAGCTGTTGGATGCAATTCTGCAGTTGATGCCTTTGGATAGTTATGTAGAAAAGCCTGTTTCTTTGATGGAGGTTATGCCAGGAGATCCTACCAAGACTCCTATTTGGGATACCTACAAGGAAATTGTAGCCAAGCACGATGACCGTGGCAGTGAAGCTGTAGGCACCATTGAAAGATTCAAGTTCTACGAGGAAGCAAGTACTGCTTATGCTATTGTAACTACCGGTGAGAGCGCTGTTTATGCCAACGTAATGTTGCAGAAGGGCGTTGTCAAGGCTTGATAAATAATCTAGGCGATAAAAGGAGATTTTAAGATGGCTTACGAAGATATTAAGAATGAAATTTGCGATGTTTGTCACAAGATGTGGCAGCTGGGCTGGGTAGCAGCTAATGACGGAAATGTTACTGTAAAGCTGGAGGATGGCACATTCCTGGCTACTCCTACTGGTATCAGCAAGAGCTTTATTACCCCAGAAAAGCTGGTTCGCATTGATGCTGAGGGCAATATTTTGGAGGCAAATGAAGGCTATCGTCCTTCCTCCGAAATCAAGATGCATCTCCGCTGCTACAAGGATAGAGATGATGTAGGTGCTGTACTTCATGCTCATCCACCAACGGCTACTGGTTTTGCTGTGGCTCATGTACCTCTTGATAGATACGATATGATTGAGACAGTTGTATCTTTGGGTTCCATTCCGATTACTCCATATGGAACTCCATCCACCTATGAGGTACCAGAGGCTATTGCGCCATACATTCAGGAGCATGATGCAGTTCTTTTGGAGAACCACGGTGCTTTGACTATGGCAGACAGCCTGATTGGTGCATACTACAAGATGGAGACTCTGGAGCTTTTCGCCAAGATTAATCTGGTGGCATACCAGCTGGGCGGCCCTAAGGAGATTTCCAAGGAGAATATTGACAAGTTGATTGATTTGCGCAGCTACTATGGTGTAACTGGCAGACATCCAGGTTTCAAGCATTACGCTGAATAATTTTTGACAGGAGTGCTGCCTTGCTTGGGGGAGCAGGGCAGCATTTTTCATAACAGTGTATAAAGTTTTAGGTTATAAGGAATAATTGAAAGAAAAAAGGGGAAGAAAATGAAAGAGAATACTTCAGATACAAATGTATCAGTAGTACCAAAGGAATACCGGGTGTATTTCGCGTTGCTGGTTACCTGTTTTGCACTTTGGGGATTGCTGAACAACATGACGGATAATCTGGTGCCGTCCTTTGCCAAAATCTTTATGATTAAGGCGGTAGATTCATCATTGGTGCAGGTTGCATTTTATGGTGCTTATGCTGTACTGGCGTTGCCAGCTGCATTTATCATCAAGAAATATTCTTATCGTGTAGGTGTTTTGGTAGGTTTGGGCTTCTATATGATTGGTGCCTTTGGTTATATACCGGCAGCCATTCTTCAAAGCTACAATCTGTTCCTGGTTTCCATTTTCGTACTGGCAGGAGGCCTGTCTGTATTGGAAACTACCTGTAATCCATTCGTTTTGTCATTGGGGAATGCGGCTACCAGTGTTCGTCGTTTGAACCTGGCCCAGGCATTTAACCCTCTTGGCTCCATGTGTGGTTTGTTCTTGGCTAAATATGTAATTCTGTCCCATCTGAATCCAGCAACTCTGGATGATAGATTAGCTATGAGTGCCAGTGAGCTGGAAGCGATTCGTGATACTGAGCTGTTCTGGGTATGTGTACCTTATGTAGGCCTGATACTGATTGCCTTTATTATCTGGGTGGCGTTCTTCCGCAGTAACCTTAGCGACAAGGATGCGGATGATGAAATGACTGTTGGACAGGCACTGTCCAAGCTGATAAGCCTGCCTCGCTATGCCTTCGGTGTAATTACTCAGTTCTTCTATGTAGGTGTACAGATTGCTGTATGGACCTGGACTATCAAATATGTAATGACCAATATGTATTTGGTAGAGGCCGAGGCTGCTAACTTCTACATTTACTCTATTTTTCTCTTTATCGGTTGCCGTTGGCTGTGTACTTGGCTGATGAAGTACATTGTACCAGCTAAGATGATGGCTGTATTTGCTTTAGGTGGTATTCTCTGCTGTCTGGGTACCATCTACCTGCCAATTGAAACCTCTATCTACTGCTTGGTAGGCATTTCTGGCTGTATGTCTCTGATGTTCCCAACTATTTATGGTATTGCTCTGAGAGGGCTTGGTCCTGAGGTTAAATTTGGTGCTGCTGGCTTGATCATGGCTATTCTGGGCGGTGCAGTAATTACTCCTATGATGGGTTCCTTGGTGGATAATGCTACCCTGTCCTTTTTAGTAAGCGGCTTTACTGCTGAAGAAACAGCTATCCGTTCTGCTTTCTATCTGCCAGTAGTTTGCTTCCTAGTGGTATTCATCTACTCCATTGCTTTCCGCAATGTAAAAGACTAAATACGATGTGCTCTGACAAGTAGTGCTGTTTTACCTTGCATTTTAAGCAATATTTGTCATGACAAAGGCTCTGCTGGAAATTTTCTGGCAGGGCTTTATTTTTGCTTAAACAATAAAAAATAATCTATTATTCTAGCTTAATTTGTGATACAATCAGAGTATATGAATGGAGGATTTGTATCTGGCAATGAGGTAGATGACCAGATGCAAGTCCTTGATAGGGAATGCAATTTAATAGCAGGAGGGATTCTTATGCAGAGTTTTGAATATTATAGTCCGACAGAGATTGTTTTTGGCAAGGGGGCTGAAAGCAAGACTGCAGATAAAATTATGAAGCATGGAGGAAGCCGGGTATTTATCGTCTATGGTGGCGGCAGTGTGGTAAGAAGCGGTTTGCTGGGCAGATTGCAGAATCAGCTGGAGGCTGCGGGACTGCCTTATGACTCCATGGGTGGCGTACAGCCAAATCCTTTGATGTCCAAGGCTAGAGAGGGTATTCAGCAGGCATTGGATTTCAAGGCAGATTTTATACTGGGGGTAGGCGGTGGCAGTGTGCTGGATACAGCTAAGGCTATTGCTCATGGTATTGCAACTCCAGATGTGGATATTTGGGAATATTGGAGTGGCAGACAGCCTATTACCAAGACAACTCCAGTGGGAGCGGTGCTGACCATTTCTGCAGCAGGCAGTGAAACCAGTAATTCTGCGGTGCTGACCAATGATGAAATAGGCAAGAAATGTGGTACCAATACGGATTTGAATCGGCCTAAATTTGCTATTATGAATCCGGAGCTGACCTATACTTTGCCTCCTTATCAGATTGCCTGTGGTACCGCAGACATTATTATGCATACCTTGGAGCGGTATATGACGCATACTGAGGGCAATGATTTTACAGATAGAGTGGCTGAGGAATTGATTAAGAACGTGATGAAGTTCGGTCGCAAGGCCTTGGCTAACCGCAAGGACTATGAGGCCATGAGCGAGCTAATGTGGTGTGGCAGTGTGTCCCATACTGGTTTTACTGGCTTGGGAAGAACTATGGATTTTGCAGCTCACAAGCTGGGCCATGAGCTAAGTGGTAAGTTCAATATTACTCATGGTGCTTCCTTGACTATCATGTGGCCTGCTTGGGCTAAACATGTATATATGGACAAACCTGAGCGTTTTGCCCAATATGCAGAAAAGGTTTGGGGGGTTAATTCCGGTACTGTGGAGGAAAGAGCCAGAGCCGGCATCCGCATGAATGAGGAATTCTTCAAAAAGGAGCTGGGATTACCAACCTGCTTCTCTGATTCTGAAATCGGGGTACAGGATGAGTCTGTGCTGGAGTATTTGGCTAATATGTGTACTGCTAATGGTACCAAGAAGGTAGCCACCTTCCGGCCAATAGACTATGAAAATGCTTTGGCTATTTACAAGCTGGCAAATAGATAATTTAGGTTGAAATTAAAAGGCTGAGGAGAAGGACAAATCTCCCCAGCCTTTTGTTATGGGCAAATTACTACGCAATGTCTTTTTCTGAAGTGCTTCAAGGTGTTATTGAAGTTAATTTGAAGTTGTTATTGAAGTACTTCAAGATGTTGTTGAAGTTATCTTGAAGTAGTTATTGAAGTTAATTTGAAGTATACATTGAAGTTGATTTGAGAAGGATTAATAGAGAAATATACATACCTAGGTGCGGAGGCTATTTTTGATTTGCAGATAAATGTATATATGCTATAATAACCATGCAGGAGGGAGATATTGCAATTAAAGCATAAGAAAACCGCCTTGGCTTTGGACGAGTAAAGGCGGAGTTCTTACAATTTCGTTTTTTGTTCTTTGGGGCAACCGTCTATCGGTGCTCCTCTTGCTTTTATTATAACTTTTCACAATATAATTTGCAAGACTTATTTCGCAGTGGCTAGGGTACTGTCTTCTTCTTCCTCAGCCTCGTTATTCTGCATACGGGCGGAGAGGTAATTGGCGGCCAGGGAGCCGGAAATATTATGCCATACGCTGAAGATGGCTCCTGGGATGGCAGCAGCTGCTCCGAAGTGAAGCATTGCCAGAGAGGTGGCCAGACCGCTGTTCTGCATACCTACTTCAATGGAAACAGCCTTGGTCTTGGCCAAATCCATGCCCAGCAGCTTGCCAATGGCAAAGCCACAGCTATAGCCCAGCAGGTTATGAAGCATAACAACCAGCATAATTAGGGCACCGGTTTCCATGATTCTCTGAGAGCTAACAGAAACTACACCGCCTACAATCAGCACGATGGAAGTAACGGAAATCAGAGGCAAAACCTTGATGGCTCTTTCCACAGCATTGCGGAACAGGGTGTTAATTACAATACCCAAGACAATAGGAGCTACAACCATCTTCAAAATAGAAATCATCATGGCAGAAAGGGAAATCTCAATCCATGCTCCAGCCAGCCACCAGGTAAGCAGCGGCGTAACAATAGGTGCCAGAATGGTGGTAGTCATGGTCATGGAAACAGACAGAGCTACATCACCCTTGGAAAGATAGGTCATAACATTGGAGGAAGTACCACCTGGGCAGGTACCAACCAGAATAACGCCAGCGGCCAAATCAGCAGGCAGGCCAAAGGCATGAGCCAGCATCCAAGCCAGGAATGGCATAATAGTAAACTGAGCCAGTGCACCTACCATTACATCCTTGGGGCGCTGAAATACCAGCTTGAAATCGCTGATTTTCAAGGTCATACCCATGCCAAACATAACAATGCCCAGCAGGATGGTAATATATGGAGCAGACCACTTGAAGGTAGTTGGCTCATACAAGGCAATGGCAGCTACAACAATAACAAAAACAGCCATATACTTTGAGATAAAATTACTGAATTTTTCTAATGAGTTCATAATAATGACATCTCCCTTTACAAGTTTACACATTTTTAAATAAGTGTGATTTGTATAATACTCCAGTTAGATATAAATGTCAAACCTAAATTAAAGAAAACTGCTTTAGTGATGGTATATCCTGAAAGTTTACTGTCATTAAAATATTTACGATGGATATTGCCTTGAAACTGACACTTGACAAATATGCTATATTGGTGGTGTATGTTCCTGTGGATTTGTGGTATAATATGACGAGATATTTCAGATACTAATCTTAATGCAAGGAGGATGTTTGTGAAGATAAAGGGCTTACAGCTAACGGATATTTTAATTATTGTGCTTATGAGTGCCGTTATTGGCTTGGATATGGATTTTGCCAAGCTGGATACTATAGATTATGTGTGCTTGGGGGCATTTGCTTTTTGGCTTTTGGCTTTGGTGGCCAGACTTTATATTGCCAATAGGAAGGACTAAAAATGAAAAAATATTTGCAGATTATCTGCGGTTTAATATTGTGCTGTACCATGCTGTTAACAGGCTGCGGCCAGGGCGGAGGGCAGTCCTCAGATACTGCCGCCAACAGCAAGGTCGAGGCCAAGGGCCAGCTAACTATTAGTATGCTGGATATTGGCCAAGGAGATGCAGTGCTGATTCAGACTGGTGCCAAAAATATTCTCATTGACACCGGTGATGATAAATACTATGAGGATGGCAAAAAGGGCAAGGAAAACACTCAGCTGTTGACCGAGCTGCAGAAGCTGAAAATTGACCATATTGACACTTTGGTTATGACTCACGCCCATGCGGACCATATTGGCAAGGCTGATAAGGTTATTGCTCAATATGGTGTGAAAGAACTGGTTTACAACGGCATTTCTTCTACCAGCAAGTATTTTATCAACGCTCTTAAGGCAGCCAAGGCTAATGGCCCTAGACATGGTGTATTTACGAAAGATGGCAATTATCTATATTTAGTGTCTGAACTGTCTAATGAACTATTTGTGATTGAAACAAGTGAATGGAATGTTATCTATCAAATCCCTGTTTTAATGAGTCAGGAAACACATGTACGAGATACAGCAGCAATTCGTTTAAGCGAAGACGAGAAGTTTATATACGTTTCAACTAGAACGAAAGATGTTATCTCTGTGATTGAGATGGAAGATCATAAACCAACAATAATACAGACTGTCAGTTGTGGTGGAAAACATCCAAGAGATTT
>OQVT01002858.1_pt1 | contig 11145 bp, 11 predicted proteins | sample 1691561 | NCBI WGS metagenome assembly OQVT01 (sample SAMN03418260, study PRJEB22391) | human gut metagenome | biome: human-gut; feature: organic feature; material: feces | host: Homo sapiens | place: Tanzania | collected 2013-01
ACAGCCATTACTGGCCAAGGGATTTTAAGTCCCTCGTGTCTACCATTCCACCATCGCGGCAGTGGAATTTGGAATTCGCCTGCAAAGGTACGAATAACTAAGCAGAATACAAAAAAAATTGTTATTTTCTTTTTTTTATCACACATAGAAAATGGCGAAAAACCATGGCTGTAACACCGCCTATCACCATTTTTTCCACGCATTAACTCAATGCTAACATACGCTCAATAGGCTTCACGGCATCGCGAGCTGTGGCTTCATCCACCTCTACAGTAGGCCATTCGTGACGAAGGGTATGATAGATTTTCTCCAAAGTGTTCTTCTTCATATAGTCGCACTCATTGCATGAACAACCTAATCCGCCCTCGCTAACCTCAGGAGGTACGGGATAGAACTTGGTGGTGGGACACTGGCGCTGCATCTCATGCAGTATTCCAGACTCTGTAGCCACGATGTATTCTTGCTCTGGGTGTTCTACCGCATACTTCAAAAGAACTGCCGTAGAACCCACTACATCGGCTACAGCAAGCACAGGACCCTTACATTCGGGGTGTGCTAATACCAGGGCTTGGGGATGATCGGCTTTCAGTTTGGCAATTTCTGCTACCGAGAAACGCTCGTGTACATGGCAACCGCCATTCCATAGAAGCATGTCACGACCCGTAACAGAGTTGATGTATGATCCTAAGTTATAATCTGGACCAAATATCAACTTTGCATCAGCAGGAAAGGTATCAACTATTTTCTTGGCATTGCCACTGGTCACCACCACATCGGTCAATGCCTTGACTGCGGCAGTGGTATTGACATAACTGATGACCTGGTAACCTGGATGCTCCTCTTTATATTTCTTGAGATCTTCTGCACGGCATGAATCAGCCAACGAACAGCCTGCTGTCACATCAGGACAAAGCACTTTCTTCTCAGGAGAAAGTATCTTACAGGTTTCAGCCATGAAGTGAACACCACACATCACTATCATGTCGGCATCGGTTTCGGCTGCCTTACGCGCCAAAGCCAACGAGTCACCAATGAAATCGGCTACCTCTTGTATTTCGCCACGAGTATAGTAATGTGCCAGAATCACGGCATTCTTCTCCTTCGCCAACCGTCTTATTTCTTGTTTCAGATCGGTGCCGTCAGCAATAGGTTCATCAATGAATCCTTGTTTTATCCATTCGTTTTTCAACATCACAATATTATATTATTTATTTTTTATTTTAATTTTAAAATAGAAATGTGTATGATAATAGCCTGTTGATAAGTGCAAAACTTTCTTATTGATATTTTGCTTTTTTCGTTATCAACTTGTGGTCACATGCTATCCACAATAGGTGTTGATAGTTAATTGCTGATTTTTAGACCACTGGATGACTTATCCACAATTCCGTATTTTGGTGCAAATTTAATAAGTTTATATCTTTTTTCATCATAATTGCGTGGAAAAGTTGCTAAAAACAACTGTATAAACCTGTGGATATCCATATACCCGAAATGTCGTTGTGGATATGAGTGGATAATTAACACGTTATCCACACGGTTATCAACATAGTTATCCACAATAATTTGTATTATCGTTTTTTATTTGTAATTTTGTCGCCAACTATGAGAAAGATTCGCACGATAGAGATGCAGCGACTGAGTATTGAGGAATACAAGAAGTCGGAAAAGCTGCCTTTAGTGGTTGTCCTTGACGACGTCCGCTCTATGTATAATATAGGTAGTGTATTTCGTACGGCTGATACGTTTAGGGTAGAGGCTGTTTGTCTTTGTGGCATTTGTCAGACACCGCCTGCCACTGAGATTCACAAGACGGCGCTTGGCGCAGAAGAGTCTGTGGATTGGAAATACTACAAGACGGCGTTTGAGGCTGTCAATGCTTTGAAGAACGATGGTTACGAAGTGTTGTCGGTGGAACAAGTGGAACATTCTACCAAGCTACAGCATTTCGTTCCTGATCCTTCGAAGCGTTATGCTGTGGTATTAGGAAACGAGGTAAAAGGTGTTCATCAGGAGGTTGTTGATGCCAGCAACGGTTGTTTGGAAATTCCTCAATTGGGCACCAAACACTCCATGAACGTATCTGTCACGGCAGGTATCATTATTTATAAGTTTGCAGAATCGCTCGTTTTGAAACCAGAATAGTTTGCTGTAATCGCTCCGCCATATCTGTTTGTTTCTAAACCAATATACAGGTGTTAATGGGTATAGATACTTATAGGTTGATAACTTTGTGGATAACATCGGTAATCAACTGATTTTTAACTTCATATTCATACTTCTATCACATCTTTGAAACATACATCTCATATCTTTGCACCCAAAAAGTATTAGATAAGCTTTATCGATACAACTTTCAGTTAAAAGATATATTGATGAAAAGATGTAAATAGACGTAAGAAGATGAAAGTAATTTTTGTAGTTCAAGGAGAGGGAAGAGGCCATCTTACCCAGGCATTAGCACTCAGACAGATATTGATGCATGAGGGCCACGAGATAGTGAAAGTATTGGTAGGAAAGAGTAAAAACAGAAAAATACCTGAGTTTTTCCTCAATCAGATAAACTGTCCAACTGAGTTGTTTGATAGTCCCAACTTCCTCCCATCTAAGGACAATAAGAGATTCAGCCTATTGCGCTCCATGGCATATAATAGTCTTTTGGTGCCTTCATATATTTCAAGCATCAATTTCATACGCAAGAATATCCAAGAGAGTGGGGCAGACATTATTATAAATTTCTATGAAGTGTTGTGTGGCATCACATATTCACTGTTCCATTTTGGCATTCCTGAGGTGTGTATAGGCCATCAGTATATATTTTTGCACCCTTCTTTCCAAATGCCTGGAAAGTATCCTTTGCCAGAATTTCTACTGAGAGTATTCACCCGCATTACCTGTCTGAGAGCCACTAAAAAACTGGCTTTGTCCATTCGTGACTATGGCGACGATGCAGCAAATGGTATAAAAGTAGTGCCTCCATTGCTTCGTCAGAAGGTGAAAACCACAATCCGTCACCATGGAAACTATATCGTGGGATATATGCTCAATGCCGGATATGCCGAAGATGTAAAGGCTTGGCATCAGAAACATCCGCACACACAACTCCATTTTTTCTGGGATAAAGCCGATGCACCCGAAGAACTTCAGGTAGATGAAACACTCACTTTCCATCGCATCAACGATGTGAAGTTTCTAAAATATATGGCAGGCTGCAAGGCATACGCAACCACAGCAGGTTTTGAGAGCGTTTGCGAAGCATTGTATATGGGTAAACCTTGCATGTTGATACCGGCACATGTAGAGCAAGAGTGCAACGCCTTGGATGCAGAAAGGGAGATGGCAGGAGTGGCAACCGATGCGTTCGACATCGACAAGCTCAAGGCTTTTGCTCGTGGATATGAGGAAGATGTGGAATTCAGAATGTGGGAAAACCATGCCGAAATCCGCATCATGGCAGCTATAGAGAGTGCTTACAACGAGTATTACGTTACAACCGATACCTGCCTGTATAATGAGGAAAAGAGCAATATTACCATTGCTTCTTTCTTCCAATCATAGTTCACTGCACTCGTTTTCAATGTTTGATAATCCTTTTATCAATACTTCCCTATAATCCTGAAAAACATTCGTTTGATAATAATAGGTAGTAGCAACGTATTTTATGGCAAATATTTATCGCTGTCAAATCAGTTTTAATGCTTTAGTTTACAGTATGATATAGTATGCTTATCAAGCAAATGAATCGTGCGCATGGGCTATACTCATGCGTGCGTACTTTATATTTATTAGTTCCAAATCGGTCATTAGAAATATAATAATCCATGGTCATGCATGTAATATAATGACCGAATTCGAATAAAGTCGTAGGCGAATGGACATCACCGCTTAACGTGTACAGTTATTTTAGTTTTCAAGAAAATTTCGACCACTCGACCACCGAAGTGTGCATCACGCTATCATATAGCACTTTATTTGGTGGTCGATGTCAGAAAGTTCGACCACCCATCGACCACCAACTTGCGGCGGATACGCTTACCATCCTCATCTATTTCCACTTCAACACATTCCGTAATTTCAAGTATTACTATCTGTTCTATGTAAAGAATCACTTGCAAGACTTATTCCCCAACCAGCTCTCCTATAATCGTTTCATAGAACTGGAACCCAGAGTGGCTGTCGAGATGATGTTGTTCATCCAGCTATTCTGTTTCGGCAGGTGTACCGGCATAAGTTTTATCGACAGCACTTGTGTCCCCGTATGCCACAACAAGCGCATAAAGAGAAACAAGGTATTCAAGGGATATGCAGAGATTGGCAAGAGTACTATGGGGTGGTATTTTGGCTTCAAACTTCATCTAATATGCAATGAAAGGGGCGAACTTTTGAACTTCATGCTTACAAAGGCAAATGTAGATGATAGAAATCCCGAAGTATTCAACAGGCTGATCGACAATGTGTTCGAAAAATTGTTCGCAGACAAGGGTTACATTTCACAAGGGTTGTTCGAGAGACTGTTCAACGACGGAATTGAACTTGTAACAGGGCTGAAATGCAACATGAAGAACAAACTCATGCCGCTTAATGACAAGATTCTTCTCCGTAAGCGTTCGGTTATAGAAACCATCAACGACGAGCTGAAAAATGTTGCACAACTCGTACATTCAAGACATCGCAGCGTGTTTAATTTTGCAATGAATGTTCTGTCTGTTTTGGTGCATACAGCTTCTATGAGAAGAAGCCGTCCATCAACATCGATTATTGCATCGAGCACGTTGATGGGCAGCTTACTGTTATACAATAAAGGAATCTTTTCACTCCTTACAACCTATAGATTGCCATTCACACTTGTGGAGGGATGAGGTATCGTGTCTTGTTGCGCCATAGACTTTATGACATGATCTTATCCCGAACTCAGGTTAATAAATATAATGAATGTTTCATAAAGATATGCATTTTTGGTTGCTCTTGCCAATTCACCCGGGGCGCCACGTTGCATAATTAATGTTAAGAAACCTTTTTAAAAATCAAAAAAATCAAATATATCAAAGAGAATTTATACTTTTGTCCATAAATCAAAACATAAGCTTATGAAAAATTTAAATTTTCTTTTCGCGATGTTACTAGCAATAACCGTTATTTTCTACATCTCATGTTCTGATAAAGAAAATTCGTATGATGAAATCTTAGTTGTTGCATCCGAAAACGTTAAGACAACGGAAGGCATTGCTTATTGGGTAAAAACAAGTAAAGAAAATAATTGGAGACTAATGCATCAAGGTATCTATAATTTCAATTACGAAAGTGGATATGAATATGTTATAAAAGTAAGGTTTTACAAGAACGAGAACCCTGGTCCTGACCAACCATCATATAATTGTTATCTTCTTTCTATTATATCAAAAGAAAAGAAAAATTCGGAAGTACCTCTTTTTACAACTGACATGTCCTTAATCGGGAATCACTACGGAGTTGCATTTCCAAACAAAATGAGGGAAGTAATAACCCTACCATGTGGAATAAAGCTATAGAAAGTTGATTCTCTTTACATTTACCAAGGAGATGTTATTTTGAATAGCGAACAAGTACATAAATATTTTGATAAACTTGAAACAAGGTCTGGCATCTCAACTAAATCTATTCAATATTGGCAAAATCATATTGTTTATTACACTTTTGCTACAGGTTTTACACACAAACAAAATGTATTAGATGCCATAGAAGAATGGACGAATAAAACAAGTTTAACATTTAGAGAAGGGACTGGAAATGGTGATTATATCGAGTTCTTTCACGATGACAACGGAGGAAATTATTCTAATTCTATAGGTAAGAAAGGAGGAAAACAAGGCCCAGTGGAAAAGTACTGGGGATTTCCTTGCTTATAGACTATTGTTGAGCGTGATGAGGACGTCGGTATAATAGATTGAGAAACAAATGTTTCGTGCAAATATGTGGCAGATGCGATTGCAAATCAATTTGTTTTGATGAGAAGAACGACTTTCGTTTGAGACGTGAAGCAGTTCTTTTGTGCACAAATCTCAACGTGATGGTAGAGTAAAATCAATGAAATTGCTGACCAAAATCAATGAATTTGCTGAGCAAAATCAATGAAATTGCTGAGTAAAATCATTGAATTTGCAAAACAGCGCACTATCCATTTGACTGTCAAACACTTGCAAAGGTCTTGTTTTTGCTATTCAGTCGGTGGTCGAAGTGTGGTCGAATCACCATATCTTTTAGGCTTCGAACACACTTTAAAGCTTTAATCTACTGCATGTTATGCTATAGGTGTGGTCGTGTGGTCGAATTTTTCGACAACGCGTGTGCGCGTACGTGTGATCGTGTGCGCGCATGCGTGTGTGAAATAATATGGTTGTTCGCTATTTCCTTCTTGTTGCGGCATATCCTGCAATTACGACATAACAGAGTAGGGGAATGATGAATGATGTAGCCATGCTGCCGGTTGTATCGGCAATATATCCCATCAGTATTGGGGCAACGGCACCACCCACAATGGTCATAATGAGCAGCGATGAGGCTATCTTGGTATGGGTTCCTGCATCTCTTAATGCCAAGGAAAAAATGGTCGGGAACATGATGCTCTCACCAAAATATAAAGCGAAGAAGGCGGCAAGCGATACCAAACCGTTACAAGTGACAATGACAAGAGTGGAGAATATGGTGAGCATGGCACATACCATTAATATATATTTGGGTTTGATATAGTTCATCAACACCCCTCCTATCAGGCGTCCTGCAAAAAACAATCCCATGCCGCCAAAAGCAAGATACATACTGGCTTCTTGTTTTTCGATGTGGATACACTCTACGGCGTAATTGATGAAAAAACTATTCACGCCAGTTTGAGCGGCTACATAGAGAAACAAAGTGAGCATGCCGAAAGTAAAGGCGACAACGTTGATCGGTATGTCTTTCCTCGTATCTTGCGTTTCCGCTTCATGGGTTTTGCGAGGATCAGGTAGTTTGACACGAGAGAATATAAATGCCACGACAAGTACAAGTATGCCAACGATAGCATAGGGAACGGCGATGCTTACTCCAGTGAACAACAGCTGTCCGCCCACCAACGGTCCCACAATCCATCCTATGCCGTTGAGCGATTGTGATAGGTTGATGCGACTCTCTGCCTTGTCGGGATGTCCGAGAACGGTAGTATATGGGTTTGCACTTGTTTCAAGACATGTCAGTCCACACCCAATGACGAATAGTGACAACACATAATAGTAGAAGCTATTAACCAGTAATCCAGGTATGAACATCAGCGCACCGATACCGAATAGCATGAGTCCCGTCGTTACCCCTTTGCGGTATCCCCATTTCTGAATAATCCATCCTGCGGGTAGTGCCATGAGGAAATAGGCTCCATAGACAGCAGCCTGTGTCAGTGCCGACATGGCTTTGCTGATATGGAATGATTCCTGGAAGTGGGGGTTTAACACTTCCAATATACCATGTGCAAAGCCCCACATAAAAAACAGGGAGCTGATGAGCAAGAAGGGGATAAGGTAATTATGCCCTTCGTATTTGAAGATTGATGGCTTCATGGTGAGCATTTGTAAATTTCTTACTGTCCTTTACTACCAAGGCGAGATATCCTCCTCCACCTGCACCAGGCATTTTCCAAGCCAGTACATCGTCCATGGCGCTGTATTGGTCTATTGTGGGTTGCACACTTGCTTCTTGGAGCTTCTCGCCGTTGACGGAGGGGGTGACCATGCCAGGGAACATGGCAATTTGTGCTTCAAACGATGCTTTGTAAGCTGCGGCAAAATCGTCAATATTGTGTGCGAGGATGGCTGTCCAGCAGGCATCAGCAGCATCAGCCAGAGCTTTCACCTTGTCGGGGGTGATGTCTTTATCCTCTACCACGCTACATCCAGGTCGTCTGGGAGCCATCGGTATCATTACGAGATGGTCTTCAAGGAATCGGAGCGTCATTTCGTCCTGTGTTGTCTCTATCTTTTCCGGCCAGAAATTGTGGTCGTAATAGTGTCGGCAGAGTCCTGGAATACAGATGCCGATTGAGTCTTGTGCGCCTGATATGATGCCGTCGTGGCGTTCAGGATTGTTTTCAAAACAGAATACCAGTCGCGCCAACATTTCCGGATCCATATTAGGGAGTTTCACAGGCCATATCTTCTGTATCATTTTTCGTGTCGATGTTGATAGTCCGCAACGGTCTCTTACTTCAAATGTTGGTTCGAGTGAGATGGTGATAGCCCATCCGGGATGGTGCATGCTCACGTATGGTTGGTCTATCCATGTGCCAGCCAAGTCCAGTCGGGTGGGGATAGATTCACCGTTTGTGCTTCCAGTCTGTGTAGCATCTGTTTCTTGTTGCCCTTTGGCAAGTTCAGCCTTTAGCGATGATGATGAACGTGCTTGGAGTCCTTCGTGTGGTGTGCGTTGCAATTCCACATATTCTATACCTCTTTCTTTGCAGAGATTTCGTTTCTCGTCAGAACCACCTTCTGCATTGACCACAAAGACGTCGGGCTTCACCAAGTCGAGTGTGGGCAGAAAGTCAATCACTCCACTTCCTTGGTTGATATAGGCTTCTTTTACCGCCTTGATGTTTTTCACCATGAAGAGGCGTTCTTCTTGCGGAAACATAGGTTTGCGGTGTTTATATTCCAAATAGGTGGCATCGGATCCGATGCCCACGTATAGGTCGCCATATTGTGCTGCTTGCTGAAAGAACTCCACATGTCCGGAATGTAGTAGGTCGTAACAGCCGCTTACAAATACTTTTTTCTTCATGTTTTTTGTTGTAATAGGTGGACACAACGTTACAAGTGCATCCTGTTTATGAGTTTTGGGTTGTATTTCTATAGTGGTAATGGCGTCAGCGTGTCTCTGATTCAATATATAGATTTGTATTTATATTGAACGGACTATCGAAGTTGGCCAACATCTGGTGTTTGGTGTCTTTTTCCGACAGTAGGGCTTGGGCGGTGGGTATTTTCCAGTTGATGCCCAACGATTGGTCCATGATAGAGATGCCGCCGTCAGCCTCTGGATGGTAGAATTCGTCACACTTATACTGGAAAACTGCCGTTTCCGATAGTACGGCGAAACCATGTGCAAATCCTTTGGAGATGAAAAACTGTCGGTGGTTGTCTTCTGTCAGTTCTACGGCAACGTGTTGACCAAATGTAGGTGATCCTTTACGTATATCTACTGCAACATCGAGTACAGCCCCCTTGACACACCGCACGAGTTTACTTTGTGTAAATGGTGGTCGTTGGAAATGCAGTCCGCGCATGACTCCATAGCTTGACATCGACTCGTTGTCTTGTACGAAACGTATAGTGTGGCCCAGTATTGGTGCGACCTTCTCGTCGAATTCGCGCTGTGAGAAGGATTCGAAGAAATAGCCGCGTGCATCGTTGAACACTTTTGGTTCAAGAATCAGTACGCCTTCGATATTTGTTTTTATTACATTCATAATGACCCTGTTCTATAGGGGTTGATAGGAAATAGCGATGTATTCGCTAACGATATGATATTATTGTATCATGCAAAGTTAGCGTATTATTGTGACATTGCAAAATTTATTGTTGCATTTGTTTGAAAAACGTTTTTAGACTTTATAGAAGTGCTTCGGCTTTTTTCACGCTACCAGCTTTTAATATGAGTTTTTTTACTTCATCATAGTCTTTGTAATTGGGATTGCGCTCCATGAAAATTCTCACAGCACGGTCGATGAGCTTTGCGTTGATTCCGCAGGATGCATCCGAGGTGGGAATTTTGTCCAACGGCTTTCATATCTACAGGGCTGTACGGATCGCCGAAAAACAGGGGCATGACAATGTGTGCGGCATCCCTTCACGGACGTTGATGCCGATGGGACTTCACTATATGGTCCGGGAGTTTTTTGCCATAATCCGGTTGGAAGTATTTGGGTAGAAAAAATTACCGATCATTGGTACTATGCATGTGTACAAAAATACGAATAACTTTCTGTTAGATGTTATGCCAAAAAGTGGAATCTTAATTTGTGCTTGCTTTTAAAAATGCAACAACTGTAGTTAAAACAGAAATGTTGGAATATCATTTCAATAATTTAGGAGGTTGGGCAGGAGATTTACAAACGTTAATGATTAATACTTATATTCAATTGGACGGTAGTGATAATTATGATGAATTTTATGCAGAGTTCAAGAAACAGAAAGAGTATCTGGATTCTTCCCGTCCGACAGCAGTCAACCTTTCCTGGGCATTAAACCGTATGGAGCAGGTTGTATTAAAGAATGCGGACAGATCCGTTGCTGAGATCAAGCAGCTTCTGAAAGAGGAGTCCATCGAAATTCAGGATGAGGATATCCGCGTATGTAAAGCCATTGGTGAGTATGGTCTGACACTGGTAAAACCTGGTGATGGTATTCTGACACACTGCAACGCAGGAAAACTTGCAACAAGCAAATATGGTACAGCAACTGCACCAATTTATCTGGGACAGGAGCGTGGCTACAACTTCCGTGTATTTGCAGATGAGACCAGACCGCTGCTTCAGGGCGCACGTCTGACTGCTTTTGAGCTTCAGTCTTCTGGTGTTGATGTTACTCTGATCTGCGACAATATGTCTGCAACGGTTATGAAAAACGGCTGGGTGGACGCTATTTTCGTTGGATGTGACCGTGTGGCAGCAAACGGTGATACTGCAAACAAAATCGGTACTTCCGTAGTTGCAGCAGTTGCAAAGCAGTATAACGTGCCAATGTATATCGCAGCTCCGACATCCACTATTGATATGAACACACCGACCGGCGATCAGATCAAGATCGAGCAGAGAAAACCGGAAGAAGTGACAGAGATGTGGTATAAAGAGCGCATGGCTCCGGAAGGTGTCAAAGTATTCAACCCGGCATTTGATGTGACAGATCATGAGCTGATCGCAGGTATCGTGACAGAGTTTGGTATCGCTCGCCCTCCTTATACAGAATCCTTCAAAGAGATTTTTGCAAAAAAAGAGGCAGCTCAGAAAAATAAATAAAAAACCTGTAATCCTAGTAGAATATAGGATAATAAATGCTTCACTTTTTTCATAGAGTGGGGTATAATAAGCAGTAATGGTTCAGCAGACACGCCTGTGCTTTTGAGGACAGAATTAGTGTCAGACCG
>OQVT01002862.1_pt1 | contig 11128 bp, 11 predicted proteins | sample 1691561 | NCBI WGS metagenome assembly OQVT01 (sample SAMN03418260, study PRJEB22391) | human gut metagenome | biome: human-gut; feature: organic feature; material: feces | host: Homo sapiens | place: Tanzania | collected 2013-01
AAAAACTTGCCAGAACGTACAAGGTGATTTTCGTTACGGAAGATCTTGCCGAGAAAATGGACGATCTGATAACGAGAATGTTGGAGCAGCCTTATCCTGCGATAGTTGCCGTGCCGTCCGACAAAGGCGGCAGCGGTTACGCGGCGGGAAAGATGAAGCAATACGCGGAAATGGCTTTGGGCGCGGACGTTTTGTTCGGAAACGAAAAACGTTCTAAATAATTGAGGAAATAACAATGCAAGGAAGAATCGTAAAGGTTTCAGGGCCGCTTATAGTGGCTGAAAATATGGCGGACGTAAAGATGTACGACGTCGTAAAAGTCGGAGAAAAAGAACTTATAGGCGAGGTTATCGAACTTCGCGGCGACAAAGCGTCCGTTCAGGTATACGAGGAAACTTCGGGGCTGGGCGTCGGCGACAAAGTCGTTTCGACGGGCATGCCGCTTTCCGTGGAACTCGCTCCCGGGCTCGTAGACGATTATTTCCGCGTCCGCCCACTTGGCGAGTTGGTGCTGAACGACCGTTTTACCGCTTCCGAACGGACCGGGAACAGCCGCGACGCCTCCTTTCGCTATCGGGAAGAGCGTGTCGATAACTCTCTGCCCCGTAACCATAGGCATTTCGGGCGAGCGTTTTTCTTTATAGGGGCGCGACTTTCTTACCGGCCAGCGCGTAAGCATAGAAAGTTCTTTTATTACGTCGCCGTCTTTGACCGTCGCTATCGTCTGCGTTACGGTAAATTCGCCGTCTTCGACGCTTTCGATCCGTCCGCTTACGCCGTAAGGCACGAGTATTTTATGCCTTACTATGGCGGTCTCGTCGACATAACCTATCGCGTCGCCCGCGGTAACGTAATCGCCCGCTTTTTTAAGCGGAACGAATTTCCACTTTTTTTCGCGGTCGATTTTGTTTATTCTCAGCCCGCGCGTAATTCTGTCGCCGTACTTTTCAACGATCTGTTCGAGCGGTCTTTGTATACCGTCGTAAATACCCCCGACTATGCCGGGCGCGAGTTCGACGGACAGCGGCTCGCCCGTGGAAACGACTTTATCGCCCACGCCCAAGCCCGAAGTCTCTTCGTAAACCTGTATGGACGCTCTGTCGCGGCGGAGTTCTATTACTTCGCCGATAAGTTCGTCTTCGCCCACCTTGACGACGTCGTAAACCTTGACGTCAGCCATATTTTCGGCAACTATAAGCGGGCCGGAAACCTTTACAATTCTTCCTTCCATAATCTTCTCACTTATTGAATATATCCACGCCGAGCGCGCGTTCGGTCTGTTCGCGCAGGCTCTTTGCGGCGTAATCGCTCGCCCCGTTTTCGTCGGGAACGGTTATGATTATCGGGTACGGCTTTTCAAGCGTACGCTTTATAAGGTCGTCGAGTTCGAACGTGACGTCGTCGGTAACGAAAATGACCTTATATCTGCTCAGCAGTTTTTTGAACGTGGCGCGTAATTGCTCGCCGCTCGCGGCGGAATACGCGTCTACGCCCGCAGCCTTGAACGCGAGCGTACTTTCGCCCTTTCCGAGTATGGCGGTATCAACCGACGTATCCATTTCTCAATCTCCTTGCGATCGCCGCCGAATCCGCCCCTGCGAGTTTACCCGACGCGACCGTTCTGAAATTCTTTATCTCGACTTTTTTATACGTCGCGTAAAGCAGCGTGGGAATTATCCCTTCGCACGAATAACGCTTGTCGAAAAGCCGAGCCATAGGGTAATCGTCCTTAATCTTTTCAAATTCCGACAACGGGCGCGACTCTGTTTTCGCTTTCAGACACGCTTCGATAAGGTCTTTATACGGCGTGAACGTAAACGCGTCTCTTATCCTGCCCGCGTCGCCCGCAGCGATTACCGCAAGTTTGGTTTTGGAAAGTCTGCCGCCGTCGATAAACTGCTTTTCCGCCGACGCGCCGTCTTTCGCCCTGAAATACGCCGAAACGTTCAGACAGTCCGCTTCGGTTTTAATAAGGTCGCGTATAAGGCGATTACGAATAATTTTCAACGCCGTTTTATAATACGCTCTCAACGCTATAAGCGACAATTCCGCGCCCGAAGGCGACTTTTTGTCGCACGCGAACAAAAGTTCGTCCATAACCGATTTCAGATACGCGGGCAGTTCGCCTTTACGCGCCGAAACGTATTCTTCTATCGCGGCGCAATCGGTCAAGCCGTTGCCGGCATAGCCGACGGGCAAACCGAGTTTTACCTTTCTTACGGCAACGTCGCAATTAAAGAAGTCGGTTTTGAGAAAGCAGTAATACTTTACCGACGGACGCGAATACTCGTCTATGAAATTTTTAAGCGCGATCTCTTCCGCCGCCGCCGCTTTTTCATAATCGGCGACGGACGAAACGTCCGCGTCTTTGCCGAATCCGCCGGCGGTCAGCGTCTTATACGCTTCGTCTGCGGTTTTGGCTTCCGTCGCCGATAAAAACCTGCTTTTGGGTATCAGATTATTCTGTGCGGATATGGCGACGCCGTTGGCGTAGGAAAAAGGTACTCTCATTTATCTTCTCCGAAGAGTTCGTCCGCGGTCTGCTTCTCGGTACGCTCGCGACAGGCAGCCGCGATTGCCGCGTACGAAAAATCGCGATCGTACGTGTCGCAGGACAATACGAAACCGTCGGCAAGTTCGTCGCTCGTCGCAACGGACATACCTTTTTTCTTTACCTGACCGATAGCCGAAACTTCGGATGCCGAAACGGGTGCGGACGACGAAAGTATAATCGTCTGCCCGTCTTCTCCGTATTTCTCCGCAGCCGCCGCCACGAGCGCGGTAAACTCTGTTTTATCGAGTTTTTTCAGCCCGTCAAGCACGAGTTCGTATACCCTGTCCACCGTCTTGCGTTTGGCGGAGAGTATTATTTTATTTCTTTCCATTCTCGCCGCGGTAAGGCTTTTAAGACGCACGTCTTCGGCTTTTATCTTTGCCCTTTCCGCTTCGCGAAGCGATATTTCGTCGGCTCTAGCCAGCGCGTCCGCACGCCTTTTTTCGGCATACGCCGTCGCTTTTTCGTTTATAGCCGCTATCTCGGCTTCGGCGTTGGCGGTTATCGCGTCGAGAACGTCGGTTTTCATTATATCAGACATTTTTTGAATACGATTACATCATTATGCCGAGTACGAGCGCAAGTATGGCGTAGAACTCGATCATCGCGGGGAAGAGTACGTATTTACCCGAACCCGAACCGTTTTTGCCTATCGCGTAGATACACGAAGCCGCAGTCGCGCCCTGAAGCACGGCGGAGAGCATACCCGTTACACCCATACCGAAAGCCTTCCAGAAAATAGCCCAGCCTTCGGCGGCGGCGATACCAGCCGCGGGTACGTTCATAACCGCGAGAACGAATCCGTAAATACCCTGCGTCGCGGGCAGAAGAGAAAGAACTATGATCTTTGAAAATTTCTTTCCGTCTTCGGCAAGCACTCCGGCAGCCGAAGTACCCGTCTTGTAAAGTCCGAATGCCGAACCCGATCCGCAAAGGATCATACAGATCGCCAATCCAACGATAGCAATTGCTTTACCGTCCATTTGTTTTATCCTCCGATAAATTGTTATTTGAAATATATGAATTCCCGTTGAGAACCCAAAGGAGCGAACAACTCGCCTTCTCCTTCGTAGAACCGACCGAAAAATTCGACGTATTGAAGTCTCGAATCGTGTATGAACGCGCCGAGTAAATTCATAGCCAGATTGAACAGATTACCCGCGATTATCACGAGTACGCCGGCAATTATTCCGATTACGCCCTTGGGGAAAAGCATTCCGACCGCAATCGAGTTTGTGAATATCGACGCTATCTGCGCCCCCGCGAGCATAAGCCCGTAAAGCCTTGCGTAACTGAGTACGTCGGAAGCGTAGTTTATAAGCCCGTACGCAGAGCCGAATATCTTGGTTACTTTTCCGAACCCCTTTTCGGTTATGCCCGACGTCAATATCCCCGCCGCGAACAGCGCGATAGTGGGATATACGAGTACCCCGCTTACCGACTTATCGCCCTTTATCGCAAAGAACACGAACAGCACGAAACTTATCAGCGCGAACGACCATATAAGCCCCGAACAAACGCCTTCGAGCACTTCGCCGCGCCTGAAACATTGTACGGCTTTCATAACGAGCGATACGGCTATCTGGAAAGTACCCAGCCCCAGACACCACATAAGCGCAGACGGCACGGTTATGCCCGCAAGCGTGCATTTAGCCGCTATCGGATCGACGTACTTAGCGTAAAATTCCGCGTAAGACGGAATATTCCGTAAGAGCGCGAAACCTAAAAAACTGTCGAACAGCGTTCCGAACGCCACCGCGAAAAATCCGCCGTAAGCGAACACGCGCGCCATACGATAAATCGACGTGCCTTTACGGCTTTTCGCCGAAAGCAAAAAACCGCCGAGAATCATAAGCAGCCCGTACCCCGCGTCGCCCATTATCACGCCCATAAACAGCGAGAAAAAGAACGCCATAACCCCGTTGGGATCGAGCGCGCCGTAAGCGGGCGCGGAATACATATTCGTAACGACTTCGAAGTCCGAAACGATTTTATTGTTTTTCATCAGCGTCGGGGCGTATTCGTCTCTCGGCACGGTTCTGCTTTCGATATAACACGCCGTCGCTTTTTCGTTTATTGCATTTTCAACCCTTTCCACCGCTTCGGTAGGAACGTAGGCTTCGAGCAGGAAGGTCTCGCCCGTTTGCCCGCAATCGGCTTTCGCCTGCGATTTTTCGGTTAAAAACCCGATATAGTCGACGTAAGTCTTTATCTCCGCCGAACGCGCGTTGAACGCCGCCGCCGCGAGCAAAATTTCGCGCAGGCGGGCGTTTTTATTCCCGATCTCCGCGTTAAGCCCGTCGATTATCTCGCGCGCCGTAGCGTCTTCGGTATACGGGCATTTCGCAAAAGCGTAACGCGTGGCTATCGCCGCCGCCGCGTCGTAAGATTCTTTAAGACAGGTAACCGCCGCGATTTGTTTAGAACCCGCCGAGCCGAGTATTTCGGCAACGACGCCGTATTCGGACGAGAGCGCGTCCATAAACGCGTTGCATTTATCCGAAGCGACCGTACCTAATAACGTGACGGTGGTTTTCGTTGGCGTATAAAACGAGAATTTCTCTTTAAGGCAGGCGTATTCCGCGTAACCGACGACGCTTTCGCCGAGTTTACCCGCTTCCGCTTTAAGGCGGGAATATTCTTCCGCCAGAGATAAAATTCCGTCTACGACATTTTCGATTTCGTCGCGTTTGTTTCCGTACGAAATAAACTCGCCGAGACTGACGCCGAATCCGTCTTTGACGACGGGGGCGAGTTTCTTATCGCCGAGTTCTTCGTAAGAAGATTCGAGAAAGGCGAGCGACTTTCTCGCGCGGTCGTCGGTAACGCCGACGGTCGGACGGTCTTCGCCCGCGGGCGCGAGTTCGTAATCTTCGCATTTCTTTATTTGCGCCGCCTGAGTGGCGGATAAAACGTCGAGTATTTCGTTCTGTTCGGTTTTAAGACCGAGCAGGGAGATAACCGACATTTCACAGATCGCCATTTTTTATCCCCCTTAACAGTTCCGCCGCGATTTTTTCGGCGGTTTTTTCTTTGGACGACGTTATGGTTTCGCCTTCGCGCAAAGCGTTGCCGACCGCCGCGGAATATTCTTCTTCGGCGCGTTTTTTGGCAAGCGTCAACTCGCCTTCGTACGCCGCCCTTGCGTTTTTAGACGCTTCTTCTTCTATTTCCGCGCCGTTCGCGTCGGCTTCGCGACGGATACTTTCGGCGGTTTCTTCCGCCGCGCGTTTATTTTCCGCGTTAGTCTCTTCGGTCTCGCGAATTTTTTTAAGCATTTCTTCTATCATAGATTACCGCCCCGTTGCCTGATTTGAAAAAAAGCCGCAACGCGCGACGATACAACTCGCCGTGTATTGCGACCGACTCCACCTATACCATTGACATATCGGACAAGAATAACGCGAAATTTTAACTCGCGCCACTTCTGCCCATCGTATCAATTATATATAATACGGACGGTTTTGTCAACGGTTTTTTTAAGATTATCCGAGAGTTTTCACGCTCTTTTCGCTAAATACGCGCAACCCTTGCAAAACGTTTTACAAAATCGGACGAATATGATATAATTCAGAATATTTTAATTTATGGAGCATTATAAATTTATGGATGCAGACGGCAGTCAACCTCCCCCTAACCCGAATTACGCGGTTTATATAATCGCGCTGATTCTGCTGATTATCGCGTCGGGGTTTTTCTCGGCGACGGAAACGGCTTTCACTTCCGCCAACCGCGCAAGAATTAAGATCCTGGCGGAAGACGGTAAAAAATCGGCTAAAAAGACGCTGAGAATTCTCGGCAACTACGACAGGTTTATCTCTACGATACTTATCGGTAACAACGTGGTCAATATATTGCTCACGACCTTGTTTACCCTGTTGTTCGCTTCGATAATCAAAAACAACGAAAGTCTCGCCGCGACGGTTTCTACCGCGGTGTCGACCGTTCTCGTACTTATTTTCGGCGAAATAACGCCGAAAACCGTAGCGAAAGAATTCCCAGAAAAATTCGCCTGCGGCGTCAGTTATATCATTGATTTTTTCATAGTTCTGTTTTACCCGCTCACTCTCTTCTTCAAGGGCTGGAAGTTCCTTCTCGGCAAGATTTTCCGTTTCAAAAACGATGACGTCATAACCGAAGAAGAATTGCTTACCTACGTCGAAGAAGCCAACGAAGACGGCACGCTCGATAAAGAAGAAACCAAACTTATTTCGAGCGCGATCGAGTTTAACGACTGCGAAGTCGGCGACATACTCGTACCGCGCGTAAGCATTGTCGCCGTGGCGGAAAACGCGTCGATGGAAGACATTAAAAAAGTATTTCTCGACAATCGCTATTCGCGTATACCCGTGTACAAAGGCACGATAGACAGCATCGTGGGTATGATACACGAAAAAGACTTCTTCAACGCGTACGTTTCCGGCGCGAAGAGTATTAAAAACATACTCACGACCGTAGCGATCGCTACCGAACATATGCAGATATCCGTCCTTTTGCGCAGTATGCAGAAGCAGAAAGTGCATATGGCGGTGGTTATAGACGAATACGGCGGAACGCTCGGTCTCGTAACGCTCGAAGACATACTCGAAGAACTCGTCGGCGAAATATGGGACGAACACGACGAAGTGGTCAATTATTTTACCAAGGTTGCGGACGACGTATATCTCGTAGACGGCAACGCTGATATATCCGACTTTTCGGAGTTATTCTCGCTCGACATCGACGAAGAAAGCGATTCAAACACCGTAAGCGGCTGGATAATAGAGCGGCTTGGCGACATACCCGCGATAGGTTACGAGTTCACTTACGAACGACTGAAAATCACCGTTCTGAAAAAGACGATGAAACGCATACTCGAAATACGCGTCAACGTTCTTCCCGAAGAAGAAGACGACGAAGAAGACGACAAGGATCGAGACGACGAAGAATAAAAATCTTTTGCTCCCCGACGGGGAGCAAATTTAATAAGGGGCTTTTATGTTCGATAAATTTATCGGTAAATTCGTAAAAAACGCCGAAGACGTCGAAAACCCGCAGGTACGCGAACGCTACGGGGTTTTTTCGGGTTTGACGGGCATAATTCTTAACGCGCTTTTAAGTCTGGCGAAGATAATAACGGGCGCGCTGACGGGCGCGATTTCGATCGTAACGGACGGCGTGAACAACCTTTCCGACGCGGCGTCTTCGGTCGTTACCCTGCTGGGGTTCAAACTCGCGGGCAAAAAGGCGGATAAACGACACCCGTTCGGGCACGGCAGAATGGAATACTTCGCGGGGCTTACCGTATCGGTCATCATAATAATCGTGGCGGCGGAATTGTTAAAGAGTTCGATTGAAAAAATCGTCGCGGGGGAAGTAGTGAAATACTCGTCCGACGCGGCGTTTGCGGTTTCGTTGTCCGTACTCGCGGTTTCGGTGCTCGTAAAACTGTGGATGACTTTATTCAACGCCAAAATCGCCAAAAAAATAGATTCGGTAGCCAACAAAGCCACCGCGCTGGACAGCCTGAGCGACTGCGCGGCAACGTCGCTCGTAATAATCTGCGCGGTTATTTCGCGATTCGTTACGGGCGTACCGCTTGACGGAATAGCAGGCGTACTCGTCTCCCTGTTCATAGCGTACACGGGGCTTTCTTCGTTCAAAAGCGTAGCCGACCTTCTTATAGGCGTTGCGCCCGACCCCGAACTCGTACGCGAAGTGACCGATTTCGCGCTGGCGTTCGATAAGGAAAAAATTACGGGCGTTCACGACCTTATAATAAACGATTACGGACCGGGACGAAAAATCATAGTGCTGCACGCCGAAGTACCCGCAAGCGGGAACGTTATGCAACTGCACGACGCGATCGACAATCTCGAAAACGCGCTTTCGGAAAAATTCGGGTGTATGACGGTAATTCATATGGACCCCGTAGACAACGAGAGCGAGCGCGTGACGCGGCTTAAAGAATTGGTCGTAAGCGTGGTTAAAGACCTTGACGAATCTTATCGGGTACACGATTTCAGAATGAACGAAGGCGACACGCACGCCAACCTGATATTCGATCTCGTCGTCCCGTACGGAGACACCCGTTCGGAAGACGAAATACGCAGATACGTAGCCGAACGCGTCGCGAAAGTCGAGCCGACCTGCGTTACCAAATGCAAGATAGAACATTAAACGATCGTCGTCGTTTGAACGCCGTCAAACCGCGCTCGGACGCAATTCGAAAAACCGTATAAAAAAATACGAAGCCCCCGAGTTGAAGAACTCGGGGGCTTCGTGACGTTTTTGGAGCGGGCAACGAGAATCGGACTCGCAACCGAAGCTTGGGAAGCTCCTATTTTACCACTAAACTATGCCCGCGTATATCGGACGGCGCTTCCGTCCGAATCGTATTTTACTATATTTTTACAAATTTTTCAAGCGATTTATGCCTTTATAGCAAATTTATTTCTTTTTATCGTTATTAAACTTACCTATTACTTCGCTTACCGAGCCGACGTATGCGAACGTGTCGGGATATTTACGCACTATCGACTGGAATTTACTTACCTGCCGCGGACTGATTACGCATATGAGCAGTTGTTTGTTATGATGCTCGAACATTCCAACGGCGGGCGTTACCGTTACGCCGTGACCTAATTTTTCGATAATCTCTTTGCTGATTTCGTCGGCGTACTCGGTTATGACTTCGAATTTAAGCGCGGATTTGTTGGATATCATCATCTTATCGCATATTATCGTAGTCGCGCATATGAACACGAGCGATAAAAACACGGGAGTAAGATTTTCTTTGTAAACGGGTACGGAAACCGCCATTATCACGGCGTTTACGGCAAAAATTACCGAAGCCACGCTCTTGTGCGGGTATTTTTTCTGTATCATCGCGCCGACTATGTCCGCCCCGCCCGTAGACGAGTTTATTTTAAGCGCGAACGCAAGCGATATTCCCGTCGCCGCGCCGCCAACCAGAGCGGACAACAGACGTAAGCCTATCGAATTTTTGCTCTCTTCCGCAGTAAGCAGTTTTTGCGTGATGCTGAATTTATACGTCGGATCGATAAAGTTATCGAAGATAAACATTATTACGGTCATCAGAATCGCCGTCGCGAACGTCTTCACGCAAAAACCTTTGCCCAGCGACTTCCACGCGCAGGCAAGCAAGGGTATGTTCACAAGCACGAACAGCAACGAAGTATAATCTATTCCGCTTTTAACGGTATCGCTTACGCCGACCAGTTTCTTTACTATCGCGACCACGCCGCCCACGCCGCCCGGCGCAAAATTGCAGGTGGAAACGAAGTAATGAAAGGACACGGCGTACAATAACGCCGATAAAAACACGAATAACGAACTCTTTACGAACTCTTTTTTCTTATTTACGGGCGTAATGAAATAGTCCTTTCTTACGCCGTATTTTTCTTCCGCGCCGTCGGACGCGGCGTCGGTCGTACCGACGGTGTTATAATCAGCCATAACGCTTGAACCTTGGTTTGAAATTTTGCGATTATGCCGGACAAGAATAATACGAACCGTGCAAAAACGCCACTATATCATACCACAACCCCGCGCGAAAGCAAAGCGTTTTAAGCGTCGGCGCAAAAATTATTTTTTAGGTTAATTTTCGGGCAAAGCCTTAAAACGATAGTGTTTTTTTATAAAATGTGCTACACTATTGACAAGTACGGTCTTTTGGGAGATTCGATTATGGATATGAAATCTATAGAAGCCAAATGGCAACAAAAATGGGAAAAGGACAAATTATACGCGTTCAATAAAAAGAACGTTGCGAAAAAGTTTTACTGTCTCGAAATGTTCTCTTACCCGTCCGCGTCAAAACTGCATCTCGGGCATTGGTACAACTACGGTCTTACCGACAGTTTCGCGCGCTATAAAAAAATGAAAGGCTACGAAGTATTCGAGCCGATGGGTTTCGACGCGTTCGGTCTCCCCGCCGAAAACTACGCGATTAAAACGGGTATTCCGCCGGAAGAATCGACTTTGGCGAACATAGCGACTATGGAAAAGCAGTTGAAAGCGATGGGCGCGATGTTCGACTGGAACGCGGAAATCAAAACCTGTATGCCCGATTACTACAAGTGGACGCAATGGCTCTTTCTCAAACTCTACGAAAAAGGGCTTGCTTACCGCAAAGAAGCGCCCGTAAACTGGTGCCCGAGTTGCAACACCGTTCTCGCGAACGAACAGGTAGAAGGCGGAAAGTGCGAACGCTGCGGCGCGCATTGTCAATGAAAATGGCTGTCTTGACGGCGAATGCAGTTGCCCTGTCGGGCGTGACGGCGCATTCTGCAAGCATCTGGTGGCGCTTGGCCTGGCCTACCTGGACAGGCAGAAGAATGCTCCTGCCGAAAAGAACAAGTCCGCCTTTTCCTGGAAGGACTTTCTGAAGAAATGCGACAAGGACGAGCTCGTCAAGATCCTCGACCGGCTCCTGCCGGAGGGGATCCTGTTCCAGAGCGAGGACTATAGCGGGACCAAACAGACCGACCGCTCCGACGCGGCCTGCATCGAGCTGCCCATGGCCGTCCTCGTCAACCAGGACAGCTATTCTGCCGCGATTGCGGCCTGTAA
>OQVT01002863.1_pt1 | contig 11127 bp, 13 predicted proteins | sample 1691561 | NCBI WGS metagenome assembly OQVT01 (sample SAMN03418260, study PRJEB22391) | human gut metagenome | biome: human-gut; feature: organic feature; material: feces | host: Homo sapiens | place: Tanzania | collected 2013-01
AAATGATACGTTACTTCTGATGGCAAATGGTCTCGCAGAAAATCCGGAGATTACAGAAAAAGGCGCAGATTATGATACATTCTGTGAAGCGTTGAATTTTGTCAACACAACGCTTGCAAAAATGATGGCAGGAGACGGCGAAGGTGCAACTGCATTATTTGAAGTAACTGTTGTCAATGCAGAAACAAAAGAGCAGGACTAATATCCGCCATTGTTGTAACCGGCTGTCTTGCCGAAAGGTATCAGGATGAGATAATAAAAGAAATGCCGGAGGTTGACGCAGTTCTCGGAATAGGCGCAAACAGCGATATAGTAAAAACCTGCGATAAGGCACTTTGCGGAATCGTTACAACTTCATTTCCGAATAAATGCTATCTCTCAATTAATGACGAAAGAGTTATTTCTACGCCGTCGCACTGGGCTTATCTTAAAATTGCAGAGGGATGCGATAACCGCTGTTCCTATTGTGCAATACCGGGAATAAGAGGCGGCTTTCGCTCACGCACTATTGAGTCCTGTGTTGACGAAGCAAAGGCTCTCGCCGAAAGCGGTGTAAAGGAACTTATACTTATCGCTCAGGATACAACAAAATACGGACAGGATTTGTATGGTAAATACAGTCTTGATGTTCTGCTAAAAGAACTTGTTAAGATTGACGGAATAGAATGGATAAGGCTATTTTATTGCTATCCGCAGAGAATTACCGACAGTCTTATAAATGTAATAGCAAATGAGGAAAAGGTTTGCAGTTATATTGACATACCGCTTCAACATTCCGATAAGACGGTATTAAAAAATATGAACAGAGTAGGGGACGGCGAGGATTATAAGGCTCTCATTTCTAAGATGAGAAAAGCAATACCCGACCTTGCACTTCGCACTACCTTTATGGTAGGTTTCCCGGGTGAAACGGATGAACAGTTTGAAAACCTTTGCAAATTTACCGAAGATGTAAAATTTGACAAAATGGGGTTGCGACCCTATTATGATATGATAGTTGAATTATAGTTGCTCAATGTCTTATAACAAACACCTATGATGCATAAAAACATTTCTGTTACTTGCAGTTTCGGCAAAGTGGACATTGTTTGGGTTGATTGCGGTTACTTGCTTTATGACGCAGACGGAAAGATACCTATCGGCGGTCTGACAGAAGAGGCTGTAGCGGGTGCAAACCAACAACAATTGGTCGCTCTGGTGGAGAAATCGCAGGCACAAGAGATTCCTTTTCTGAGGTGATTACGGATAATATCAAATACACTTACTTTATGGAATACAACGGATTATACTACAACTTAGATTTGGATACACAAACGGCTGAAGTTTATGGAGATAAGGACAAAAATTATGGTGATATCACCATTCCGGCAACGATACAACACGATGGCGTTGTATACAGCGTAAGCAGTATTAGATACTCCGGTTTCCTCGAATGCACAGGACTGACCTCTATCATTATCCCAGATAGTGTAACAACGATTGAACAAAGAGCCTTCAACGGCTGCATCAATTTGGCTTCATTTGCGATTCCCGTCGGTTTAACACAGATAGGAGAAGATACCTTTCACAATACAGCATGGTATAATAGTCAACCGGACGGACTTATCTATATCAACAAAGTCTTATACACCTGCAAAGGGAGAATGCCATCCGATGTAACTATCGCCATCAAACAAGGGACAACCCACATAGGCGATGGAGCCTTTGCATACCAGGATGAAATCACATCCGTTACTATCCCAAGCAGCGTAACAAGCATTGGAAAATATGCGTTCGCATTTTGCAGGGCATTGACTTCCATCACAATTCCCGAGGGTGTAACCACTATCGAAGAATTTGCGTTCTTAACCTGCACCGGTCTGATTGCTATCACTTTACCCAAAACCATTACTCACATCAAAGAAGAATCATCTTTATGTTTATGCGACGACCTGCAAACCATTTATATTCCCAAAGGAATGACAGACCATTTCTGCCAAATAGGTCTATCCGCCTATCGTAACAAACTGGTCGAAATGTGATTCTACACCGCCCAATGGCCCTCATCGTTACATCACATTCTTCTTAAATGCGAACACACCCGACAATAAAATAAATATACTATTTAACAGAGTCTGCTATTCCGTGGATGCTCCTACATATACCGCTTCCGTCATAGATATGCATGGAGTGAACAAAAAAAGGTCCTACCAAACTAAAATAGCAATTCCCTGTGGTAAATCATATCGTTATGAAAAAGGTGCTATTTTTTGTAGTCTATTTGTGCCTGTTCTTGCTCACGAGTATCACTCTTATAGCAATACATTCCTCCGTGGGCGGAGGCAGTTATTCCAAGGGGATCGTGTTTGACTGTTGGAGCCAATCCGTGGACGAGATAAAATGGGAATGGTATAACCTGCGGGGGACCTCTCCTTATTGGGGTACTCCGTTCTATAGTACTGATTCGCGTCTGACGGCGCCTGTATTGGTGGAGAATCTACCTAATGGCGGCGCACAATACACCGCTGTATGGAACGAAAGCGAGGACAATGCCTATCCTGTTGATTATTACCAAGATAAGAACGGGCGATGCCTGCCCGACTGCTCCGCATGTGCAACAGGACGCTTCAATGATTGTTCCTGCTGGTACACCAAGTCCGAAGACGGTCTTGTTGTCCCGGATATTCCCTTTGCCATCGTGTTCTTCTGCTATGTCTTTACTCTCTTTGCCTTGCCGCTTATTGTCTGGCTGTTCACATTGTATAAAATTATTTGCTACATTATACTCTTTGTGCGTACTCGCCGGCATACTATCCGCTAAAAAAAATACAATTCCTATCTTTTTTAACACAAGGCTGCCATAATTTGGCATTTGCCTATAGTACTTTTGCAGTCGAAAACAAATTCACTTGCCTATGAACTTTTCTAATTTGCTTCTTCGTTTTTCTAATGCCTTCAATAGACATCCTTATGTAGACTTAGGGCTGAGTGTCTATTGGGCAACTATGAATGTAGGTGCGCGTTTTGATTATGAGTATGGAGACGTCTTTCAATGGGGCGAAATCCGAAGCGGCAAAGGTACAACCTACAAGTTCTATACAGAAGGATACGGAAACAATTATTACACTCGCTATACCACATCACGGAACAATGCCAAAAACAACAAACCCGACTACCAATCGACTCTTCTCCCGCAGGATGATGTGGCTCACCAGTACATGGGCGGCAGTTGGCGTATGCCTACCATTGATGAGATGGAAGAACTGCTTGCCCGATGCCATTGGCAGGCACTGCTTATCAACCGCACTATCCGTGCATACCGCATTACCGGTCAGAACGGCAACTCTATCTTGCTGCCTCAGGTAGCTCTATGGACATCTTCGCTACATGAGTACAATCATTTGGCATATTGCCTTAATTTCAACGCCCATACCCCACGCATAGACTCCCAAGACCGCAAGAACGGTTTTTCTATCCGTGCAGTACTTCCCCAAAACCAAAGATAGTTGATACCTTCATAGTTTGTTATTAACATTATAACCAATCTACAATATGAAACATATCCCCAATGGTACATATATCCCTCTATCCAATGGCACCACAGCCATTATCAAAGCCTTTCTAGGCGAAGGAGGACAGGGCTCTGTCTATCGCTGCGAAGTAAGCGGAAAACAATATGCCCTCAAGATATACACGCGCCGCCCGACGCCAGCGTTTATCGACAACCTCGCAGATAATATCCGGCAAGGAGCCCCCACCAATCATTTTCTATGGCCTTTGGCCCTTGTCAATACCATTGACTACGTAGGCTACCTAATGTCTTTACGTCCCAAAGACTATATGGATTTTTCCCGTTTTTTGGTTGCCAAGGCACGTTTCGCCTCGTGGTCAGCTATGCTGAATGCCGCATTCCAAATCACACTGGCTTTTCGTGAACTACACCGGCGCGGCTTGTCCTATCAAGACTTGAATGACGGTAATTTTTTCTTCAATCCAACTACGGGCGATGTACGCATTTGTGATAACGATAATGTGTGTCCTGCCGACGTTAATCTCGGTATCAAGGGTAAGTGCCGCTATATGGCTCCCGAAGTAGTGGTCGGAAACAGCACCCCGAACAACCTTAGTGACTATTTCTCGCTCTCGGTCATCCTGTTTATGTTGCTGACGAACAACCATCCACTGGATGGGAAAAGAGTAGCATCCGTTCCCTGTCTAACTGATGAGATAGAACGCGCGGTCTATGGAGAGCAACCGATATTTATCTACGATCCTAAAGATATCAGCAATCGTCCCGTGGCAGGTGTTCATGCCAATGTCATTATTCGTTGGCCTCTGTTCCCACAGTTCGTACGAGAGGCATTTACGCGGGCGTTTTCTCAAGAGGTGCTCCACCACCCCAATATGCGTTGGTCGGACAATGATTGGCTCAATATGCTCTGTCGGTTGCACAACCAGATAGTCTTGTGTTCTTGTGGGAATGAGACATTTTACGACATTGACAAACCCGTTTCGGTCTGCTTCAATTGCAATACCACGCTCCCCGAATTGCTTCTCCTAAACATCGACAAGCAATACATTCCCCTCTTCGTACGCAGCCGTATCTTTGGCGGCTACCAACGCAGCAACGGTCAGAAAGCGGATATAATCGGCGATGTCGTATCCAACAAAAAAAATCCCTCCCTATGGGGCATACGCAACAAAACAGAACAAACATGGCAATGCACAATGCCGGACCAACGAACTATCAGCGTACCGCCCGATGGCGTAGTGCCTATCTTCCGCGGAGTGAGCATCAACTTCGGGAAGCAGCAGGGAACCATTATCTCTCGGAATAAACACTGACAATATATTAACCCCTAAAAAACAACACAGATATGAATCCTTTGGAAGCAGTGGAAATCGCGCGTCGCACCATGACGCTTTTCTTTGTAGTGGACACCTCCTCATCTATGGCCGGAACTAAAATAGGAGCAGTCAATACCGCCATACGCGAGGTACTGCCCGAATTATCCGATTTGTCCGCCGAGAATGCTGATGCCAGCATTCAATTGGCTTGTCTCGATTTTGCATCGGAGTGCAGTTGGCTTATTACCCCCTCTCCAGTAGACGGGCTCTGCTGGACAGACCTAGTGGCAGGCGGTATGACCAATATGGGAGCCGCTTTTGATGAACTCAATAGCAAACTCTCTCGCCACGAGTTCCTACAATCCTCAACAGGTTGTTTTGCCCCGGTCATATTCTTGATGTCCGATGGTTATCCCACCGATGAATATCGCTCCGCACTCAACCACCTGAAAGAAAACAAGTGGTTCCAATATGCCATTCGTGTGGCAGTCGCTATCGGCGAAGATGCCGACCAAAACGTGCTTGCCGAGTTTACAGGTAATCCCGAGTTGGTGCTTACCGCCCATACCCCCGAAGCACTCAAAGCAATGATACGTTTCGTTAGTGTTACCAGTTCGAAGATTGGTTCGCAAAGCAGTGGTATCGGTGTCGGACAGAAAGGCGTGCAGGCTAAGCAGGCGCAGATGGCAGACCAAGTCCAAGAATTCAATGCCGATAGTGCCGACTTGAATGACCTGACAGACGGTTTCTGATATGCAAACCTTCGCTGTTTCACAAATAGGAGCATCGCACATTGCCTCCGCCCGACCGTGCCAAGACTATAGTATGTCGTGTCAAACGGATGACTACGCTATTGCCATCGTAGCGGACGGACACGGCGGCAGTGCATATTTCCGTAGCGACAGAGGTTCACATATGGCTGCGGAAACAGCTATGAGCGTCCTTATCGAGTTCCTCACTGCCACCGGCAATATGAGCACCATTCCCGAAGGTAATTGGCAGCGTCAGTTGGCATCCGCACTTATCACGGAATGGCAACAACGCATCTATACCGACTATCAATGCGAGCCGTTCCGTGCCGATAGCGACCGATGGCAGAAAGCGTATGGTACCACAATCATTGTATCTCTCTGTACGCCATATTGTTTCTTTGGTATGCAAATAGGGGACGGACGGTGTATCGCCCTCGACAAACGCAATACCGCCACACAACCCATCCCTTGGGACAAACGCTGTTTTCTCAATCGCACCACCTCTCTTTGTGACAAAGAGGCACTCAATGAATTCCGCTTTTGTTTCCATAGAAAGCGGCTGCCCAAGGCCGTCTTTATAGGTACCGACGGAGTAGAAGATTGCTTTGCGAATGCCAACGGACTATATGATTTCTATAAAGTCTTATACCGGCAACTATCTACCGATTTCGATACAGCACTTAATAATCTACGCCGTTTTCTGCCGTCAATGACGCAAAAAGGCTCTACCGACGATATTTCCATTGCAGGCATACTATTATGATTACACTTATAGATATACAAGAAGTTACCAAGCAGTTCGGCGAGGCTATTCTCACCGATACCCGACGGGTACATGCCATCATCAGCGATTGGAAACCGCATGAGACTATCCATATCAATGATGTTTCCCGCCTCTGCCGGCAATGGCAACAAGGAATGCGTCCGTCCAAAAGAATGGAGTTTCCCGTTTCTACTTTCCGAGCAAAGCAGCCGGTGTCCGTACTGAACAACAAGCACGACACCAAAGATACTGCCGGAACTATTTCAATCAAACCAACCATCAAGGTCGGCATCAATACGAACACCATTTCTATTCATATCGACACTTCCAAATCGTTTTACTCCAAAAAATAATCTACTATGGATACAGAATCCTGCCCCCCACAGCAACAAACACAGCCGTCAGAACAAACAGAACAAACACCTATAGTGGAACAGAACATCAAGCGCTCTGTCATAAAAAACGGTGCCTTCGACCTGCTTGACGGGAGTACCCTAAAAGGCTATCCCAAACCCGCATCACAACGATATGAACAAATTTCCTCCAATGAGTTAGAATTGGACAAAACGGGTAAATATCTGATTCTCGGCAAACAACATAAGTCGAAGGGCAAACCCAAATGGACTCCCATATCGCAGGAAGAATATCTGCGCAGGGGAAGACGTGCCAAGAAAGAAAAACGACATAAGCCACGGTCTGTTGACCCCCAAGCGCCACGGGAACAATATTTCTACAAGCATGCTTTCTTCTTTATGCAACACTACCAAGAGATATTATCCGACAGCCGTCTATTCCTAACGCCTGTATATACCTCCAGCGGATTGATGTATTTCGGTCCGGGCGGATTTCGAAATGCCACACTCGGAGTCTATATCGAATGGTGGTTAACATGCGATTCTGCGGTAATTGTAGATAAAGAGACTAATGTGCTACAGGGGCTGATATGCACTATGCAGGGTAGTCCGTTATCAGGAGTTAACAGATCAACAGCAGTGATGCGCGACGGCACTTTTGAATACCCGAATATTCACTTTTTCTTCAAAGCATGGTATCCGTTCGTAAAAATCAACGGAAGATACGCGGACGCCAAGCGGCAGTTTGCACACTACTCTATGGAGGAAGCAGTACGTATTCTCAGTGCCAAGAATAGAGTCTCCCGATTTTTTTTATCATCTTTTTATAGCGTGCGATATTGTATTTTCCGCAATTTGTCAGTAACTTTGCGGCGTCTTTGCATACGGATAGCACAGAACAGGACTGCAAAAGAATAAAAACAACGGCCCATTAACGATGATTAACGGGAATATTTTTAATAGCAATTAGATGGATAATATGGCGACACAACAGGAGACAGACGAGCGGTATATGGAGATGGCGATCCATGAGGCGGAATTGGCATACGAGCAGGACGAGGTACCTGTAGGGTGCGTGATAGTGGCTAACGGACGGATTCTCGGGCGGGGGCATAATCTGACCGAGACGCTGCAGGACGTTACCGCCCATGCCGAGATGCAGGCACTCACCGCTGCCGCCCAGACCGTAGGGGGCAAGTATTTGCCCGATGCCACACTATATGTTACAGTGGAACCCTGCGTGATGTGTGCAGGGGCTATCGGTTGGGCGCAGATAGGACGTGTAGTCTATGGTTGCGATGACAGCAAACGCGGGTTCCGCCAATTAGCACCGAGTGCCTTACACCCCAAGACGAGTATTACCGCCGGCGTTCTATCCGCCCGCACCCGCACTCTGATGCAGAATTTCTTTCTGGCACACAGGTAAACAATTTGAAAATGCGGGATGGCTTATCCACTCGCTATCTACTCGTCATCCACTCGTATTTTTAATGATGAGATTAACGGCTATTAGCGGAAAATTTTAACAGAGTTTATTTTATTTTTTCTGCACAGGTTCGCAAGTAATCTGTATCCCCAATCGGCGGAAAGTTTTGGTATCCACTTCCGAAAGCATTACCGTAGAGTGCGCTTGGCAACCGTTCAGGCGCGGCAGTTGCGCCAATGCCTTCGCACAGCGTTTGTCGCTCTGGCTCAACACCGACAATGCGACCAACACCTCGTCGGTATGCAAGCGCGGATTATGCCCCTGCAAGTACGCAATCTTGGTATGCTGAATCGGCGCAATCATCTCCTGCGGCAGCAGTTTCACCGAGTGGTCGATATGCGCCAGATGTTTCGTGGCATTGATGAGCAACGCCGCCGAGCAGCCCAACAAATCGCCCGTGTGGGCGGTGATGATAGTTCCGTCTTCCAACTCAATCGCCGTTGCCGAAGCGTTCTCCCTGTCGCGGCATGCCTTAGCCGCCACCGTGGTACGACGATAATCGGGTGTGATACCCAGTTGGCGCATGAGAAGAGTTATCTTGTTGATTTCCTTTTCGGCGTCGTGTCCGTCGGCAAAAGCGTTGAGCGCGGCATAATACCGGCGAATCACTTCCTGCTTGCTTGCCTCGTTGCAGACCTCGTCGTCGGAGATACAGAACCCCACCATATTCACGCCCATATCGGTGGGAGACTTATACGGATTATGCCCGTATATGCCTGTAAACAAGGCGTCTAAGACCGGAAATATCTCAATGTCGCGGTTGTAGTTGATAGCGATGTTGCCATACGCCTCCAGATGGAACGGGTCAATCATATTCACATCGTTCAGGTCTGCCGTAGCCGCCTCGTATGCCACGTTAATCGGATTTTTGAGAGGCAGATTCCAAACGGGGAATGTCTCAAACTTGGCATAGCCAGCCTCTATGCCTCGCTGATGTTCGTTGTAGAGTTGCGACAAGCAGACCGCCATCTTACCACTTCCCGGTCCCGGGGCGGTAACAATCACCAGCGGGCGCGTCGTCTCCACATAATCGTTCTTGCCAAAACCGTCCGGCGAAGCGATAAGCGACACATTGGTGGGATAGCCGTCTATCAGGCGATGATAATACACGCGCACGCCCAAGTTCTCCAGACGGCGGCGATAAGCGTCGGCAGAAGGCTGCCCGTTGTAGTGGGTAATCACCACGCTGCCCACATAGAAGCCACGCTGCTGAAACTCATCGCGCAGGCGCAGCACGTCCTCATCATAGGTGATACCCAAGTCCTGACGCACTTTGTTGCGCTCGATGTCCATCGCCGATATAACTATCAGAATCTCAATACGGTCGGCGAGTTGCGAGAGCATCTGCAACTTCGAATCGGGCTGAAAACCGGGCAGGATACGCGACGCATGGTTGTCGTCAAACAGTTTGCCACCAAGTTCGAGATAGAGTTTGTTGCCGAAAGCTGCGATACGCTCGCGGATATGCTCCGACTGGATACGGATATACTTGTCGTTGTCAAAACCGAGTTTCATAGATTCTTCAATTTGGATACAAAGGTACTACAATTTTTGCAGACCTACAACACGTTTTTTTGTGTGCGCGTATTCGTTACGAGATACACCCCCGAAAATACAAGCAGCACGGCGATGGCTTGCAGATAACCGAAGACCGCCAGCCCCATCATCACCGAAGCCAGACACGACACCACGGGCTGAAAATAGTTATATATCGACACCTGCGTCGGACGCAACACCTGCTGCGCCCATGTCATCAGGATATAGGCGCAATACGTTCCGAAGAACACCACAAAACCCGTCTCCCAATACGAGCGGACGGCTATCGTGCTCCACGGCAGGGAGACAATATGCGGCAGGGCGAAAGGCCAGATGGTGAGCGTGGCAAAGAGCATCATCCATTTCATACACGTTACCACCGAGTATTTCTTAATCAGTTTGCCAAATACCACTAAATAAGTAGCAAACGAGCATTGTGCCAGCACGCACATCGCCGCCCCGAGTGCATCACGATATGGATTGACCGCCCCTACAGCCGAAGCCGTATGCGAAGTGAGAATCACCATCAACGCTCCTGATAGTGCCAGGCAAATCCCCGCTATCTTTTGCCACGATACCCGTTCATGCAGGAAAACCGCCGACAGAATGAGCGAGATAATAGGCAGCGTGGTGGTCATAATGCTCGCATTAACCGGCGAAGTCATACTCACACCTATCGTAAACAGCCCCTGATTAAACGTGATACTGCATAGCGATGCCAGAAAAAACAGACCGATGTCATGCAACTGCACCCGCTCCTGTTTCCTACCCGACAGAGTAAGCACTAACGAGGTGAGCCAGAAGCACAACGCACCTCCAGCCACGCGAAACGCCACCATATCCATACCCGAAAAATCGGTGCGCATCGCATCCTTGGCGAGCGGAGCCATCAGTCCCCAGATGATACACGCCGAAGCCATCGCCAGATGGCGGAAAAACGAATTCATAAAAAACAGACTATATATACCTTACAACAAAAAGGAGTACTATCTCAGTACTCCCGTTATTCCATTATCCAGAGAAAATCAGTATTGCGCCGTATCGTACACTTGGTCGGCAACGTCGCTGCCGACGAGTTTCTCGATGATACAGAACGCAAAGTCGCTGCTCAGTCCGGGACCTTTGGCGGTAATGATGTTCTTGCTCTCGACCACCAGTCCGCCTATATAACTCTCGCCCAGATACTGCTCAAAGCCCGGATAGCAAGTGGCTTGTTTGCCTTGCAGGATACCCAACTTGCCCAACACCGACGGTGCGGCACAGATAGCCGCAATGGGCTTGTCGGCAGCATTGTGCTGCACCAGCAGGTCACACAGCGCATGGCACTCGCCCAATTTGGTGGCACCACCGGGGAGAATGAGCATCTCCGCATCCGAGAAATCGATGTCTTCCATCAGTCCGTCCGCCTCT
>OQVT01002864.1_pt1 | contig 11125 bp, 11 predicted proteins | sample 1691561 | NCBI WGS metagenome assembly OQVT01 (sample SAMN03418260, study PRJEB22391) | human gut metagenome | biome: human-gut; feature: organic feature; material: feces | host: Homo sapiens | place: Tanzania | collected 2013-01
TAATATTAGCACAAAAGGAAAACCTCAATTGATATACGAAAACAAGATAAACGAGTTGCTAGAAAACAATGACGGTCTCATCACAACGGCGGAGATTGTAAGCGAAGGCATTTCAAAGCCTTCGTTCTATTCGTATGTACGGGAAACGAACCTGATAAAGGTTGCACATGGAATCTATGCAACAAAAGACGCTTGGCAGGATGCATCATATATTCTTCATCTTCAGCATCCAAATGCAGTGTTCTCCCATGAAGAAGCTCTCTATCTCAACAATCTGACGGATAGAGAACCATTGAATAACGTCCTGACATTCAAGACTGGCTACAACCCATCCAAACTCACTCAGAGAGGTATAAAGGTCTACACTGTGAAGGCTGAACTTCTTGAAGTGGGAAAGGTTATGCGAAAAACAAACTTTGGAAACGAAGTTCCTTCCTACAATCTCGAAAGAACAATCTGCGACATAATCAGAAGTCGTAGTACAATAGAAATCCAAGACTACCAAACCGCAATAAAAGCATATGTAAAAAGAAAAGACGGGAACCTAAGTAAGTTGCTGGAATACGCAAAACTTTTCCACATTGAAAGACTTGTCAGACAGTATATGGAGGTAATGGCATGACGAACCTTACAGCAGAGCAGCTTAAAGGACAACTCAAAAGCCTTGCAAACAAAAACCATGCCGATGCACGAGTTCTTCTGAGACTTTTCATGATGGAACGTTTTCTGGAAAGACTCTCGCTCTCTAAGTATTCAGAGATGTTCATCCTTAAAGGAGGGATGCTCATTACCGCAATGATAGGGATAAGCAATCGTTCCACAATGGATATCGATACTACGATTTCAGGGTTTGACTTGACTTCAGAGGAAGCTGTTTCTGTTGTAGGTGAAATTATAGGAATAGAGCTTAATGACGAGGTTTCCTTTTCCATTGAAGGAAGCGAAACCATCATGGATGCAATGGATTATCCTGGAATACGAATTGAAATGACAGCATCGCTGGAGAAACTGACTGTTCCCTTCAAGATTGACATATCCACTGGAGATGCAATCACTCCTTCAGCAATCAAATACAACTACAAGACAATAATTGAAAACCGTTCTATAAATCTCTGTTCATACAACATTGAAACAGTCCTTGCAGAGAAAATCCAAACGATACTTGCCAGAGGGGCTTTGAATACGAGAATGAGGGACTTCTATGACGTGAAGATCCTAACGGACATATATGAACATTCGATAAATCACATAATTCTCAAAAGAGCGTTTGAGGCAACATCCAAGGAAAGAAAAACAGAAACACTAATCGAAAACTCAAGTTTTACAATTGAAACCATAAAAGAAGACAAGACAATGAATTCTCTTTGGAGAAAGTATCAAAACAAATACCAATATGCCTCCGGAATATCCTTGGAGGAGACTTTGAATTCCGTCATGAAAATCATATCAATCATTGAATCAGACATTTGAACTTTCGCCACAGCGTCCCTCAACGCCATACAGAGCCCTACAGCGCCATGCAACGCCCACAAAAGCCCCAAACAGCCATTCATTTCGTACAATTGCCCAATTTATGTCAAAAACAACGCAAAACATTGCCAAACCACAGGGTCCAACAGTAAAAAAACAGCAATCTTAGGGTATTTTGACACATCATGGTGGTGTTTATAGGAATAGTTCTATTGACTGCGGCGTTCACAGTACGCTCGCTCATAAATGAATCCCTCATAAAGGTATGGTATGACCTATGGATTGCCCTACCCATAGGACTTGGATGGTTCTTGACGTTCACCGCCGCATACTTTGCCTTCCTCTACCTTCTGATTTGGAGAAGCCAGTCACGAAGAGAAGCGGCTTCTACCGTTGGCTTTTGGATCAAACGGTCAGTCTCATACTCACACTGGGAAGAGTCGAAGTGCAGGCTACCGGACTTGAAAAGATCAACGACCTTCCACCATTCCTGCTCGTTGCCAACCACAGGTCGAACTTCGACCCCTTTGTTGCAATAGCTTCATGTCCAAAGGCACGGCTTGCATACGTTGCAAAGCCTGCGATCTTCAAGATTCCAATAACAGGAAGGATCGTACACAAGTGCTTCTTCCTCTCCATAGACAGGGAGAACGACCGTGAAGCCCTCAAGACGATAAAGAAAGCATCTCAACTCATCAAGGAAGGAGTCGTCTCCATTGGGATATACCCAGAGGGTACACGTAGCAAGACAGGAGAGCTGTTACCTTTCAGAAACGGCTCGTTCAAGATTGCAAAATGGGCCAACTGTCCGGTCGTGATAGCCAGAACCACGGGAACGGAGAAGATAGCGCATCGCTTCGCCCGTAGACACACAAAAACAACATTCGAAGTGCTAGACGTCCTCACAGCACAGGAAGTCTCGCAAATGTCCACATGGGAGATAGGCCAGTACGCCCGCAGTCTCATGCTTGGAAACCCACCACAACCACACAACGAAAGGAGACTTGAAGAAAATGACATACCACGTTCTGTATAACCCGCACGCAGGAAACGGAAACGGTTTTGCACAGGCCAAGAAGCTAAGTGCGGTCCTCACCCACGACACACTGGACTTCGTTGACGTTACGACAATCAAAAGCTATGCCTCTTTCATTGAAAACGCACCTTCTCAAGACGGAATAATCCTAGCCGGAGAAGACGGCACACTCAACCGCTTCATCAATGACTGCAACGCAAACAATGCCCTTCCAAAGGTGATTTCCCGTGAAATCCAGTACTATCCAGCAGGAAGCGGCAACGATTTTCTAAAAGACCTTGGAATAGCAGCACCAGAGAAACCAATCGTCATAAACAAATACCTTGAAAGCCTCCCAATCGTGGAAGTGAAAGGAAAGAAACACCTGTTCCTCAACGGCATAGGCTATGGAATAGATGGGTACTGCTGCGAGGAAGGCGACAAGCTCAGAGGCAAGTCAGAAAAGCCAGTGAACTACACGGCAATAGCGATCAAGGGCCTTCTCTTCCACTACAAGCCAACAAGTGCAACCGTTACGGTTGACGGCAGGAAGCATACATACAGCATGTGTGGCTTGCACCAACCATGAACGGACGCTTCTATGGAGGAGGAATGATACCAACCCCTTCCCAAGACCGTCTTGCAGAACCACGCACACTATCCGTCATGGTGTTCCGCAGTGCAAGCAAGCTCAAGGCCCTCATGATGTTCCCATCGATCTTCAAAGGCGAGCACATCAGGAAAAAGAAGGTCGTGGAGATTCTCTCCGGCAAGGACATAAAAGTTGAATTCGATAGACCTTCCCCTCTTCAGATAGACGGCGAGACCATAACAGGAGTCTCCTCCTACCGCGCAAGCACGGCGAAGTAGGACAATCAACAAACTTTCCTGACAGGATGCCTTATGACGGTCCTCCATTTCTCAGGAGCGACCTTTCTGGCATCCGACAGGTATATCTCATGGTGCCTTCTTGTAGAGGAGAAATCGTTTTCATAGCCGTTGTCAGAAACGAAGGCATCCATCAGCGCAATGGTCGCAGGTTCATCGTCGAACGGCCCCTCATGCATGGTTTGGACGCACAGGCCTTCGTCCAGCGTCAGAAACTCCGCACAGAAACAATCTATGCCCTTCTTCTTGGACGCAGTGGACACCGCCCAGTCGAAATCGGCCTTCGTTATGAAGTCCGGCAGGCGTATCACGGATATCCAGTTGAAAGTCTCCTTGCTCGAATAGTCTACGCCATCCACCCCGTCCTGCCACCAAAAGCCCTCAAGTGGAGGAACCACATACTCGAAGAATCCATCTATCTCATGGCCGGCCTTACGGCTCATCCTAAGCGTATACGCCACAGCATAGAGGACTTCTATTGCCTTCTTGTAGGCTCCTCCCTCTTCGTTGGGATCTCCCTTTCCTCTAACCGCAATGTAATTGGCACGAGGGACATCGACAATCCCAGGAGCACACTTTGGCATATAGAACTCCTTGTATTCCTTCTTGAAATCGAATGCCATGATACAAACCTCCAGAACTGCGTCGATTGAAAAGTGCAAAGCCATGCGAACTATAAATATCATAACATGCAATAAGTATATTGTAAATAGAAACACCATATAATACGAATCAGGGGCATATACGATGCAAAGGAACCTAACGACCGGCAGCATATTCAAGAACGTTGTATATTTCTCGTTGCCGTACCTACTCTCCTACTTCCTGCAAACCCTCTATGGAATGGCGGACCTCTTCATAATTGGCCAGTACGAAGGCGTAGCCAGCACAACGGCGGTCTCCATAGGCTCTCAGGTCATGCACATGATAACGGTCATAATCGTGGGGCTTGCAATGGGGTCCACCGTGAGCATAGGCCAGGCCGTGGGTGGTGGCAACGACAAGAGAACTGCATCCTGTATAGGCAACACAATAACCCTATTCATGGGGCTTTCCATAATACTCACAGCAGCACTCCTCCTTCTCAGAAGGCCAATCGCAATTGCAATGTCCACACCAGCACAGGCGCTTGAAGGCACCATCGACTACCTTACGATATGCTTCATGGGAATCCCCTTCATAACCGCATACAACATAATAAGTTCAATCTTCCGTGGCTTGGGCGACAGCAAGAGTCCAATGTACTTCATAGCCATAGCCTGCGCAGCGAACATCGGTCTAGACTATGCATTCATGGGTGCGTTGCATCTGGGGCCTGCAGGTGCAGCTTTGGGGACGACGTTGTCCCAGGCTGTCAGCGTGGTGGTCTCGATCATCGTTGTACGAAGGGCAAGAGCGGGAAGCAGGCTGAAAAAAGAAGATTTCAAGCCCAAAAGAGACGTCATGGGAAGCCTCCTGCGAATAGGGATTCCAATCGCGGTTCAGGACGGGCTCATCCAGGTTGCTTTCATTGTCATCACGATAATCGCCAACCGCAGAGGCCTAAACGATGCCGCTGCCGTGGGAATCGTAGAGAAAATCATGTCATTCATCTTCCTCGTGCCATCGTCCATGCTCTCAACGGTATCGGCATTGGGAGCCCAGAACATAGGAGCCGGCAAGCCGGAGCGTGCAAAGACGACCATGTGCTACGGCATACTCATCACGACATGTTTTGGGCTTGCAGTAGTGGCGCTCATGCAGTTCTACGCAAACTCCTTCGTGGCTCTCTTCACGGACAGCTCCACACAAGACGGCCTACAGGTCGTGACCATGGGGGGGCCAGTACCTAAGGGGCTATATATGGGACTGCCTCTTTGCAGGCATGCACTTCTGTTTCAGCGGATATTTCTGTGCATGTGGCAGGTCTTCACTCTCGTTCGTGCACAACATCATAGCCATAGCCCTCGTGCGCATACCCGGCGTGTACATCACTTCAAAGATGTTCGCAGACACGCTCTTCCCAATGGGACTTGCCACCGCCGCAGGATCGCTACTGTCTGTCATGATATGCCTAGTGATGTACGCAATGCTGTCACGCAAGGAATCAAAAACCAATTGAGAACATCTTCAAGTCTTCAAAGGCCTTAGTCCCTAAACGCCACGAGTCTTGGTCCATTTGGGAATGAGTATTCACCTCTGTAGTTCGAAGCATTGTAGCTAGGATATTTCTCTGGAGAATAGACGGCATCCCCCACTTTGGGTTTCCCGTCCTGCGTGTAGACGAACAGCCTCTTTCTATCCCAAACGACATATCAAATACATGGAACCAAACAATCCCATTCACGCAACACATACGGAACAAAGAGGAAAACTCAAGCTAATTATATTGGAAGCATATAGTTATAACGTCTATAAATATTTCTCCAACTCTGCCAAATCACCCTCTGTCGTGGACCAGCTGGTAGCAAAGCGGACTACGGTGCGGGACTCGTCGTATTTCTCCCACAATCCAAACGAAACATGTTTGGAAAGCTCTTCCAGCTTCGAATCCTCCATGACTACGAACTGCTGGTTCGTAGGGGACTCAAGGAAGAACCTACAACCCTTGCGCTTGAGAACCTTCTTGAGCTTCTCCGCCATCTCAATTGCATGGCGGCTTATCTCAAAATAGAGGCCGTCAGTAAAGAGGACATCGAACTGGATTCCAAGAAGCCTACCCTTCGCCAGCATTGCACCCCGTTGCTTCACCTGCGTAATGAAATGCTTTGGGGCATTGCCGTGAGTGAACACGACAGCCTCACCGCACAAAGCGCCAACCTTGGTGCCTCCAACATAGAAGACATCGCAAAGAGCAGGAAGGTCACATGGCTTCACATCATTTGAAAAGCCTTCCAAACCATAGCCCAATCTGGCACCATCTATATAGAAAACCATGCCATACCGCTTGCAAACGCCATAGATATCCTCGAGCTCCTTCTTGGAATACAGTGTGCCGTACTCCGTTGGAAACGACACATAGACCATCCCCGGAAACACCATGTGTTCATAGCTGGCATCACCATAGAACCTCTTCACATAGTCCTCGACGGCCTTTGCAGACAGCTTTCCATCCTTCCCTCCAAGACCAATAACCTTGTGTCCCGTATACTCTATGGCACCTGCCTCATGCACGTTGACATGTCCGGTATCGGCTGAGATCACACCCTCATGGCTTGCAAGCATGGTACTTATGATGACCTGATTCGTCTGCGTTCCACCAACAAGGAAGAACACCTCCCCTTCCGGACAGCCGAACGCCGCCTTTATCTTCTCAGCAGCGCTTGCACAGTACTTGTCTGTACCATAGCCACCCAAGGCCTCGAAATTCGTATCACCAAACCTCTTGAGGATTGCAGGATGCGCTCCTGTAGTGTAGTCACTTGCAAATGAAAGCATATCGTTCACTCCTTGTCGTTCTCTCATTTCATAGAGGGCTTTACAATATCGTATATCTCGTGAAGGTCCCTTATCTCGTAGTCAATCCTTACAGCGCCTTTGGCTGACAGGCCTTTTGGATTGTACCAACAGGTTGGAATCCCCGCATTCGTACCGCCAAGGATGTCGCTTGTAAGCGAATCGCCAACCAACAGAATCCTGGACTTGTCAGTTTCCTGTATATGCTTCAAAACCTCATCGAAGAAACGGACATCAGGCTTCTCGAATCCAACCTGCTCTGAAAGGAACACCCCGTCCATAAGCTCACCCAGGCCAGAGACCCTAAGCTTCTTGGTCTGGGCTAGTATAGTGGCGTTGGACACCACATACTGCAGGACCATCCCTCGGAGCGATTTAACAACCTCATAGCTGTCGTCCTTGAATACAATCGTATCTCCCAACCTTTCCTGGTACTTGTCATTGAACTCTTCAGCACAAGACGAATCCACACCTACCTCTTGGAAGAAGTCCCTGAACCTTCCAACAAGGATCTGTGGCTTTGAAAGCTCCTTTTTCTCAAGGCGCTCCCAGTAGCCTCTGTTTATGGCAGAATACCTCTTAACCATCTCGTCCGTGCATTCGCCAAACCCATATTCAAGAAAAAGGCTTTGCATGGCAGCCTTTTCAGGTGCTTCGAAATCAAGGAGGGTTCCATCAACGTCCCATAGAATCGTAGTAAAAGCCATACCCGCATTGTTCATGCCAAGCATTATACAGAAAAGCATGCAAAAAAGCTGGCTCTTCACGGAAAATTCGGTTCTTCTCGGAAAGTTGGGGAATTGGAAGACAGAAATCGAAGGAGAGCATCCATCCTTGGGGCTGTTGGGGCTCTTTGGGCCTACTGGGCTGTTGGGGCGCTTGAAGACTGTTGAATTTTGATTGAAGCAGAGCGTTCCAAAGCGTGCCTGAGCGTACCCGACCGCACATGAGGGTACCTGATGGTATCTGAGCATCCCGCATCACTGAATCTAGACCGTTTCAGAGTGGCTAGATAGGCTGGAGTGGTTAGATTGACAATGGCAGCGCACCCTCTTCCCCAATCCTTCGGCTTTTCCGTGAAGAACAAAAACTTCTCTTTGTCATACATCAAGGAACATCTTGCATCAAGGGGAGCAATCACAAAGACATCGGGCCTAATGGGGAATCACCCCTTCACGCTTCCCGATGTCAAGCCGGCGATGAAGAACCTCTGGAAGCAGATGAAAAGGACGACTACTGGAATGAGGCTGAGTACGGACATGGCGAACACGTAGCCCCATTGGGTGAACTGGTGCTGCCCAAAGAAGCCAGCTATTGCAATCGGCAGGGTCCTGAGGTCGTTGTCGTTTATGACGGTGTTCGCCCAAGGGTACTCCTCCCACGAAGACAGGAAATTGAAAATGGAGACCGATGCTATCGCTGGGATGGAAAGAGGGAAAGCAACGTTGAGGTATATTCTGAAATTGTCCAATCCATCTATTCTTGCAGCATCGATCAGATCCAAAGGGATGTCCTCCATGAACCCCTTTATCATGAACGTGGAGAACGGAATCACCCAAGCAACATAGAAAGGGATAAGCCCCAAGAGCTTGTTTATGAGCTTCAGTTTGAAGGCAAGCTCGAACTGAGGGATTATCAAAGCCGTACCAGGTATTATCATGGTCACGATTATGAAGGAGAAGAGGACTCTCTTTCCTTTGAAATCGAAGACTCCAAGTACAAAGGCAAGAGCGCTTGAAACGATGGCGGAGATGATGACGGCGGACACGGATACGACCATGCTGTTGAGGAAATTTATATAGAACTTGCTCTCAGAGAGTATGAACCTGAAGTTCTCAAGCGTTATCTTCGAAGGGGAAGGAAAGAAATGAGGCGGATACTCATAAAGGGCTCCATTTGGTTTGAGTGCCGTTGAAATCATGTAGAGCATTGGAAGACTGGCAATCACAGATATGAAAACCAAACACAGATACCTTAGGAACAAAGTGGTTTTTGACGAAGTCCTACCGCCAACCATCACGCCGCCTCCTTTCTCTTCATTGCCTTGAACTGGAACACCGCAAGTACAGCCAAGACAACCGCAATCACGAACGAAAGGGCTGCAGCATAGCCAAACTCACCCTGGTTGAAGGCTTTGAAATACATCCAAGTAAGGACGGTGTCCGTTTGGTGGACGGGGTTCCCTCCTGTCATGAGCTTTATGGAGGTATAGACATTGAATCCACCAATCGTAAGCATGACCCATGCGAAAAGAATCGTAGGGACGATTTGAGGGATTGTAATGGAGAAGAACTTACGCCAACTTCCTGCACCATCCATCTCCGCAGCTTCGTACAGATCTTTGGGAACCTGTTGGAGAGCGGCAAGGAACACAACCATGTTCCAACCTACACCCTTCCAGGTTCCAAGGATCATTGCAACGGCCAATCCCGTAGCACGGCTGTCAAGCCATCTTATATTGGTCTTCGACACATGTATCACTTCCGTAAGGAAATAATTGAGAAGCCCCTCAGTATTGAAACAGTATTTGAAGACTAGAGATGCAATCACCCAAGATGTTATCACAGGCAGATAGTTGATCACTCTGAATGTAACGGAAAAGCGCTTTATACCGTTTATAAGCCATGCCACAAGCAATCCTATTGCCATCTGGGCGGGTACGGTTATGAGAGTGTATAGAAGCGTGTTCACAAATGTTATGGAAAAAGTTGGATCCTTGAACACTGTGGCATAGTTGGATAGTCCAATGTATTTCTGGTCGAACATGGAGCCAAAGTTCCATTCGAAGAAACTCATTGCAAAAAGCTTTGCAATTGGGTAAACGGTGAAGAAAACAAATACAAGAAGACCCGGAAGGACAAGAAGCCACAACTGGAGTTTTCCTTTGACTGATTTTTCCCTAAGCATCTCTATTTCCCAAACGATCCATCTGCAAGGGAATCCCATTGCAGATGGACCAATCAAAAAAGATTCCTTCTTATTTCAGAAGAGCATCCATCTTCACTGCAAGCTCGTCCATAGCCTGCTTTGCAGACTTCTCTCCGTTGACTACGCTGAACACGGCGGCTTTGAGCTCGTTGTCTATCTGCGACCATGCAGCAACGGTAGGTCTTGCCTTTGCAGTCTTGATTGCCTCAATGAAAGGAGCAAACGACTGGGACTTGACGGTGTCGCTTTCAAGAGCGTTCTTGTTCACAGGGATCTGACCGTTCTTGGCCATCTCAGTCTCTGCGTATTCGCTTGTCATGAACTGCATGAACTTCCACGCAGCCTCCTTGTTGGCGTTTGTGAACATGGCAATATCCTCTCCTCCAAGAACCGAGACGCTTCCACCCTTTCCTTGAGGCATTGCAAACGTTCCATACTCGACATCAGGATATGCACCTGCAAGCTCGGCGCTCTTCCAAGGACCTTCAAGCATCATTGCATACCTGTACGTTCCAAAGCCATCGGTCATTGGAATATCGCCTGAATTGAAACCGGTAATGCAGCCCTTCTTGCAAAGCTCTGCAAACGTCTCTATTGCAGCAATCGTAGCCTCGCTGTTTATATAGCCCGATGCCACAGTCTGGTCCTCGTTGGTGAGAGAACCGCCAAAAGTCCAAATGAACGGACAAATGTTCCAACCTGCAAGATCAGGTTCGTTCCAGCCCCACACCTGCTGGCCCTTGTCGTTCTTTCCAGAAAGGGCTTCTATTGCGGCGACCAGCTCATCTGTCGTCTTTGGAACCTCTATACCGGCATCCTTGAGCATTTTCACGTTGTAGAATACAATCTTGGAGTTGGTGTTGAGAGCCAATGCATAGTAATGTCCGTTCACAAAACCAGTGGACATTGCGCTGTCTAGGAGCTCGTTCTTGACATCGACGAAGTTTGGGAACTCACTGTCCAAAGCAGTGAGGATTCCCATCTTTTGGAATTCCGGAACCCATGCAATGTCCAACCTAGCGACATCTGGAAGGCTCTTGCTGCTTGTGCTTATGATGATCTTGTCATGAAGCTCCGCCCACTCGTGAGCTACGGCATTCACCTTTATACCAGGATTCTGTCTTTCGAATTCTGGAATCAGAACTTCCGTAAGGGTCTTGTTTTCCGCCGACTGAGCACTGTAATGGTGCCAGAAGTTGATTGTCACAGTGTCTGAAGCTTCATTCTGGGCCTGAGCGAAAGCGAAGCCTACGACAGAGATGAGAACAAATGCCATGAGAGCAAATCTCTTGATTCTGTTCATTTCATTCCTCCTGTATTTCTATGAAGAATCTGATAGGACTTCCCGTTTATCTTCAACGAAGAGATTCCAAAATAGTCCAACACAGA
>OQVT01002866.1_pt1 | contig 11124 bp, 9 predicted proteins | sample 1691561 | NCBI WGS metagenome assembly OQVT01 (sample SAMN03418260, study PRJEB22391) | human gut metagenome | biome: human-gut; feature: organic feature; material: feces | host: Homo sapiens | place: Tanzania | collected 2013-01
TTGATTCGCCGGCGGCACGCTTCGCGGCAGCGTGCACAGCGTGGAGGAGCTGGGGCACATGATGATGCTCGGACTGCTTGAGCGCGAAAGCTGCATAATCGACGAGCGCATATCCGTCCTTGCCGCACACGATGCCGAAAACGACACCGAGTTTTGCGAAACGCTGTATTATTATCTGTGCAGCGCGCACTCGCTCAAGCGCACCTGCGAGGCTATGTTTACCCATCGCAACACCGTGCTTTACAGGATAAACAAAATAAGGGACGATTTTGAGATACCGCTTGAGGATGCCGCGGAGCATTTTCGGCTGCTGCTGTCGGTGTCCTTGGTGCTGCTCAAAGCCAAAGGCTTTGCCTTCTTTGCAGTAGAAGAATTGTCGAGAGCGGAACCAACTATTGCGCCAAACAATGTATTAAGCACATAAGAAAAACCACACAGTTCACAGAAACTGTGTGGTTTTTTAGAGCCCGATATTGTTAATTTATGAGCGGATCAGAGTTTTCTTGCAATCTCATATGCTCCTGCAATAGCGGTGCGTATGTTGCCGACAGACACGCCGTCTCCAACCTCAAACACCTCAACGCCGGAATACATCAGTTTATCCTTAAGGGACTGACTGGAGCGGAGGCCAATGCAGAACACAACGTCATCTGCAGGAATTACGGATATTCCGTCCTCGCCTTCTATGACCGCCCCCGTGTCGTTCACTGCCTTGATGCGGTGGCCTGTCTTAATGTTCACATTGTAGTAATCCAGCAAATCGCGCAGCATAAGATTTACAGGCTGCGGCACGGCAGGACCGGAAGACAGAATATCGTCAAGGGCCTCAACGAGTGTCACCTTTTTCCCTTGATAACGCGCCAAATCGTAAGCGAGCTCAGAGCCTGTCAGTCCGCCGCCGACAACAACAATATTCTCACCCACCTCGCGCTCACCCATCAGCACATCATAGGAAACCACAGCCTTGGAGTGGTCATATCCCTCCACAAACTTGGGGATAAAATGATATGATCCGACCGCAAGAATAACCGTATCAAAGCCTGCATTTTTCACCTCATCTGCCGTGACGGTCGTATTGAGGTGCACAGGTATGCCCTTGTCACGCAGTTCTTTTTGATACCAGAGATTGAGTTTGAAAATTCCCGTCTTGAAGGGATGGCTGCCCGCCTCGTTCAAATGGCCGCCGAGGTGATCTGATGCCTCAAAAAGTTCAACTTCATGCCCACACAACTTAGCTGTGCGTGCAGCCTCCATACCGGCCACGCCTCCGCCGACAACCATAACCTTTTTCCTTTCGTCTGCCGGATGCAGAGCATAGCTGAACTCCTGTGTAACATTTGGGTTGACAGAGCACTGGACAGAACCAATATCAAACAGTGTTTTGATGCAGTTCTGGCAGGAAATACACGGGCGGATACTCTCAGGGCAGCCCATTTCAAGCTTCTTGGCAAAATGCGGATCCGCAAGGGAGCCGCGTCCTATCGCAACCGCATCGCACGCACCGGTGGCCACTGCCTCCTCCGCAACATCGGGATCATCCATTTTCCCAGCAATAATGAGAGGAATACTTATCGCCGCACGTACTATTCTCGCAAGCTCCACATTATAGCCGTACGGCTGGTAATACGGAGGGCAGCTATAATAGAATGAGTCGTATGTACCGGAGTTGCAGTCTAACATATCATAGCCGTACTCTTCAAGCTTCTTCGCAATCTCAACCGCATCCTCAATTGTACGCCCAATCTCCTCTTCGCCCCAAAGAGAAGCCTTGTTGAAGTCCTTCATCCACCATTTAAGTCCCATGCGGATGGATACAGGAAAGTCCGGCCCGCATTCAGCGCGTATGCCGTCTATCATTTTCTTGCAGATAAGCAGTCTCCCGTCAAGATCTCCGCCGTATTCATCGGTGCGCTTGTTAGTAAGCGGCTGTGCAAACTGATCAAGAAGATAGCCCCAGTGCATTGCATGTACCTCGACTCCATCAAAGCCCAGATCTTTTGCGAACTTTGCGCAGTGAATTTCCTGTTCTATTTTTGCTTCAATCTCTTCTTTAGTAAGAGCCTCATTGATATGCGTCGGATCATAGAGATACGGAAGCGGAGAAGGACATTTTTCCATTCTCATTCTGCCGTGCCCCGTAGAAAGTTGGATAAAGACCTTCGTTCCGTAAGCATGCACTCGATCAAGCAGGTTACCTGCGCCGTTTCTGAAATGCTTGGGCGCATAGAGCGGCGAAACCATTTCGTCAAGCGGATTCTTCCGGTCAACAAGCATATCCGTCGGCACACCGCCAAGAACAATCAGGCCGAAGCCTCCTCTGGCCTTTTCGCAGAGATAGTCCATCATGTTGAACGAATAGTCTCCCTTTTCGTTGTACATAAGGAAGAATGATCCCATCGGCGACACTGACAGTCTGTTTTTTATAACGAGCTTATTGACCGTGAAAGGTTTGAATAAGTTGGGATATTGTTTGTTCATTTTCTGCCTCCAAATTATTATGTATTAAAAGCAATGTTAATCACCGTTATTTTTGTGAAACGATGAGCTTTTTACCGTCTTAACTGAAAATTATTACTCAATGGCGAATAATAGTTTGACAAGTATTTGCCGCTGCTATATTCTAAAAAGAGAAAACTCAGAAGGAGTGTGGAGAATATGACGCTGCAGCAGATAAAGTACTTTCTTGAAGTTGCAAAAACGCAGAAGTTCACCCTTGCTGCGAAGAATATGTTCGTTGCCCAGTCAGGTCTGAGCTATGCAATTCATGAGCTGGAGCATGAGCTAGGAGTGCCTCTCTTTGTGAGAAATGCAAATAAAAAAGTTATGCTTACGGAGTACGGCGAGAAATATCTTCCTTATGCCGAGCAGATATTCAAGGTGCTCGACGAAGGCGATGCCGCGCTCAAGAGCATGAAGGATCCGCTTTCCGGCACGGTTAAGCTCGGTTTTTTCTACTGTGTATCAAATTCGGAAATACCAAAGATATTCCGTCAGTTCTATGCGGATAATCCTAACTGCAATATCTTTCTCGATTTTAACGTCAACCAAGGTTCCGGACTTATTGACGATCAGCTTCTTCTGGGCACATATGACCTTATCCTCTCCACCACATCCGAGATCAGCGGCTGCGAGGCCGCGAAAATCGGTGTGCAAAAGCTTTATGTGCTCATGGCTGACAATCACCATCTTGCTTCCAGACAGAGCATCACGCTCAAGGAACTTGACGGAGAACCGATACTAAACATAAATCCCAATTCCAATCTCGATATATGGATAAGAAAAATGTTCAGTCGCGAAGGGATAAAGCCAGATATAAGTTATTGTCCCGATTGGATGACTCAGTTCGGATATGTGGCTATGAACTACGGCATTGCCATTACACCTAGTATGCCGCTTTATGGAGACTACACCGTTGAGGTCGAGCTTGAAAACGACATGGTTTGGCGTGATCTTTACCTCATTTGGCCGAAAAACCGCAAGCTGACAAAGGCCACTGAATTTGTAAGAGACTACATCATAGAAATGACTGAGAACAACGGCTTGGATCTCGTGTGAAAAGATTGAAATCTGCTTTGCTTTTAGGATAAGCCTCACGGTCGTGAGGCTTATCCTATTTGCTTTACTGTATTTTTTGCGGTGCCGTCAGTCAACGTACGCCTTGCGCTTGAAGACGTACATGACAGAGGCGAGAACTGCGATAGCAACGGAAATCACGGCCCCCGCAAGCAAAGCATTGCCCATGCCGCCGCCAAAAAGATTGCCAAAGAATCTCAGAATGTAAGACGAGAAGCCCGTACCAACGTTGACAAGGCAATTGACTATCGCCAAAGCAACAGGTACTAATGGAAGCGAGACATAACGAGAGGCTCTGGCGTAGAATTCAGAATGCACGAGTGCCGTAGACATACCGCAGAAAATTGCGCACGCATATGCACCGAACAGGGACTTGGAGGTCATCATTATTACAAGTCCGATCGCCATCACGAAATAGCCCACCGGGATCATCCAATCCTTGAGATACTTTTTAAAGAAGGGATAGAGGGCTGTGAACGGGATCAGTGCAAAGCGAACGAGAGAAGTCGCCGTACCGGCTTCAACAGATGTTCCGAGGCTGTATTCAGTGATAATATAGGACGAAACATTGACGTTAAAGGCGCTTTGCGTAACATAGAAGAAGCAATGCAGCAGTCCCATGAGGATTATCCACACCAGTGCATCCTTGGGCATGTCCTTCAGGCTGAGCTTTCGCGTGACCTCGGTCTTGTCATCAAGAACGACAGACGGAGTGTCAACATCGTTTTTCTTGCACATCACAGCAAAGATTATCATCGTTATTAGCGGAAGGATGCCGAGCAGGTAAGCATTGTACCAGTTGGCACCATTATTGCCCTCTGCAAGCCAGCCCGCGGCATACAGAATGATGACGCCGCCGATATTGATCCAGACATTATACTTTGCGATGCAGGCTGCACGCTTTTCAGGCGGGAAGTGGTCGCTGATAATGCTGTTTAGCAGCGTGATATAGATGCCTATGGCAACTCCGCCAAACGCTGCGGCGACATGCAGGAGCACAAAGGGGCCGTGAACAAGGCCGGTGACATAAGTAATAACATTATGAATAACCATGAAAGCGATAGCTGCAACAGCCAACTTCGATTTCTTGATTTTCATTGCAATCGGCCCTATAAGCAATGCCGCTGCCATGCCGTAAAAGCTGGGGAAGGTTATTAAATTCTGTATTGCTATGTCGGTTTGCTCGGGATAAGCCATGCCGATGTATGCCTTGGTCACTCGAGTGATGAAGGTCATCAGAAATGCGAAGACATAAATATTGATGGCCAACATTATATTTTTTTGCTTTGTATTCATGTGGTTTCCTCTCTTTACTTTATGTAGCGCTTGAGCGAAATCTTATAGAGGTTGTAAATGTCTTCTCGTGTGAGGGGCTCGGGATTCCACGCAAGACGAAAGTCAAGCTTCATAAAGTCATCTGTCCACTGCTGAATCTCATCCTCCGTGACCTCAATATGTACGTCTTCTTCTGTGATTGCCTTGCACCATTCTGCAAATTCGTCGCTGTTTTTAAATCCGCACTTTTCAACTATCGGCTGGACAAGAGACTGATTCTTGAAGCGGCGGACGTACTCTCCCAGAAATATACCGTTGGAAAGGCCGTGGTTAACGCCCTTTATGTGCGAAAGAGGATATCCCATGCCGTGCGGGATTGTCGTGCACGACTGCATGAAAGCCATTCCCTGAACAAATGAACACAGCGCCATATTGTCGTAATCCTCTTCGGTCAGCTCTCCGGAAACCATATGATCCTTAAATCCCTTGAAAAGGCTAAACGCGAAATCTGACAAAACAGCATTGAACGGAGTGTGCTGGATGTTGAGCTGCCCCTCAACACCGTGTGCCAGCGCATCTATAACGCCGGTGTGGATGAGGAAATCGGGAGAGCCCTCAACATAACTGGGATCTACAAAGGCGGCGGTGCAAAATGCCATCGGATACATCGCAAGCTTTGTGTGCGTATCCGCTCTTGTCAAAACAGCAAAGCCGGTGACCTCGGCACCCGTGCCAGCTGTGGTCGGGACCGCAAATACGGGAGCTTTGATCTCAGTCGTAATGCTCTTTGACTGGTGGCCGAGGCTGTAGAACACATCATACGGGTCTTCACCGGGATGCTCGTTGAGCAAAGCAGCCGCCTTGCAGGAATCGATGACTGAGCCACCGCCCACTGCAACATAGAAGTCCGGCTTGAATTCGGCCGCCGCCTCTGCGAGCTTGACAACAACATCAATCGGCGGATCAACATGCACCCAGTCGAGAACAACGTACTCCGTACCGATTTGCTCGAACACCGCCTTGATGTCAGCAAGACCTCTATTGGTACAGCCTTCATAAAACTCACTGGTAAAAACTACGGCTCTCTTGCCGTATGCTTTGAAAAACTCTGCGTTCTCCTTGAGCGTGCCGCGTCCAAAAAACAGCGCGGTTTGGGTATTGTAGCGGAAGCTTTTCATTTTGATTAACTCCTTTCAAGCATAAAAAAATAAATCGAGACAGTGAAACGGTCGTAGCCGCTCAACTGACAACAATTTCACTAACTGAATAAATCTTAGCTCACAAGCAGTGCTTTTGTAAAATATTCAGCTTAGATTGATTTGTTCAGAATTTTTTATTTTACACAGAGCCGCTATTGTTTTATTATTAACAAGAAAGATGCGGACTTAACATTTTTAAGGAGGTCGTTTGCATTTATGGATATATTCAGATATAACACACAGACCGCGTGCTTCTGCGGTATCGGCTGCGTGCGCAAAAACGCACGACTTTTCTCCTCTTACGGAAAAAGAGCAGCTGTGATAACCTCGCGCTTTGCCGATGGGTGCAGAAATTACGCTTTAGAGGATATAGAGACTGCCCTATGCAACGAAGGCATAGAATATTTGATTATAGACAATGTGAAAGAAAATCCGCCCGTGGAAAACGTGACTGAGCTTGCCGCAAAATGTATTGCATTTCAGGCGGATCTTCTCATCGCAATAGGCGGCGGCTCGTCCATAGACAGCGCCAAGGCAATTTCTCTCATTATGAAATATCCTGACGCCGATCCCTATGAGATATTCTACGGCAGCGGAAGCCCTTCCATAGCCATACGCAGCGAGTCGGATGTCCCCGTGTTTGCCATTCCTACTACCGCCGGTACCGGCGCCGAGGTCACGGGCTTTGCCGTACTCACACGCAGTGACACCAACACAAAGCTCGCCATGTATCCTGTGGTATTCTGTGTTGCCGCTTTCCTTGACCCCTCATATATCCGCTCCTCTCCGCTTTTTTTGCTGCATTCAGGTGCAATGGATACACTTGCTCACGGAGTTGAGACATATCTGAATGTCAATAGTAATCTCTTGAACCGTTCGATGGCAAATCTGGGCTTCGGTCTATTTGCGCAATATAAGGACGCTCTCATGAGCGGCACTCTTTCAGATGAATATCTCGAGAAAATGCAGATATGTTCCTTCGTAATGGGTATGGCCTTTATGCAGTCCAGCACGACTATCCCGCACGGCATGGGATATCCTCTTTCGCACGCTAAACACGTCAATCACGGCATCGCCTGTGCAGCCTTCCTCGGGGAGTACATTCTCAGCTTTAAGAATAGGGAAATCGTGATGCCCATAGTGCGTGCCTGCGGTTTTGAACGGGCTGAGGACTTCGCAGCTTATGTTACTGAGATCGTACACCGGAATATGCATATAACGGTAACCATGGCGGAGATAGATAAATGGACGGACGATTTCATGAAGCTTAATTTTCGCCTTGAAAGCAATCCCGAGCGACTCCCGCGTGAGGACATACTCCGTATATACTGTGATTCACTTCAAGATTACATTACATAATTTTCAGTAGGCTTTGTAAATTATACAGACAGGAGATCAGCTAATTATGGCATGGCTTTATGTGGGGCTTCTAATTGCATATGTTGCTATAATGTTCGCCGTCTTCAGGCGTCCCATGTATGAAGCGGTCTGCACCGCATTCATTTTGCTGTGTGTGCTGAGCGGTAAGCTAGGAAGTGTCGGCACATACCTTTTAAACGCGGCAAACACCTACCTGCTTTTTACTATCGCTGCCTTTATCATTTTTTCTCTCATCTTTGAAAAGACCGGCGTCATAAAAGATCTTATCAACATAATAGTTGCACTTGTCGGTCGCTTTACGGGAGGCGCAGGCTATGTTGCACTCATCGCTTCTGCGGTCATGGGCACGCTCTGCGGCAGTGCCCCCGGCACTGCCGCCGCCGTCGGTGTGACGGCAATCCCGGCGATGAAAAAAACCGGTTTTTCCCCGGAACTGGCAGCATCAGTCGAATCTTCGACAAGCTGCCTCGGGCCCATTATTCCACCTGCCGGTGCAATAACCGCACTTTATGCATCAATTGAGATGCTCTACCCCGGTAAATACAGCTTCTCGCAGTTCTGGCTTCTGGCTTGGGTTGTCGGCTTCTGGTTCATCTTCCAGCGCTTTGTCGTCCTCTTTTTCCTAATTCGCCGTGAAAAGGTCAAGCCCATCCCCCGAGAGGACAGGCTTACAATCCGCCAAGCACTGTGCAGCGGCTGGCGTTCGCTTATAGTACCGCTTATAATATTTGTTCCTTTCCTTATGGATGCTCTTTTTAAGGATGGCTTTATTGCCGCTCGTATCGGCTCGGCCGCATCAAGCTTTACAAATATTCTTCTCACAGTCATCCCCAGCGTTGCCGCTTTCGCCGCAATCGTAATCTTTCGATGTGCCGGCGGCAAATTTAGATTCCGCAATTATTTTGACCTCATTCGTGACAACGTCAGCAGTGTCGTTCCGATTATCGTTATGGCCTACGCAGGCTTCGCCATTACCGAGCTTTTCGGTGACATTGGCATTGCTCAGGGCATAAGCGATTCTCTCGTCTCAAGCAATTTCCCCCTTTGGTTTGTTGCGATCGTAGTACCTCTGATTTTCGCAATAATGGGCATGTTTATCGAGCCATTCTCACTCATTGTTATGTTCGGTGGGATATTCATCACACTCGCTGCCGGTGCGGGTGTGCATCCCCTTCTTGCCGGAATGATGTTCGACGCCATGACCTGCGGCCTTGCGCCAATGACGCCTCCCTTTGCCCTATCTCAATTCGTGTGTATGGGTATTGCCGAATCAGATTTCAAAAAGACCTCAGCGAAGTCGATCATATGGGCAATCAGTCATTATATATTAGTTATCATGTGTCTGTTCGGTCTAGTCCCGATGTTCGGAACACTTGCATAAGGAGAAACAAATGAAAATGAGAATTACACAGGCATGTAGAAATGTGTTTGCCTATACTATGGGCGTACTCATGATAGTTGCACTGCTCATCGCGGCGGCGTATATCGCAGCGTTCATTGTAGGTGTGCCATATTCTGAGGTCATATGCTCATTCATAGAAAAACGCATTTTGCCTGTCGTCTACATTGTGGGTATTGCCGCATGCATTATCGGCATTGCAAGCATGTACCTGAATAACGAGCACGTTTTCATGCTCACACTCCCCCAAAAAAGGAAATAGCAGATTTCGGATACCGCGAGTTGTCGCCCATAAACCTCTCATACGCTCTGCCATTGTCAACAAGCGATATATGCCCATGCTATTGGAGCGGTCGATTGAAAAATGCCTGAACTCTCGTAGTCGGATGAATTGTTGTTGAATCACTCCTCAAAAGACAAACCCCTGTGTCCAATGCTGCAAAGCATTAAAAACACAGGGGTTTTGATTGTGCGATGACTATGAGACAGATTTTCCGTCGCTTTTGCAAAGGCACTTATACACTTGCAAAAAAACTTGAGCTTTCAATAGCATAGGCAGGTGGGCCGCTGTTGCATACAGCTTTTTCGCAAGGAAAACGAGCGACAACGCTATGCCGCCGCCCGTTTACGATCTTTTATTCCGAAGTTCGGCGCTTATTCGGCGTCGTTCTTTCTTTTCTTTTTGCCGGTAACGAGCAGAACGCTCAGAGCTCCGCCGCTGGCGATCAGGAGGGTTATCCAAAGACCTATCGCGCTTGTATCGCCGGTCTTGGGAGGCTTGGCGGGGTCATCCTTGCCGGGCTTATCCGCGGTGTTGTTATCGCCGCTGCCGGGATTTCCGCTGCCGGGGTCGCCGGGATCGCCGGGGTCGGTGCCGCCGTCATCGGGAAGCTTGTCAATGACCGTATTCTCGCTGCGCTTGGCGCCGCAAACGGTGGAGGAATGTGCGCGCGAAAGCGGCCTTGATATTCAGCTCGTGGGCGACAACTCTGAAGTTTTCAACGTGATCGCGCGTTTTGTTGGAAAGGCGTTGGAAAAGAGGTTGACCAGCGAATGAGCAATAAGGAAAAGCAACAGGCACTGGTTTCGACCGCCGCGTTGACGGTGACGTACGGAACGCACGAGGCGCTTCATGAAACGGCTTTGGCGTTCGCGGAAGGCGAGGTGACGGCGCTGATCGGGCCTTCGGGTTGCGGCAAGTCGACGTTTTTGCGTTGCATTAACCGTATGAATGACCTGATCGAGGGCACGCGCGTCGAGGGCACCATGACGCTCGACGGCAACGATATCTATGCCGAGGGCGTCGATCCGGTCGACCTCCGCCGTCGTGTGGGCATGATCTTTCAGCAGCCCAACCCGTTCCCCAAATCCATCTACGAGAATGTCGCCTTTGGCCCTCGTCTGCAGGGCGTGACTAGCAAAAGCGACCTCGATGACATCGTGGAAGAATCACTCAAGCGCGCCAACCTCTGGAAAGAGGTATCCAATCAGCTCAACAAGGATGGTTTGGCACTCTCGGGCGGTCAGCAGCAGCGTCTGTGCATCGCACGCGTGCTTGCGGTGCAGCCCGATGTCCTTCTGATGGACGAGCCCTGCTCCGCCATCGACCCCACGTCCGTCTCTAAGGTCGAGGATCTGATGGCCGAGCTGGCGCCCGAGATGACGATCATCATCGTCACGCATTCAATGCAGCAGGCAGCTCGTATTAGCGACTACACCGCCTTCTTCTTGCAGGAAGTTGCCGGCGAGCCCGCCACACTCATCGAGTATGGTCAAACCGACGCGATCTTCACCAGCCCGGTGGACTCGCGGACGGAAGACTATATCACCGGCCGCTTTGGCTGATCGGTGCGACTAGTCCCAAGCCGATCGGATCTGGTCCGGTGCTTATTCACTGTGCGGGCGGCATGACCGCACCCAACTGATTGGAGTGAACCATGCGCAAACTGTTTTCCCGTCAGCTCGTCGAGGCCCGTCACGAGATGCTGAGCATCTATGAGGCTATCGACCTGGCCCTTCACGACGCCGTGAAGGCCTATGTGACCGACGATCGCAAGCTCGCCGTTAAGACCAAGAAGCGTACCCTTTCGCTTGACGCCCGTTGCGCCAACCTTGAGGCCGTGTGCTACAACCTGATCGCGACGCAGTCGCCGGTCGCCTCCGACTTCCGCCTGCTGCAGACGATTATCTACGTCGACTTTAACCTGCAGCGCATGACCGATAAGGTTCGCCAGATTGCCCGCGCGGCAAAGCATAAGGTTAAGGCCGATATCGAGCCGCCTTCCGCACTCAACGACC